>Ga0136638_10000247_pt1 | contig 11575 bp, 11 predicted proteins | sample AntDrymUQ8582206_2_FD_104671 | JGI IMG/M metagenome (GOLD analysis project Ga0136638, IMG submission 104671) | Polar desert sand microbial communities from Dry Valleys, Antarctica - metaG UQ858 (22.06) | ecosystem: Environmental > Terrestrial > Soil > Desert | place: Antarctica: Dry Valley...
CCCGATCACGCTGTCAACAATTCGCTGGTGAATGCCAACTATTTTCGCCCCTTGCAATATTACACTGTGTTCGATATCAGCATCAATCATCGTCACGCGATCGGCAATACTGCTGTAAGGCCCAATAAAGCAATTTTCAATGCGGCAATTTTCCCCAATTACCACTGGCCCGCGAACTGTAGAATTAATAATTTCCGTTCCTTCGCCTACTTGCACTCGCCCGATAATTTGGCTGGTAGCGTCTACTTTTAATTCAGTTGAAGCTACGATACTATCTAAAATGATTTGGTTGGCACTCAGTAAATCATCTTTTTTCCCCGTATCCAACCACCAACCTTCTAAATTGCAGGCTTCTACGTGTTTTTTCTGATTGATGAGCTGTTGAATCGCATCAGTAATTTCGAGTTCACCGCGGGGCGAAGGTTGAATTTGATCGATCGCCTCATGGATACTAGGAGCAAAAAAGTAAATCCCCACCAGTGCTAAATTCGACGGCGGAACTTTAGGTTTTTCTACCAACTGCAAAACTCGCCCATTTTCATCAACTTTTGCAACACCGAAAGCCGAGGGATTTGGCACTGGGCGCAGCAAAATTAGAGCGTCTAGTTGTTGCTTGCTAAAAATCTCTAAGAACGGATCTAACTGATTCTGAATTAAGTTATCTCCTAAATACATGATAAACGGAGAATCGCCCAAAAATGGTCGGGCCACTTTCACCGCATGAGCAAGTCCCGCCGGCTCGTTTTGCAAAATATAAGTAATTTTTGCACCGAAGCGAGATCCATCTCCCGTTTTTACCTTCACCTCTTCCCCAGTTTCGGGACTAATAATAATCCCAATATCGGTAATCCCAGTCGCCACAATTCCTTCAATTCCGTACCACAGTATCGGCTTATTTGCCACAGGAACCAACTGCTTAGCACCCGTATAGGTTAGGGGACGCAAGCGTGTTCCTTTGCCGCCAGAGAGGATGAGTGCTTTCATTGGGTGAACTTTGAGTTATCCTTTAGGGTTTGCAGTGCTGGCTCGATTTGCCTGCACTTGTTCGCTCTCATTAATTTTAAAGCACCGTTACCCCGCTGGCAATAGCCTTTGTGTATGCCGATACAAATAGGCCTAGCAGTAAAAACTCTTGTGGGGAGTAGGGGTTAGGCATCTTGCCTGCCCCTGACTTGCTTTTCATTCAATTGTCTAATGATTGTGTAGATCGAGCATTCAGTCATCTAAAATCTAAAATCTAAAATCTAAAATGGTTTAATAGCGGCCATATCGTGCCACAAATTGACTACCACTATTGTTTTGATTTGTCAACCAAGCCCACATCTGATCGCCAATAGAAAAATGCCACCACTCGTGAGGATGCTGCTGAAAACCAGCAGCTATCATCGCAGCTTTTAATATTTGCCGACGACGGTGATATTCCTGTTTGTGAGGCTCCTTGCTATTACCAAAATAATCAGGATAAGAACGTTCCGATATTTCATCAATCGGAGAACCCATATCAATTGGGCGATGATTGTCATCCACTAAAGTTACATCTAAAGCTGCACCTGTACTGTGAGGAGGAGGCGTAGTGCGATCGAGGCTCGGTACAGCCCAAAATTGATATACGTGTTCTATAATTACTTCCCGTTTGTCTTCAGAAACCGGAAATTCGCAGCCTTGAGCTACCGCAATTTGATTAAAAGTATAATCCACCATAAATTGCTGAACTTCCACCGGCCGATAAGCATCAAATATGAGAATTTGCCAAGTTTTATAATTTTGCTGTAGCTGCATTTTAGCTGCGATTAAACTATCTACAACTCCTTGCCGCAAATAGTAAGGCGAATCTGCTTTGCTGTTGTGATAGGGAGCACCCAACTTTTGATAAGGGTGCGGCGTTTCAAAAGCAAAATGTTCAGGGGGAATTGGCACTAAAGGCTCGCCGCATTCATCGATCGCTATTTGCTGATATGGTTTCATATCCAGGTTTTACCCTACTTTATTATTACTGATGAACTACACTTGAGTTAGACGCGCTGCAAAAAGCAAAGCAGCTAAAATATCCTCATGTTCTAAATCGTTATAATTATCTATGATTTCTTTAGCATTCATACCTGAACTAAGTAATTCAATAATCAACTCTACTGGATATCTGAGACCGCGAATACAGGGTTTTCCGTGACAGATATTCGGATCGAGTGTGATGCGCTGTAAAAGTTGGTTTTCCATATTTTAGGAGCAAATCGTAAATATATCCTAACCTAAAACGATGAAATTTGCTATTGAACATTATTTGTCGAGTACCTACAAGCTGATTCAACGTGCTTTTCCTGACGGAGTTAAACAGGAGGATTATTTTCCGCTTTTGGCACTGCTTTACGGTGAAATGTCCGATCGCAATTTAGCAGAAGTCATGGCACACTGTACAGGTAAAGATTTATGATCTTGTTCTGAATGATGTATATGGGGTCGGTTCTACCGATACACCGGATGCTGAAGCTATTGCTAAGTTGAAGGATCATTTGCTTGCTTGCGGTTACGCAGAATGGCTGGAAGAGTAGCAGTTTGTATAATTAACAGATTATTTCACCCAAGCCCGATGAGCCATCCCGAAAACGGCTGCACGCCTCGCAACTGATTGGACAGTGGCAAATTCCCCAGGTGGGATCAAATCCCAAATAAACTCTTGCGGATAAGCTGCCGCACATCTAAATTGTATATTCAGGGCGGGCGGGACAGCGATCCACAAGAGTTTAATTGTTTTTTAACATACAATTTAAATGCAGAACAGCTTACCGCGTCCAATTATTCCCCTTCTTCCAATTAGCTGCCACAACTTATCGCAATTTTTCCGCGAACTCAGTCAAATTTTCCCCTGCACCGAAAAGCCGAATTTGCCTTCGGAATGAACCTTCCACAGCGTATACGATCGCGCGATCGGAGAATTTAGATTAGGATTGCAAAGATACAGGCTCACACTCTACATCAAATTTGTTGGAGATGTCTCATGAAAGAACTCTTAACTATTGATTTAACAAAGGAAAATGCTAGCTTGCAGATTTTCCCAAGTGTACCTCAACTATCAAGCAGCAAAGTGAGTTCCTATGGCATTGGACTTGAATATCATCGGCTGGCTGCTCACGCAACTCCAGAGCATTGTCCTGCACAGCATGCGATCGTCATTAATCATCAGCCTTTAGCATCCGTAAAGCGACAGCTTAACGGATGCATTAAGCATGAGCGCATTGGAAGTGGTGATATTGTGGTAGGCCCAGCAAATGTATCTCACTTTGCATGCTGGGAAGCAGAGGCCGAATTCACTCTCCTCTTTCTTGAACCAGCACTTATCGCCGGCACTGCCGACGAATTAAATGCTCCAGATCGTGTCGAAATCTTGCCACACTTTGCCCAACCCGATCCGCTGATTTATCAAATTGGGCTAGCGCTTAAGTCACAACTGGAATCCAATGAATGGGGTAATAAGCTATATGTTGAGTCAGCCGCTTCAATGCTTGCAGTTCATCTGCTGCAACACTATTGCACACATAAACACACTATTGAGAAATACACAGGTGGTCTACCTAATTACAAGCTGCGACAAGTGGTTGACTACATAAACGCCCATCTCGACCAGAATTTAGGCTTGGCTTCATTGGCTGAATTGGTACAGATGAGTCATTATCACTTTGGACGGCTATTTAAGCAATCAACTGGAGTTACTCCCTACCAATACCTGATTGAGTGCCGACTAGAGAGAACAAAAAGCCTGCTGGTGAATACGGACTTAAGTATAGCTCAGATTGCTAAGCGTACAGGTTTCTCCAGCCATAGCCATCTGACCAGGCTATTTTGCAAGCATCTGTCAGTGACTCCTCATCAGTACAAACAAATGCAGTAGGTTATTGACCAAAATTTGAGCAAGATTATGCAAGTATTCGCAAGAATTGCTAAAGACATGAAGAAAAAGGAGCGTTAGGTTATAAAAGTCCAAGTCAACATCAAAGGAAAAGATTCATGAGTACAAAAAAGGATCAGAAGAATAAACAGGTGCTGGTGCTGTTTGAAGTCCCTGATTTTGAGGTATTAGGTACTCTCGATAGCATCGTGCTTGCGGGAGGCTTTAATAATGATGATGGCTGGGGCTGGAGTAAGCTCGCGAGCCTACCTTGAGAAAACGCATCTAACGGGCTGCTTCCTGCCCTGAGTATAAGTGGTATATTCCATTTTTGAGTTAATCAATTAAAAGCTTCTGGGGCTTATGCATTGGTATAAGTCCCAAGCTTTTTCAAAAATGTTTAGTAGTTTAGGAAGCTTTCAATCTTCATGTCTATCTGCTCTAAAATGTTCAACCTTTCGTTCACAGACTTCGTTCACAAGCAAGGTTATTTGATATCGCTGTTACAAAAATAGCGATATCAACCGAGACAAAACAAAGTATTATTTTTGACATGGCAAACCTACCTTCACTTGACCTTCGAGCAACAATCGCTACTGGCTATCCTACTTATGCTGAAGATATTCCCAATCACCCTGCCGAACAGTGGTTGAGAGCAGCTATGAACGCTGCGGTTACACTGCGTGCATTTGACTGCGGAGGTTCAGAGGAAGCGAAACGCAGTCTTAAAAAAATTAGGACAATGGATAAGGTATTCGATGGTATACCTGCTAATATAATCATACTTAAGGCTCGTAGAGATAGTACAGTTTTAAGAGGGCTTATGCGACTTATCTTTGGAATGCGAGCCTGCTTTGCTGAGTCTTTTGCTATTTGTGCAGGTTTAAGATGCCTAGGCTTTTTTGACAGCTATATTGTCGTTGGATATGCCAGAATTGAATTGTTCGCTCCTACTCAATTGCATGCTTGGGTAGAATGGAGGGGTGAACCAGTTAGCGATCCTGTTGAAGTCAAGTATGGATATCTTGAGCTACAGAGGTATATTTGACTTGACAATTTTAAGTAAGTAAATCACAAACTTCGGAAAATTGACTACAACATAAGGGTTTTAGCCTTCGCAAACCAGGAAACCAACAGCTTTCGTAATAGAACGATTGCACTCTCGCGCAATACACTTGGGCAATCGCCTTAGAACAGCTAGCGCCTCCAAAGCTAAAATAATGTGCTTTCCCAATATGCGAGTGTTTTGCTCAAATGTCCATGTCGCAAGACTTCTAAAAAACTTTGCATTCTACTGAAATGTCTTCTAACCTAATATGGGAGATTTGTCAATGCCGAAAGCGAAACGGAAGCTAAAAAAAGTTGTGCAGTTGAACGCAAACCTTCAGAGATATACGGCTCTGGGTAGCAAGGTTTGGGGACTGACTCTTATTGGCGTCATTGCCAGTGGCCTCCAAGGTCTGGCTAATTTAGGATTCCCACTGTTGAATAAATTGCTGATCGATCGAGTTCTTCCCTCTAAAAGAGTAGAATTTCTTCTCATTATCTGTATTGGTTTCTTGTTAGTAGCCACCTGCATCGTAGGACTTGAGTTCCTCGGTTCCTACATGGGAAGAGCAGCATCAGAAAAGGTTACGTTATTGTTGCGAGAAGAAATAGCAACTCACGCTTTGCAGTTGGGTCTTGACGAACGCGGGCTTGTGGTGTCAAGTAATGCAGCCCCATTAATTACTGTGGATGCTCCAATGGTAGGGAGTATATTTGGAAGGGTACTCCAGCAAGGTGTTTTCCAAGTGCTGCGCTTTGCAGGAGCCGTCTTTTTGATTGCAGCAATTAATTGGCGACTATTGTTGGTAGCACCGATCATGATTTTGATGTTGACCGCTAGCCCTGCGCTGATGCGAAAACGTCTTGTAGATGCGTCTCGCAATAACCAAGAAGCTGAGACTGCTGTCTTGATTAAGTCCTCTGAGTTTCTAACTGATGTGCTGAGTTTAAGAGCTACTTTTGCGATTCCTTGGGCAGAAGAAATACTTAGGAAAAGATTCAGAAACAGGCTAGATACACAACTGATGCAGGAGCGTGTGGCAATAGTCTCGAAGATTGGTTATCTTGCTCTGTGGATAGTTTATGGCGTCACCTATTTCTTTGCGGGCTTGTTGGCTTTTCAAGAAAAACTATCCTTTGGCGATGTGCTAGCGTTGGGTCAACTTATGGCGACTCTTGCATTCCCTAGTCAGTCGCTTGGCGATGTGTACAGTTCTTACACAACTGCTTTAGCATCATTACAAAGAATCGATGAGTTTTTAGCTCAAGAAGTCGTTGAGTTGTTCCACAAAAACTCTGGGACAAAATGTAGCATGACTGAAAGTGATGAGAATGACCAACCTTTCTCGGTTCTTCCTCTTACCTGCCACAACATCAGACTGTTGGTCGGAACTGGGGAGGCTGTACTCCGAGATGCGAACATCACCGTTGAGAGGAGTGATTGGGTCGCAGTTGCAGGCGCAAGTGGAGCAGGGAAATCAACACTTGCACAGATACTTGCTGGACTCCGAATCCCAACAAGCGGTCATGTTATGGCTGGGGGGCGACTGCTGTCGGACTGGGATGAAGAAGCCTTCCGTATCTGCGTGGGGTTTGTTAATGGCGATACAAACCTTTACAGTGGGTCGCTGTTTGATAACGTTGCGTTTGATAGGCAAGGGGTGTCACCAGAGATTGTTTACTCACTTTTGGAGATGGTAGGGGCTATGGATATTGTCAACAGACTGGACGGAATCCATAGCCTAATTGTGGAAGGTAAGAAAAAATTGAGTAGCGGTGAACGGCAACGCATTGGTCTTGCCAGGGGGCTTGCTGCCAATCCCGATTTATTGATTCTCGACGAGGCTACAAACGCACTTGATAGTCAGTCGGAAGTCACTCTGTTTCAAAATCTTAGAAAAAAGTTTCCCCGACTTACGGTAATCCTCATTAGTCATCGTCTATCAACGATCTTGGAATGCGACAAAATTGTTGTATTTGACAGAGGAAGTATCAGTCAACAAGGATCACCGTCTGCACTTTTATCTCAGGAAGGTCTGTTCAGAAAATTGGTTCACAGTCAAGTTGTTGATGACCATAGACCTTAGCTTAGGCTGTATCAAAAAGAAGGCTGACACGGACAAAAAATCGCGCTTTGTGAAAGAGATTACAGGTGTGGAGAGTATTTTAGGTCAAGTAATCCTGTATCACTGCGACTGTATTTAACGACCTTAATACCTCTTAAATCAACGCATACAACCTCATTTTAGCCTGAAGATTGCCAAACCCTACTCAATGACAAGAACTAAAAATCACACTTGTATTTGAATTTTATGAAATCACCTTCATCACTTACCCATTTTGTGGGATTGGCTGGCGTGTTTCCATACATAGCAACACAGGATTCCATCTTGAACTGGAGTATTTTATCCATCATTGATTCAAGCACCCTTCAGCAAAACTCTTACGAGTTACTATCGAACAAAATTTTGCTAGAACAATGTCTTCATCCTTTTCCTCAACTACAGACCAGTCAGATAAAAGCCTCTACCTCTGTGTTACGTGTAACCCTGTGTGGGATTGCCCAGCTCGGGACACAGGTATTTGGTCGTGGTGATAACACGCTTTCTGAGCTTCACGCTCTTCAGGAATTTCTTGATTCGGGGGACTCACCACCTTTTGGCGACCTGGATGGCGATTTTATCTTAACCTATTTACCTCCAGAACGCTCATGTTGCTTTATTTATCGCAGTGTTGTAGGAACAAGATCCGTTTACTATCGTTTTTTAAGAAATCACTTTCTTTGGTCTACGAATCCTAGGGATTTGTTTCTTGATGAGAGGCCTTCAATCGGTTCGGTAGACATTGAGTTACTACCTGCTCTGACCGTAGCTGGGGATATACCTCCAAGCCGTACTTACTATCGTGATATACAACGCATACCATCTGGTTACTGCCTTCAAGTTCGATGTGATGGCTCGAAGAAAGTTAGCATTGATGACTTTGTAGTTCGAGACTGCACAAAGCTGGAACTTTCCGAGGCGGCCAGCCAATTGCGATCGCTCATCGGGGCTGCGGTTAATCAGAAGTTGGCCGGCTGTTCCAAGGTGGGGATTTTGCTAAGTGGAGGTTTTGATTCAGCCGTTGCAGCTTTTGAAGCTGCGAAAATAACTGAAAACGTTACGGGAATTCATTGGAATTGGAAGGAGTTGAGCATACTGCGCGATGAACAGACAGCAGCACAGAGCGTAGCGAACAAATTGGGTATAGAACTTACGGTGAAAGACTTTAGCACTTCAATAAGTGTGAATGGAGATTATCTCAAGTGCATGAACAATCTAACCGTCCCTTTTAGTCATTCGTTTTTCCACTGCTTTCTGAATTCTGCCACAACAGCAAATGAACTAGGAATTTCTGCGATCGCCAGCGGTCATCTAGGTGACACAATATTTCAAGGTCATTGGAGCGATCCTATCTTTGCGGAGCTGATGCCAGCACAAAATCCTCTAACCCTAGTGAAAACCTTCGGTGCTTTGGTCGCTCGGTACGGACGTGTCCAAGCCATCCAAACTCTCCGCGGCCTCTCTCAGATCCACATGGAGAAACTTCAGCCAGAAGACCATCCTAGAATCGAGTTAGGTGGTGCTTGGCTTACCCCAGCAGCGCTTGAAAAGGCACGAGAACTAGGTCGCTATACATACCACCGAGAACTCCCTTCCATTAGTTCCGAAAGTGTCTATCACAACATCAAGCAATTAATCAATGGAGAACTAGACACAGCAATAGTGACTCATGCCTTCTCTCCTAAAGGAGTAGCACTTGTGCATCCTTTTGCCGATCGGGCATTACTTGAGTTCTGTTTGAGTTTGGGGGTACAACACCGAGCTTGCTTCCATGCAGGGGACACTATTTCTAAGCTCACTTTGCGACTAGCCTATCTTCGGGATTTGCCTCAAGAAATTATTGGTAGAGAGGTTCGCTCTCCTTATGTAGCAGTAGCAGAAAGCTATTGTCGAAACAATTGCTCTGAACTGAGTCAGCTACTAGGTGAAGAGTCGCTGTTGGCACAACTTGAGGTGATTGATTCTAAGCGTATGCTGGAGATACTTAGCAACCCGCAAACACTACAGCGCTATAGCCCTGCCCTAATTAGAGCTGCTGGAGTCGAGATGTGGCTTAGGTTTCTTGATTCGGGAAACACAGGGCATCAGATGTGATATTTGGAAGGATAAGGTAAGGAGAGAAGCTATGTCAGGAAAGTTTTTGGCGCAAATTAGCACATCAGTAAAATCGATAAATGTCAATGAAGTTCAAATCCTCCATGATTGCAGAACAAATCTTATAATTAGATTGAACAAAACTGCTAGCGCAATCTGGGATGCATTGGCAGAAGAGTCGTCTTGGGATGATGCTATTCATCGAGTTCAATCTAAAACTGGTTGCCAGGAATCCGAAGCAGCTACAGCAGTGACAGAATTTGCTATGAGATTACAGAGAGAAGGCTGGATATTTTTGCATGAAGAGGAATGTGAGTAGCTAGATACCTAAGTTCAATGGCACTGAAATTTGGTAAACCACAGAGATCAAAACCTTCGGAAACTCATTGTTTTTAGCCAACAATCCCAGACTTTTTCAGTATCATTGGACTTTAGTCCTCTCAAAAATTAGCGGACTAAAGTCCTTACTACAAACCTTGAAAATTCTAACTTTGGCGGTAAGCAACTACTGCATAAAACGGATCGCCACTTGCTATTCGCATCATTTGCATAAAACTCGGCAAATTAGGCTTGCGAACAATTACTTCCGGCTTGCTAAATCCGGGTATATTCGTTCCTTTAACAGAATCAAAGTAACCCTTAACCAATTCTACCCGATCGCCCTCCGAACCTTCCCGCCAAGCCGCAATGGCTTTTTGATAAAACATCCGGTTGGAAAAGCTCATAATTGCTACGCCACCAGGCTTTAAAATGCGGTGAATCTCGGCAAAAATCGCATCCGGGTGTTGCAAATACTGTACCGAAACACAGTTGACAACAGCGTCAAACTCTGCATCCGGCAGCGGCAATTTAGGATTTGCGTTCAAATTCTGTACAAAATAATGATTCAGTCTGCGATTCTTTGCCAACTCCTCTTGATTCATCCCGTGTCCTTCGACATGGGCAAATTGCATCTCGTCGGGGAAGTGAGAAACCCAACTGCTCATCATATCAAAAATCCGAGTATTCGGTTTCAGCCGTTCCCGATACAAATCGGTTAGTTGCTGAATAAACCCGTCATCTACATGAGTCACAAACCGAGGAGAGGAATAGAACAGTGTATCGTCGGTGTCGTCTAACTTGGTAAGTTGATCGGCTGGAAGCAACATAAATTCTGATCGCAAACTAGATTTACCCTTTCTAGTTTAAGAACAATTAAGAAATGTAAACACACTTCTCCAGAAGGACATCCGCCACTGGGGTATTAGCTTCACCAAAAACTTGGCGATCGCCCCTTGACAGTTCCCAAAAAACATTTTACACTGATAGTACGAACGCTAACTAATAAACAGATGGTTACTACGTCCACTGTCGATCGCACAAATCTAGCTCAGTGGCACGACGTTCTCGCCCCCCACAGCCTAGGCTACCGCATCAAACTGCTAGCACAGCTAGGCAGTCGCCGGCTGCAAGAAGGACTCGAACCTTTTGGGCTGACACCTTTTCACTGGCTGGTACTGTGTTGCTTGTGGCAAGAAGACGGTTTGCCAACTTCCAGCATTGGCGACAAACTGCAACAGGTAGGCGGTACACTGACAGGCGTACTCGATCGCATGGAAGAAAGAGGCCTAGTGCGCCGAGAGAGAGATACGCGCGATCGTCGTATTTGGCGTATATGGCTGACAGACGCAGGCACCCAAATGCAAGACGTATTGCCCCCATTGGTAGCTGTAATCCGCGATCGAGCTGTAGAGGGCTTTTCAGAGGCAGATCGCGAACTGTTTTCCCAATTGATCGATCGGGCGATTCTCAATCTGTCCTAAACCCACAAATCGCTCTTTCGAGTGAAGCGCAGCAGCATCTACCTCCACTACATTACAAATAACCGAAAAATACTACGCACTCTCTTTGATAACACCAAAAAAAGCAGTCTTAATAAATAAAAACTACGTACCCTAAACAAACGACATCTTAATAAAGTATCAGGAGTCAAATACCATGAAAGGCACAAACGAAATCAACGCAGCAGAATTCAACGGCAACGGCAAAGCAGTAGCTGTATTAGAAAAGCCGATGCTCGACAACACCCAAGCTAAAATGGTGCCTGTCACGCCAGCCCCAGAAATCGAAGTCAGCGCCCCCGCCGAAGTCAAAACAGGCCCAGAAACAGAAATCCAAGCACCTTTGCCCGTGCCGCAAACGCCGAAGAAAAAGCCCACCAAAGCAATAATTTTAGCAGCGCTGGGCATCGGGGCGATCGTCGCAGGCAACTTCGGATACAACTACTGGCAATACGCCTCCATCCACCAAGAAACCGAAAACGCCACAGTTGCCGGACACATCCACCAAGTCAGCAGCCGCATCAACGGTACTGTCGGCGAAGTCTTAGTACAAGACAACCAACAAGTAAAACCCGGACAACTGCTGATCAAACTTGACCCCCGCGACTACCAAGTTAAAGTCCAACAAGCCC
>Ga0136638_10000248_pt1 | contig 11570 bp, 9 predicted proteins | sample AntDrymUQ8582206_2_FD_104671 | JGI IMG/M metagenome (GOLD analysis project Ga0136638, IMG submission 104671) | Polar desert sand microbial communities from Dry Valleys, Antarctica - metaG UQ858 (22.06) | ecosystem: Environmental > Terrestrial > Soil > Desert | place: Antarctica: Dry Valley...
ATGGTTGCCGCCGGCGCTGTCGCAAAAAAATGGCTCAACGAAAAGTTCGGCACCGAAGTGCGCGGCTGCATGCAGCAGTTGGGCGAAATCGATATTCCGTTCACGAGCTGGGCCGAGGTTGAAACGAATGCGTTTTTTGCGCCAAACAACGGCGTTGTGCAGCAGCTTGAGGACGCGATGGATGCTCTGCGCAAGAGCGGCGATTCGGTCGGCGCGCGGCTGCGCGTGATGGCTAGCAACGTGCCGCCTGGACTCGGTGCGCCGCTGGCGGGCAAACTCGACGCCGATATCGCGCACGCCATGATGGGAATCAACGCGGTCAAGGGTGTCGAAATTGGCGCAGGTTTTACCAGCGTGCGGCAAAAAGGTTCGCAACACGGCGACGAACTGCTGCCATCCGGCTTTGCCAGCAACAACGCCGGGGGAGTGCTCGGCGGCATTTCGACCGGACAGGACATTGAAGTGTCGATCGCGCTCAAGCCAACGTCGAGCGTGCGATTGCCGCGCCGTTCGATTACGCGCGATGGTGTGCCGACAGTTGTTGAAACGCTCGGCCGGCACGATCCATGCGTGGGAATTCGCGCGACGCCTATCGCGGAAGCGATGCTGGCGCTGGTACTGATGGATCACGCGTTGCTGCAACGCGCGCAAAACGGTGACGTCGTGCATGAGTTGCCGGCGATTGCCGCTTGTGCAGAGCCAGCAAACGATGCTTGAACGCCTACGGAGAATTGTCTTATGAATGTCGTATTGCGAATCGCCGCCGCCGCCGCGTTAAGCGCGCTCGCCGCGTGCGAAACAGTGCAAACCACCGACGCCGGTGCAGTCGGCGTCACGCGTCAACAGCGCGTCAGCTCGCTGGTCACCGCCAAGGAAGTCGAGGCTGCGGCTGACAAGCAGTACGACGAGATGATGGCAGTGGCGCAGCAAAAGGGTTTGCTGAACAGAAACCAGCAGCAGGTGCAGCGCGTGCGAACGATTGCGCAGCGGTTGATTCCACAGACCCGCGTCTTCCGGCAGGACGCGCCCGGGTGGGCGTGGGAAACCAATGTTTTGACATCGAAAGACATTAACGCGTGGGCGATGCCAGGCGGCAAGATGGCGGTCTATACCGGGTTGATCGAGCGACTGAACGTAACCGACGACGAACTGGCTGCCGTGATGGGCCACGAAATTGCGCACGCACTACGCGAGCACGCGCGCGAGCGCATCGCTCGACAGATGGGTACCCAGGCGGTGTCTACCATTGGCTCGATCGCGCTGCAGATATTTACCGGCGTGCAGCTAGACCCGCAGTTAACTGGCTCGGTCGGCCAGGCTGTCTTCGTACTACCGAACAGCCGCGATAACGAACAGGAGGCCGACACCATCGGTGTCGAGCTAATGGCACGTGCCGGCTATGATCCGCGCGCAGCGCTGACACTCTGGCAGAAAATGGGCCAAGCGACCGGTGGCGGCGGGCCGCCCGAGTTTTTATCGACGCACCCAAGCGGCGAAACGCGGTTGCGCGACCTGCAGGGCTACGTCAACAAGGTCATGCCGCTTTACCAAGCGGCCAAACGCTAGCTAACCCAGCACAAGATCTACGCGCGCGACTTGCTGAGTTGCGCGCGCCAATGGATGAGTTGCAGCGGACGAAGTTGGCTCGAACTTGAGTGTCAACGCGGCGCGCTCTTCCGCGCTCATCCGCGAATACAAAAAATCACGGCGATTGTCTGGATCGTCCGCCAGATACAACTGCGTCGCCAGCGTGACCGCGCTGGCCGCCTGTACGCGAGCGTGAATATGCGAGGTGCGTCCGGGATACGCCACCGGCCGGATCGTGCGAAAGTGAAACGTGCCGCCGGCGTCTGTGCGCGCTGCGCCGTAACCCTGAAAGTGCGGATCGCGGTCGCTCTCGGCACCGCCCGCTGGATGGTGATACACCGCGTTACCGTCGCATTGCCAGATCTCGACAGCGGCGTTCGCCAGTGGCTGACCGCGCCGGTCGAGCACGCGCCCGGTCAAATAGATCGGCGTGCCTTTGGTCAGAACCCGATCGCCCTCAACGCGCAACAAGTCGGCGTCGATTTCCTCAGGCCGTTCACCCGCAGTGCGTGGATAAAACGGGCCAAGCGTTTGTGACGGTGTCAGCGCAAATCGCGGCGAACTCGACGCAGTCTGCGCCACCGCCATCGGCGCGAGCACGGAGGCGGCAGTGCCGGCAAGAAAAGCCCTGCGCTGCAAAGCTTTAAGATTGTTTGGTCGGTCGGTCATTGCATTCTCCTGCGCGTTCAGACTCGCCGGACGCTCCGGCGTTCCGCACCCCGATGGCATAATCGCTAGAGTATGAATGCTGCACGCACACTGTCCCCACGCACACTTTACGACCGCCTCTGGGACGATCACGTGGTGCATGTCGAGGATGACGGCACAACGGTGCTTTATATCGATCGTCATCTTGTGCACGAAGTGACCAGCCCGCAAGCCTACGAAGGCCTGCGGCTGGCGGGCCGCGCACCGTGGCGCATCAGTTCGATCATTGCCACCGCCGATCACAACACGCCCACGACAGGGTGGGAAAACGGCTACGGTGGAATCGACGATCCTATTTCGAAGGAGCAGATCGTCACGCTCGATTCGAACATCAGCAGCTTCGGCGCCGCCGCTTACTTTCCGTTCCTCGACAAGCGGCAGGGCATCGTGCACGTGATGGGCCCCGAGCAAGGAGCGACGCTTCCCGGCATGACCGTGGTGTGCGGCGATTCACACACCAGCACGCATGGTGCATTCGGAGCGCTCGCGTTTGGCATCGGCACCAGCGAAGTCGAGCACGTACTGGCGACGCAGACCTTGTTGACCAAGAAAGCCGCCAACATGCTCATCAGGGTCGACGGCCGCCTGCCCGCTGGCTGCACCGCGAAAGACATCGTGCTCGCGGTCATCGGCCGCATCGGTACCGCAGGCGGCAGCGGACACGCGATCGAATTCGGCGGCGAAGCAATCGAAGCGCTGACGATGGAAGGGCGGATGACCGTGTGCAACATGGCCATCGAGGCAGGCGCTCGCGCCGGTATCGTCGCGGTCGACCAGAAAACGATTGACTACGTGCGCGGCCGTCCATTTTCGCCAACCGCCGAGCAATTCGATCAAGCCGCCGATGTCTGGCGCACGTTGCGCTCCGAGCCCGATGCGAAGTTCGACCGCGTGCTCGAGCTGCGCGCCGAGGACGTCAAGCCGCAGGTGACGTGGGGCACGTCGCCCGAGATGGTGACGACGATCGATGGCGCGGTGCCGGATCCGGAAGCCGAACGCGATCCGGTCAAGCGCGAAGGAATCGAGCGCGCGCTTGACTACATGGGGTTGCAGCCGAAAACGCCGATGGCCGACATCTATCTGGACAAAGTGTTCATCGGCTCGTGTACCAATTCCCGAATTGAAGATCTGCGCGAGGCGGCCTGGGTGGTCAAGCGGCTCGGCAAGAAAGTGGCCAAAAATGTCAAGATTGCGATGGTGGTGCCGGGTTCGGGGCTGGTAAAAGCGCAGGCGGAAAGCGAAGGGCTCGACAAGATATTTCGCGCCGCAGGATTTGAATGGCGCGAGCCGGGCTGCTCGATGTGTCTTGCCATGAACGCCGATCGGCTCGAGCCCGGCGAGCGATGCGCCTCGACCAGCAACCGCAATTTCGAAGGTCGCCAGGGCACCGGAGGCCGGACTCACCTCGTTTCACCGGCGATGGCGGCTGCGGCTGCCATTGAAGGCCATTTCGCAGACGTTCGTAGACTCACATAAGGCGAATCAAATGAAAACAATGTTGATCATGCTTGCCACAGTTCTTTCGCTCATTGCTTGCAACACGATGGAAGGTGCTGGCAAGGACATGGAACGAGCCGGCGAAAAAATGCAGGACAAGGCGAAGAAGTAGGACGGATGCAGAAGTTTGAAGTCCATGGTGGGCTGGTCGCGCCATTGCCGCGTGCCAACGTCGATACCGACGCGATCATCCCGAAGCAGTTTCTGAAGTCGATCAGGCGGACCGGCTTCGGACCGAACCTGTTCGATCAGTGGCGTTATCTGGATACCGGCCAGCCCGGCATGGATAACAGCAAGCGACCGCTCAATCCGGAGTTCGTGTTGAACCAGCCGCGCTACCAGGGCGCTTCGATCCTGCTGGCGGCGAACAATTTCGGCTGCGGATCGTCGCGCGAGCACGCGCCGTGGGCGCTGCTGCAATTTGGATTTCGGTCAGTGATTGCGCCGAGCTTTGCCGATATTTTTTTCAACAACTGCACCAAGAATGGTTTGCTGCCGGTGGTGCTGCCACAGGCCGTGGTCGATCGGTTGTTCAACGAAGTTGCGGTTCAAATCGGTTATCGTTTGACGGTTGATCTACCGCGGCAAAAAGCCATCGAGCCCGACGGCACCGAGCATGCATTCGAAGTTGCACCGTTTCGCAAGCATTGCCTGTTGAACGGATTCGACGACATCGAGCTCACCTTGCGTCACAAGGACAAGATTGCGGCGTTCGAAAGGATGCGCCTGACCGAACAGCCCTGGCTCGCGAAGTCGGTGTAGCGCACGCGATGAACATCGCGGTGTTGCCGGGCGATGGCATCGGCAAGGAGATCATTGCCGAAGCGGTGCGCGTGCTGCAAGCGCTCGACGAACCATTCAAGTTCTCGTTCGCCGAGGTCGGCGGCGCCGCCTTCGAGTCTCACGGCCACCCATTGCCGGAAGCGACGCTGAAACTAGCGCAGTCCGCAGATGCGGTGCTGTTCGGCGCGGTCGGCGACTGGAAGTATGACGCGCTCGAACCTCATCTGCGACCCGAACAGGCGATTCTCGGACTGCGCAAGGCGCTGCGGTTGTTCGCCAATTTTCGCCCCGCGATTTGTTACCCGGAGTTGACGCAGGCATCGAGCTTGAAACCCGAGTTGATTGCCGGCCTCGATCTGCTGATCGTGCGTGAGTTGACCGGTGATATCTATTTTGGCCAGCCGCGCGGCCGACGTGATGCCCCGGATGGACCGTTTGCCGGCGCGCCCGAAGCGTTCGACACGATGCGCTATGCCCGCCCCGAGATCGAGCGCATCGCGCGCGTCGCGTTCGCAGCCGCGCGTAAACGTCGCGGCAAGGTCACCAGCGTCGACAAGGCGAACGTGCTGGCAACGTTTCAATTCTGGCGTGAAGTGGTGACCGAGGTCCACGCCGATTATCACGACGTCGCGCTCGATCACATGTATGTTGACAACGCCGCGATGCAACTGGTGAAGGCGCCGAAAAGTTTTGACGTGATCGTCACCGGCAACATGTTCGGCGACATCTTGTCGGACGAGGCGGCGATGCTGACCGGTTCGATCGGCATGCTGCCGTCGGCGTCGCTGAACGATCAAGGCCAGGGGTTGTACGAGCCGTCGCACGGCAGCGCGCCCGATATCGCCGGCCAGGGGATCGCAAATCCGTTGGCAACGATACTGTCTGCGGCGATGATGTTGCGACATTCGGGCAACCGCGCAGAGCAGGCTCTCCGAGTCGAGAATGCTGTCAAGTGCGCGCTGGCGAGTGGCGTGCGGACGCCGGACATTTGGAGCGAGGGCACAAGCAAGGTTGGCACGCGCGCAATGGGCGACGCAGTGATCGCGGCATTACAGGCACAGTGAGATGAAAGTCGGCATCGTCGGTTGGCGCGGCATGGTGGGTTCGGTGCTGATGCAGCGCATGAGCGCTGAAAAGGATTTCGAGCTGTTCGACTCGGTGTTCTTCAGCACTTCGAACGCCGGCGGCGATGCGCCAACCGTTGCGCGCGGCGAGCGCAGGCTGAAAGAAGCGAACGACCTTAAAGCGCTGGCGGGATGCGACGCGATCGTCACCGCGCAAGGCGGCGATTACTCCAACGATGTTTTTCCGAAACTGCGCGCGGCCGGCTGGCGCGGTTATTGGATCGACGCCGCGTCGGCGCTGCGCATGAAAGACGACGCGGTGATCATCCTTGACCCAGTCAATCTGCCTTTGATTCAGGATGCGCTGGCGCGTGGAGTCAAAAATTACATCGGCAGCAACTGCACCGTCGGTCTCATGCTGATGGCGCTTGACGGTCTACTGAAGGCTGACGTAATCGAGTGGATCAGCGCAATGACTTATCAGGCCGCATCGGGCGCGGGCGCGCCGCAGATGCGCGAGCTGATCGAGCAAATGGGGCAGTTGTATTCGTCGGCGCGCGATCTGCTGTCTGACCCGAAGTCTCCGATCCTCGAAATCGATCACGCAGTGTCGATGAGTCTTCTATCGGATCAATTGCCGGTGCGCAGCCTCGGCGCGCCGCTCGCTGGCAGTTTAATTCCGTGGATTCACGATGACCTGGGTAACGGTGTCAGCCGTGAAGAATGGAAGGCCAGTGCCGAAGCCAACAAGATCCTCGGCCGGCCCGCGCTGGGCGAGGCGGGTTCGTTGATCGTGGAGGGCTTGTGCGTGCGCATCGGCGCAATGCGTTGCCATAGTCAGGCGTTGACCATCAAGCTGCGCGCCGATCTGCCGTTGCCCGAGATCGAACGTATGCTTGCGGACGCCAACGAGTGGGTCACCGTCGTTGCGAACAATCGCGAAGACAGCATTCGGGAACTGTCACCAGCCAAGGTGAACGGCACGATGAGTATTCCTATAGGGCGATTGCGCAAGCTTGCACTCGGTCCCGAATACATTTCCGCATTCACGGTCGGTGATCAACTTTTATGGGGCGCTGCTGAACCGTTGCGTCGCATGTTGCGACTGTTATTGAACAAGCTCTGATCGATGCAACAGAGACAGTGCTATGCGCATTTGCGCTGGGCGTTTCTCACATAAAGGCGTGAGTTACCGCTATTTCTAAGCTTGCGACCGTAAGTCCATGATGTTATGTTCGAAAAACGTTGCATCCGATCAGGGGGCGGAATGCCATCCCAAAAATTTGCGCGCGCGCCGCTATGGTGCGCGCTTTCGCTTGCGCTAGGTCTAGCGGTTAGCAGCCCACATGTTGACGCCGCAGGACTGGGGCGTCTGGCTGTTACCTCCGGGCTTGGGCAACCGCTACGGGCCGAGCTTGAAGTCACTTCCGTGGGCCGCGATGAACTGCCCACGCTGCAGGTGAGGATGGCGCCGCTCGCGTCTTTCCGCGCGGCCAATCTTGACTTCAATCCCGCGCTGACCAATCTCCGGTTTTCGCTCGACAAGCGACCCGACGGCGGCTACTTCGTCCGCATTAGTTCGGCGATGCCGGTCAACGAGCCCTACCTCGATCTGATGGTCGAGCTTACCTGGGCTACCGGGCGCGTGATTCGCGAGTACACAGTGCTGCTCGATCCGCCGTCGCTGCGCGCCGATGTACCGGTGGTACCGCCGGTAGCGTCAGCCGCGACGCCATCCGCACCGAGCTTGCTACCGCCGACTGCGGCGACGCGACTGCCAGCAACTCCTGCAGCCCCGTCGAGTGCTCCAAGCGCACCGCCAAGTGGCTCCACTCCGCCGGCGCGTCCGGCTACTGCCGCTTCTGCTCCGCGTTCAACGTCGCCTGCTGAAGGTTCATACGTCGTCAAATCGGGCGACACCCTGGGCGCTATCGCCGGCCGCAACAAACCTGCGTCGGTATCACTCGACCAGATGTTGGTCGCAATGCTGCGCGCCAACCCAGAGGCCTTCGTCGCCAACAACATGAATCGGCTCAAGGCCGGCGCGACGCTCAGTATTCCGTCCGAATCCGATGTTGCCGCGTTAGCACAGCCGGACGCAAGGCGCGAAGTCGTTGCCCAGAGCTCGGACTTCGCTCAGTACAGAAGCCGCCTCGCACAAGCCGCCGGCTCAGCGCCGTTGGTTGCTACAGCGCCGCCGGCCGCGGCAGGATCAGGGCGCGTGACGACCCGAGTACAGGACAAATCTGCACCGGTTGCACCCGCCGGCGATCAGTTGAAGATTGCACGCGCTGATCAAAAGGGTGCGGCCACTGCCGCGGCGGCTGCACGTGCCGATGAGGCGGCGGCGAAAGCGCGCGCCGTACGTGAAGAGCAGGAACGGGCTGCGCAGTTGAAGAAAACCAACGAAGCGATCCAGAAAGCGTTGCAGGTTCAAAGCAAGACGGGAACTGCCGCTCAGAAACAGGCGGAGAAAGGCACACCGACATCGCCGGTTCCGGCTGCACCGATTGCTGCGGCGCCGGTCGCCGTCGCTCCGCCACCGCCCGCGCCGATGCCGGCACCGATGCCGGTGCCTGCGCCTGGAGTTGCAACACCGTCGCCAGCACCGGTCACACCGGTTTCGCCGCCGGGCACGCCCGCGGTGACGCCGACGCCGATTGATAGTGCGAAGTCCGCGCCGAGTGCGGTTGTAACACCGGCGGTGACTACGCCGCCGGTAGTGACACCCGCGCCGGCAGTGGCCCCGCCACCCACCGCTGTCAAGAAAGCCGCGCCGCAGCCGCAGCCGCAGCGCGAAGAGCCGGGTTTTTTCTCCGATCTATTCAGCAACACCACAACGCTGCTCGCCTTGGTCGGCATCGTTGCATTGCTCGCTCTGCTGTTTGGCTGGAGCTGGTACCGCAAGCGCCGCGTCGAAGGCACGGATCGCTTCAAGGAAACCGGCGAGGGCGTGCAGGCAAATTCACTGTTCGGCGCCACCGGCGGTCAGAGTGTCGACACCGGAACCAGCACATTTAACTCGAGCTTCATTCCGGCCGCATCACAGCTCGATTCGAATGAAGTCGATCCAGTCGCCGAAGCCGATGTCTATATAGCCTACGGCCGTGAAGAGCAGGCCGAAGATATTCTGAAAGAAGCGCTGCGTCTGCAGCCTGACCGGCACCCTGTTCGCGTCAAGTTAATGGAGATCTACGCGCGTCGCGGCGACAAGACATCGTTCATGGCGGTCGCTGAAGAGTTGCGCGAGCGTACCGGCGCGACGGGCGAGGATTGGGAGCGCGGTGTCAAGCTTGGTCGCACCGTCGACCCGGCGCACGCGATGTTCGCTGGTGCGCTTGGCGCATCGGCACAGGGTCCGATCACCGACTTCCGAAGCGGTCCGAACACGCGTTCCAATCGACCTTCGACGTTGGGCGGAGGCGCCACGGGCGGACTCGATCTAGGCGGCTTGACGGGCGCCGGCGGTTCGGTCATGAGCCGCGACACGGCCTATTCAAACGTGCCACCGCTGACCACGATGGTGGTCGACACCCGCATGGGCAATAGCACCGTGCAGGTCGAAACCAAGATGCCGCAGGACACGAAGTTCTCCGGGCCAAATACCACCTCGGCGCCAACGACGCAGTTCCGCGCGACGTTGCCGGGTGCCGAAACCGGCGCGAGTGGCGCGAACGGCGTCGCCCGGCCGGCTGCAGCGTCCGCTGCGTCGACCGATTTCGGTTCGCTTGACTTTGATCTTGGCCCTACAAAAATGGGCAACCTCGACATCGCCACGCGCATGCCGGACCTGGATGATGCGCCTGCGCGCCGTGACGCTGACATCTTTGCCGCCACCACGCCGCAGCGCGCTGAACCGCCGGCGGTTGCCGACATCGACGTCGTGCTTCCGAAGGAACGGTATGCGGCAATGGCGCCGACAGCCACCGGCGTGGCTGCGATTCCTGATCTCGATTTGAACATTCCGCCGCCGACCCGCATGCCGGTGGCTCCGAGCACACGCATGCCGGTCGCACCTTCACCGATGATGGAAGAAGCGCTGTCGCGCCCGACTGTCATTGGAGTAAAAGCCGCGTCGGCGATGGGCAACCTGCCCGACGAGCAGGCCGCGCGTTTGACCGCCAATACCGACCAGGCCACTGTTCCACTGATCGACTTCGACTTGTCTGCGGTGAGTCTGGATGCAGCGACCAAACGCGGCGAAACCGAACCAGGCAGTGCACTAGCGCAGCAAATGGCGACCAAGCTCGATCTGGCGCGTGGTTACATCGATCTGGGCGTCAAGGACGGTGCGCGCGAACTGCTCGACGAAGTCATGCGTGACGGCACACGCGAGCAGCGTCAGAGCGCGGTCGACATGATCAAACAAATCGAGGCGTAGTCCGCCGGCCGCATTTTCGCGGCCGCGGACGCTTTCGTGCGCGTAGCGCTCGGCCTCGAATACGACGGCGCTTCGTTCAACGGTTGGCAAACACAGGCCGATCGCCGCGGCGTGCAAGACGCTGTCGATGGCGCGCTGGCGCAGATCGCCGGTACGCAGGTCACCACCATTTGTGCCGGCCGCACCGATACTGGCGTTCACGCGCTCGACCAGGTGGTTCACTTCGACACCGCTGCCGCGCGCCCGTTGACGGCCTGGGTGCGCGGGGTCAACCGCTTTCTTCCGACATCGATTGCAGTCCGCTGGGCGCAACTGGTTGCTACCGAGTTTCACGCGCGCTATGGCGCGCAGCGCCGCCGCTATGACTATTGGATTTACAACGCGCCGGTGCGCGCCCCCCATATGCACGCGCGGACGGGCTGGGTCTTTCGGGAGCTGGATGAATCTGTGATGCGTACTGCGGCGTTGCACTTGATCGGCTGTCACGATTTCACGTCGTTTCGATCGTCCGAGTGCCAGGCTGAAACGCCAGTGCGAAACATTGAGCAATTGATAGTGCATCGGAAAGGGCCGCTGATCCGCATCAGCATTACCGCCAACGCGTTCCTGCATCACATGGTGCGCAATATCGTAGGCGCGCTGGTGCACGTCGGCGTTGGGCGCCGGCCGCACGATTGGGTCAATGAGGTGCTGCAGGCGCGCGATCGCAGCGCAGGCGCAGCAACATTCTCGGCAGCTGGACTTTATCTCGCGCGGGTCGAGTACGATGCATCGTTTGGTTTGCCGGCTCCGACCGAGCATCCTTTCGTAATTGATGCGTACACGAATCAAGATTTGCGGGCTGACGCGCGAGGCTGATGTAGCGGCCGCGATCGCCGCGGGCGCCGATGCAATCGGTTTTGTCTGCTATCCCAAGAGCCCGCGCTACGTGCCGCCGCTGCGGCTGCGAGCTTTGGGCCGTGAACTTGGTGTGTTCACGGCGCCGGTGTTGTTGTTTGTCAATGCGGCGTCCGATCTGGTCGAAGGCGCGCTGGCGATTATGCCCAATGCGTTGCTGCAATTTCACGGCGCCGAGCACGAGCCCGGGTGCAGCCGCTATCAGCGTCCGTACATTCGCGCCATCGCGATGACTGAAGACGCCGATATTGCACATGTGCAGAGCGAATTCGCGTCGGCCACGGCACTGCTGGTCGACGCGCCGTCGGACGACTTCGGCGGTAGTGGGCAAACGTTTAGTTGGTCGCGCCTGCCGGCGCAGCTGTCCAAGCCGCTGGTGTTGGCAGGCGGACTGAACGCGGAGAACGTCGGCGCGGCGATCGCCGAAGTGCGCCCATATGCCGTCGATGTCAGCAGCGGTGTCGAAGACGCACCCGGGGTAAAGAGCACCACCAAAATGAAATTATTTGTCGATGCGGTGCGCCGCGCCGATCAGCGATGATGAAGCCATACGATCTTCCCGATTCGCACGGTCACTTCGGGCAGTACGGCGGCATTTTCGTCGCCGAGACATTGATGCAGGCACTCGATGAATTGCAGCTGGCGTATCAGAC
>Ga0136638_10000249_pt1 | contig 11553 bp, 11 predicted proteins | sample AntDrymUQ8582206_2_FD_104671 | JGI IMG/M metagenome (GOLD analysis project Ga0136638, IMG submission 104671) | Polar desert sand microbial communities from Dry Valleys, Antarctica - metaG UQ858 (22.06) | ecosystem: Environmental > Terrestrial > Soil > Desert | place: Antarctica: Dry Valley...
CCGAGGCCGGGTTGACGGTCATCGCCGTGGGCGACGGTGCCCGTGGCATCCACGACGGCGCGGTCGCGATCCGCGGTGAGAGCGACACGATCCTTGCCGTCGAGGGGCACGACGACGCCATCGACTGGCTCGACGCCCATCTGCAGCCGGGCGACCTGGTCCTCGTGAAGGCCTCCAGGGCAGCCGGGCTAGAGCGCGTCGCGGCGTCCCTCGTCGCCCCCTCACGTCATACTGCAGGGGACGTCAACCACGGCCGGGCCGTCGACGAAGGGACCGACGCGCGATGAGGGGCATCTTGCTTGCGGGGGGTTTCGGGCTCCTCGGCACGCTCCTCGGAACCCGTGCCGCCATCAACATCCTCGTCGCCAAGAACTACGGTCAGCCCATCCGTGACGACGGCCCGACGTCGCACCACACCAAGCGCGGAACGCCCACCATGGGTGGCCTGGTCATCATGCTTTCGGTGCTCATCGCCTACGCCTTGGCCAAGGTGATCACGCAGAGCATGCCTTCGGCTTCGGCACTGCTGTTGCTCTTCTTGTTCTGCGGTCTGGGTCTGGTGGGCTTCCTCGACGACTACGTCAAGGTCGCGAAGCAGCACAACCTCGGGCTCAGCAGCCGCGGCAAGCTGGCCGGACAGGCCGCCGTCGCTCTGGTGTTCGCCGTTCTGGCCCTGCAGTTCGAGGACAACGGCCGGACACCGATCTCACAGGGGATCTCGTTCATCCGCGACATCAACGGCTGGCAGTTCCCCGCCATCGTGATCGTGATCTGGGTGCTGATCATGGTCTGGGGAACCAGCAACGGCGTCAACCTGACCGACGGCCTCGACGGACTCGCGACCGGCGCGTCGGTGATGGTCTTCGGTGCCTACATCTTGGTGTCGGTCTGGCAGAGCAACCAGTCCTGCATGTTCTCCCAAGGTCCCAACTGCTACGACGTCCGCGACCCGCTCGACCTCGCCACCGTCGCCGCAGCGCTGACCGGCGCGTGCTTCGGTTTCTTGTGGTGGAACGCCTCCCCGGCCAAGATCATCATGGGCGACACCGGCTCGCTCTCGCTCGGCGGGGCAATGGCCGGCCTGGCGGTCATGTCTCGCACCGAGTTCCTGCTGCTGCTCATCGGTGGCCTCTTCGTCGTGATCACCTCGTCGGTCATCGCCCAGGTCGGCTGGTTCAAGATCTCCCACGGCAAGCGCTTGTTCCGGATGGCGCCGCTGCAGCACCACTTCGAGCTGCTGGGCTGGGCGGAGATCACCATCGTCGTCAGGTTCTGGATCATCAGCGGCCTGTGCGTCGCGGCCGGCCTCGGCGTGTTCTACGCCGAGTGGGTCGCCCGCAGGTGAGCTCTGTGGACTCCCTGGTCCGGACTTCCTCCTGGGACGGCATGCACGTCGTCGTCGGCGGTTTCGGCCGAAGCGGGTACGCCGCCGCCGATGCGCTCGTCCAGGTCGGTGCCACGGTCACCGTGCTGGATGACGCCGACTCATCCCAGCTGCGTGAGAAGGCCACGGTGCTGGAGATCCTCGGCGCCACCGTGCGGCTCGGCCCTGGCTGCACCGACGTGCTGCCCGAACGCGTCGACCTCGTCATCGCCTCACCGGGCTGGTCCCCTTCTACGCCGTTGCTCACCGCCGCACGGGCCCGCGCGGTGCCGGTGTGGGGGGAGGTCGAGCTTGCCTGGCGGTTGCGGGCCGAGGACGCGGCCCCGTGGCTGGCCGTGACGGGCACCAACGGCAAGACCACCACCGTCCGGATGCTTGACGGCATGCTCGCCGCCGCCGGCCTGCGCTCGGCCGCCGTCGGCAACATCGGCACGCCGATCGTGCAGGCCGTCATGGACCCCCAGCGGTACGACGCCCTCGCGGTCGAGCTGTCCAGCTTCCAGCTGCACTGGAGCCGCTCCCTGGCCGCCGAGGCTTCGGTGGTCCTCAACGTCGCCGACGACCACCTCGACTGGCACGGGACCCAGGCGGCGTACCGCCTCGCCAAGGGGCGGGTCTATGAGAACACCGCGCTGGCATGCGTCTACAACGTCGAGGACGCGGTCACCGAGCAGCTCGTGCGCGACGCCGACGTCGCCGAGGGCTGCCGCGCCATCGGGTTCACCCTCGGCCCGCCCGCGGTCGGGATGGTCGGGATCGTCGACGGCATCATCGCCGACCGGGCCTTCGTTCCGGAGCGGTCCACCAGCGCCGCCGAGCTCGGCACCGTCGCCGACATCGTCGCGGCGACACCTGAGTCCGCCGCACCGCACAACGTCGCCAACGCCCTCGCGGCTGCGGCGCTCGCGCGCGCCCACGGCGTCCCCCAGTCCGCCGTGCGCGACGGGCTGCGCGCGTTCCGTCCAGACGCCCACCGGATCGCGGTCGTCGCGCACATCGACGACGTGGCGTACGTCGACGACTCCAAGGCGACCAACCCCCACGCGGCACTGGCGTCACTTCGCACGTACGACCATCCGGTCTGGGTCGCCGGCGGGCTGGCGAAGGGGGCGAGGTTCGACGACCTCGTCACCGCGGTCCGCGACCGGTTGCGCGCGGCGGTGCTGATCGGGACGGACAGAGGGCTCATCGCCGACGCACTGCGCCGACACGCGCCCGACGTCCCCGTCATCGAGCTGCAGACCGACCAAGATGACCTCATGGACCGTGTCGTGGACGCGGCGGCACGGCTCGCCCGACCCGGCGACACCGTGGTGCTCGCTCCAGGGTGCGCCTCCATGGACCAGTTCAGCGACTACGCAGCACGTGGAGACGCCTTCGCGGCGGCGGTTCACCGCTTCGGGCGCAACCGCACCTGAGGAGCAGGAGGGCCGGCCGTGACCGTCACGACGACTCGTCGCTCGGGCCGGGACGCACCGGCGTCCCCCACGGCGCCTTCATGGCTTGCCTCCGTCCGGGCCTCCGTCGACCGTCCCCTGACCTCCTACCACCTCGTGCTGGGCGTCTCGGCGCTGCTGCTCACCCTCGGGCTCGTCATGGTCCTCAGCGCCAGCTCGGTGACGTCGTACCAGACCTATGGCAGCTCCTACCACGTTTTCGCCAAGCAGGCGGCGTGGGCGGCCATCGGGCTACCGCTGGCCTGGATCGCCTCCAGGCTGCCGATCCGGGTGATCCGCTGGTTCAGCTATCCGGCGCTGCTGCTCGCGGTGGCGCTCATCGCCCTCACGTACGTCTCCGGTATCGGGGTCAGCGTCAACGGCAACCAGAACTGGCTGTCGTTCGGGGGACCGATCACGATCCAGCCGTCGGAGATCGCCAAGCTGGCACTCGTCCTGTGGGTCGCCGACCTCTACGCCCGCAAGGAGAAGCTGCTCGGCCAGACCAGGCACCTGCTCATCCCGATGATCCCGGTGTCCCTGCTGGTCGCCATGATGGTCGTCGCCCAGCACGACCTCGGCACGGCGCTGGTGCTGTTCGCCATCATCATCGGGCTGTTCTGGGTTTCTGGTGCCTCCCTCAGGCTCTTCACTGCCGCAGTGCTGACCTTCGCCTGCCTGGCGGCCTTCCTCGCCGCCAGCGACCCCGAACGCGTCGGCCGGCTGATGGGGTTCCTCGATCCGTTCGCCGACATGCAGCGCAGCGGTTACCAGGCGGCACACGGTCTGATGGCCCTCGCGTCCGGCCAGTTCTGGGGTCTCGGGCTTGGTGCCAGTCGGCAGAAGTGGGGCACGCTGCCCGAGGCGCACACCGACTTCATCTTCGCGGTGATCGGTGAGGAGCTGGGGTTGTTCGGCGCTCTGTGCGTCCTGGCGTTGTTCGCCCTGCTGGCCTGGGCCGGGCTGCGGATCGCCGAACGCACCACCGAACCGTTCGCGCGCTTCGCCGCTGCCGGTATCACCGTCTGGCTGCTGACGCAGGCGATCGTCAACGTCGGGATGGTGCTGGGTGTGCTGCCCGTCATCGGCATCCCGCTACCACTGATCTCCTACGGCGGGTCGGCGCTGGTGCCGACCATGGTCGCGCTCGGCCTGCTGGTCAACTTCGCCAAGACCGAGAGCGGCGCCAAGCGCGCCCTGGCTGCGCGTCGCCGGAGCCCCCGGCGGACCGCCCAGTCCCCACGGAGGCGATGACGCGTGTCGCTGCGCGTACTTCTCGCCGGCGGCGGCACCGCCGGGCACACCTCCCCGCTGCTCGCGACCGCGGCCGCGCTGGTCAGGTCGCGCTCCGACGTCGAGATCACCTGCCTCGGCACCGCTCGCGGGCTGGAGGTCACGCTCATCCCGCAAGCGGGTTACGCGCTCGAGCTGGTGCCGGCCGTCCCGCTGCCGCGGCGTCCCGGCATCGAGCAGCTCTTGGTCCCCGGTCGGTTGCTGGGCGCCGTCCGGGCCGCCGCTGCCGTGCTCGACCGGGTACGTCCCGACGTGGTCGCCGGGTTCGGCGGCTACGTCAGCGTGCCCGCCTACCTCGCCGCACGGCGACGCCGACTGCCGCTCGTGGTGCACGAGGGCAACGCGTTGGCCGGCATCGCCAACAAGCTCGGTGCCCGACTCACCGAGCAGGTCGCCACCAGCTTTCCGGGCACCGACCTGCCGCACGCGCATTGCATCGGGCTACCCATCGGCCGGCAGATCTCCACCCTGGACCGCACGGCCGCACGCGCGGCGGCCCGCGAGTTCTTCGGGCTCGATCCGGCCCGGCAGACGCTGTTGGTGACCGGCGGCTCGCAGGGAGCCCGGAGCATAAACCTGACGGTCTCGCACGCGGCCCGCGAGCTTGCCGACGCCGGCGTCCAGGTGCTGCACGCGGCCGGCCGGCCCGAGGAGGTGACGCCTGCCCGACGGGCGACGGACCCGCCGTACGTCGTCGTCCCCTACGTCGAGCGCATGGATCTGGCGTACGCCGCTGCCGACCTCATCGTCTGCCGCGCCGGCGCCAACACCGTCACAGAGGTCGCCGCGACCGGCCTGCCGGCGGTGTTCGTCCCGCTGCCCATCGGCAACGGCGAACAGGCCCGCAACGCGCGCCCGGTGGTCGACGCCGGCGGTGCGTTGCTGGTCGACGACGCCGACCTCACACCGAGCTGGATCGCGAACGTCGTCGTACCCCTGCTCGGGGACAGCGCCACTCTGGCCGACATGTCCGACGCGGCAGCCGAGCTGATGCCACGCCATGCCGACGATGCGCTCGCCGCGATGATCCTGCAGGCTGCGGGCCCATGAGGATCGAGGTGCCGACAGTCGTCGAGCCGGCCGAGAAGCTCGGGCGGGTGCACTTCATCGGCGTCGGCGGCGCGGGGCTGTCTGCGATCGCGCGGATCATGGCACAGCGGGGGATCACTGTCACCGGGAGCGACGCGCGGGACTCAGAGCTGCTGGGCGCACTTCGCGCCGAGGGGATTCAGTGCTTCGTCGGCCACAAGGCATCCCACGTCGACGGCGCCGACACCGTCATCGCGTCCACCGCGGTGCGAGAGGACAACCCCGAGATCGTCAAGACCAGACGACTGGGCCTCCGGCTCTACCCTCGCTCGGCCGGCCTGCAGTCGCTGATGCTCGGCCGGCGCGTGCTTGCCGTGGCCGGTACCCATGGCAAGACCACCACCACCTCGATGCTCACCATGGCGCTGCGGCGCGCCGGTGCCGACCCGTCGTACGCGATCGGGGCAGAGGTCGCCGGGCTCGGCGGCAACGCGCACGACGGCGCCGGTGAGATCTTCGTCGCCGAGGCGGACGAGAGCGACGGCGCGTTCTTGATATACGAGCCGAACGGTGCGGTCGTCCTCAACGTCGACGCGGACCACCTCGACAACTACGGCACCGTCGAGGCCTACCAGGACGCTTTCGTCACCTTCCTCGATCGCATCGGCGACTATCTAGTCGTCTGCGTGGACGACCCCGGTGCGGCACGGCTCGGCGACCTCGCCGACGCCCGCGGTCTGCGTACCGTCCGCGTCGGCACGACAGCCGCCGCCGACGTACAGGCCACCGGTCTGCGCAACGCCGGCGCGTCGACCTCCTTCGAGGTCACCGTGTCCGGTGCGGCAGTCGGCACCGTCGCCTTGCAGGTGCCCGGCACCCACTACGCCCTCGACGCCCTCGCCGCCCTCGCCGCTGGCCTGCAGGAGGGGTACGCGTTCGGCGACCTTGCGGCCGGTCTCGCCGAGCACGCCGGCGCCCGGCGGCGGATGGAGCTCGTCGGTGAGGCCGCAGGCGTGCGCGTCTACGACTCCTACGCCCATCACCCCACTGAGATCCGTGGCGACCTACAGGCCGCGCGCACGCTCACCGCCGGTGGCCGGCTCGTTGTCTGCTACCAGCCGCACCTGGCCAGTCGTACCCGCGTCTTCGGTGCGGAGATGGGGCATGAGCTGTCCGCCGCCGACGTCGTCGTCGTGACCGAAATCTATCTGGCCCGCGAGGATCCTGATCCCGCCGTGACCAGCGCCCTCGTGCTCGACGCCGTCACCTTGGGCCCCGAACGGGTGCATGTCGGCGCGGCGGTCTCCGGGCTGCCCGAGCAGCTCGCGGCCATCGTCCGCCCGGGTGACCTCGTCCTCACCCTCGGCGCCGGTGACGTCACCACCGTCGCCCCTTTACTGCTCGCGCTGCTACGGCGAGGGGGCGTGACGCCATGAGCTCCGCGACCTCCGTCTCCGACCCGCGGTTCTCGCGCCGACGGTGGGTCAACCGCTTCGCACGCCTGCGACTGCTGTGGGTGCTGCTTGGCGCCGTCGTTGTGCTCGGGCTGGTGGGGTGGGTCGTGTGGGGCACGAGCGCGCTGGGCGTACGCCACGTGGTCGTCGACGGCGCTGCCGCGATCTCGCAGGACCAGGTGGTGGCGGCCGCGGCGATCGGTGACGGGACACCGCTGGCCAAGCTCGACGTCGATGCGGTCGCTGCGCGGGTGGAGAGCCTTCCGCTCGTCGCGAATGCGTCGGTCCGTCGCGACTGGCCGCGCTCGGTCGTGATCTCGGTGCGTGAACGCGTCGCCGTCGCGGTGGTCGAGGTCGACGGCTCGACCCGCGCGCTGGACCGGGACGGTGTGTTGTTCCGCGCCTACGACAAGGCACCGCCAGAGCTCCCGGTCGTGCGACTGGCTGCGAGCGGTGACGCCGCGGACGAGGCGATGCGGGAGGTGGCAACGGTGGTCCGCTCCCTGGACGAACAGGTCTCCCGCAGGCTCGAGCGGGTCCGGGCCGCAAGCATGGACTCCATCATCTTGAAGCTCACCGACGGCGCGCTGGTGCGGTGGGGGAGTGCCGCAGACTCCGGGCAAAAGGCGCTGGTGCTCGCTCAGCTGCTCAAGCAGGACGCAAATGTGTACGACGTCACCGCGCCGGAGCGCCCGACGACCCGCTCCTGATGCGTTCGTTCCATGACCTCGTGAACTTGTCACTGTGCTCGCGATACTTCCCGCGCAGAGTGACACATTCACACGTAAGCGTGGGAAACCAACTAGCACGAAGTCGCACACGCGAGCGTCAGCGGCTGTGCATTCGTAGGGATGGCTCCGGCGCCGTGCGGCGTGTCGCTGCCGCGACTACAGTTCGGCGCCGTAGCGTCTTCCCCGTCGACAGGTTGACATAACTATAACCCTCCAGTTGAGAGTTACAGTTCGCAAGGCTCACAGCATCCGGACACTCAGGGAGAGGCACCCTCGTGGCAGCTCAGAACTATCTCGCAGTCATCAAGGTGGTCGGCATCGGCGGTGGCGGCGTCAACGCCGTCAACCGCATGATCGAGGTCGGGCTCAAGGGAGTGGAGTTCATCGCGATCAACACCGACGCGCAGGCGCTGCTGATGAGCGACGCCGACGTCAAGCTCGACATCGGACGCGAGCTGACCCGCGGCCTCGGTGCCGGCGCCAACCCTGGCACCGGCACGCAGGCCGCCGAGGACCACGCCGATGACATCGAGGAGGTCATCAAGGGCGCCGACATGGTGTTCGTGACCGCCGGCGAGGGAGGCGGTACCGGCACCGGCGGCGCGCCCGTCGTCGCCCGGATCGCCAGGTCGCTGGGCGCGCTGACGATCGGTGTCGTCACCCGCCCGTTCGCCTTCGAGGGGCGGCGCCGCGCCAACCAGGCCGACGAGGGCATCGAAAACCTTCGCGAGGAGGTCGACACCCTCATCGTCATCCCCAACGACCGGCTGCTGTCTATCAGCGACCGCAACGTGAGCGTGCTGGACGCCTTCAAGCAGGCCGACCAGGTGTTGCTGCAGGGCGTGTCAGGGATCACCGACCTGATCACCACGCCGGGCCTGATCAACCTCGACTTCGCCGACGTCAAGTCCATCATGTCCGACGCAGGCTCTGCCCTGATGGGCATCGGGTCCGCTCGCGGCGAGGACCGCGCCATCGCCGCCGCCGAGAGTGCTGTCTCCAGCCCCCTGCTCGAGGCATCCATCGACGGCGCGCACGGCGTCCTGCTGTCGATCGCCGGCGGCTCAGATCTCGGCCTCTTCGAGATCAACGAGGCCGCCGCGCTCGTCAGCCAGGCCGCGCACCCCGAGGCCAACATCATCTTCGGCGCCGTCATCGACGACGCGCTCGGCGACGAGGTACGCGTGACCGTGATCGCCGCGGGCTTCGACGGCGGTACTCCCAAGCGCCGCGACACCTCCCGTCCGGCGCTACGCCGGGAGACACTGCCTGCTCGCCCGAAGGCCGAGCCACCGGCCGGGACGAGCAAGCCCGACCAGGGCGCCCCGGTCCCGGTAGGAGTCGGCGCCGGTCACCTGAGCGAACCCGTGCGCGCCGATGCCCCGTCGCCCCGCCCGTCGGCGATGCCGTCGCGGCCGGCACCTGCCGTACGTGAACCGCGACCGGTCGCCTACGACGACGACTTGGACATCCCCGACTTCTTGAAGTGAGGTCGGGCGGCGCCTGATGTTCGCGTTCCTGCACGCCGTCGGGGGGGTCGACCTCGCGTTCACGGACCGTCACGGGGGAGTGAGCGAGGGCCCGTGGGAGTCGCTGAACCTCGGCACCAGCAACGGCGACGAGTCCGACCGTGTGCGCCGCAATCTCGACCTCGTCGCGGATGCCTTCCAGTCCGACCCACGTTCGATGGTGCGGATGAGCCAGTTCCACGGACGCGAGGTCCACGTGGTCGGAGGCCCCGACGCCGCGCCCGGCAGCGGTTCCGATTTCCACTCGCTCGGCGGCCAGCCGCCGGGCGCGGTGTCCGTCCCCGCTGCCGACGTGCTTGTCACCGCGGCTGCGGGCGTCACGCTGCTGGTCCGGGTGGCTGACTGCGTCCCGGTCGTCGTCGTCGACGAGATCGCCGGTCTCGTCGGCGTCGTCCACGCCGGTCGCAAGGGGATGGCCGCCGACGTGGTGGGGTCTGCGGTGCAGAAGATGCGCGAGATGGGTGCTCGACACCTGACCGCCTGGGTCGGCCCGCGCGCCTGCGGACGGTGCTACGAGGTCCCCGCGCGGATGCGTGCCGATGTCGCCGCGCTCGTCCCGGAGTCCTGGTCGACCACCTCGTGGGGCACACCCTCCCTCGACATCGGCGCCGGCGTGATGGCCCAGCTCGACGCCCGCGGTGTGGTCGCCCACGACTTGGCAGAGACGATGAACGCCTGCACGATCGAGAACGACGACTTCTACTCCTACCGTCGCCAAGGTCAACGGTCGGGGCGCTCCGCCGGGCTCGTACGCTGGCGGCCATGACGCGTGAAGAGGAGCTGGCTCACAACCTGAGGGCCGTACACGCCCGCATCGCGAGTGCCTGCGAGAGCGCTGGTCGACACCCTGACGACGTCACTCTCATCGTCGTCACCAAAACCTATCCCGCGAGCGACATCGAGATCCTGAGCAAGCTCGGTGTCCGCGACATCGGCGAGAACAAGCATCCCGAGGCCGGCCGCAAGAAGGAGGAGATCGCGGCGGGTGACGCGCTGACATGGCACTTCATCGGTGGTCTGCAATCCAACAAGGCGGCCGCGGTCGCGTCGTACGCCGACGTGGTGCACTCCGTCGACCGGCTCAAGCTTGTGCCCCAGCTGGCCAAGGGTGCTGAGCGGTCCGGTCGCACCGTCTCCTGCCTGGTCCAGGTCAGTCTCCAGCCGCCGGGCGGGGGCGGCGGGCCCGGTCGCGCCGGCGTCGACCCCGCCGGTGTCCTCGAGCTCGCTGCCGCGATCGAGGCCGATCCGCGCTTGGCCCTGCGCGGGGTCATGGGTGTGGCACCGCTTGACGGTGACCCCGTTGCGGCGTTCGGCGTGCTGGCCGAGACGGCCCGGCGCGTACGTCACAACCACCCCCCCGCGGACGTGCTCTCCGCGGGGATGAGCGACGACCTGGAGCAGGCGATTACCGCAGGCGCGACACACGTGCGTGTCGGGCGTTCGGTACTCGGTGAGCGCCCCCGCCTCGGGTAGTGTCAGAGCCGCAGAACACTGCATCGAACCAATGACCCGGAGGTCATCAAGACCATGGCTGGTGCAATGCGCAAGGTGGGCGAATACCTCGGTCTCGTCGAGCAGGCGGGACGCTACGACGACGACGTCGATGCCACGGACCCGGTCGGCAGCGACGGCGGCGACAAGCGCTCCCTACGTCCGGTGCGCGCGGTCCGTGACCACGAGTCCGGCCCGGTCGCCCGCCTGGACGAGCACCGCCGAATGACACCGGCGTCATCCTCTGAGCTCACCAAGATCTTCACGCTGCACCCCCGCACGTACAACGAGGCCCGGACCTTGGGTGAGCGGTTCCGCGAGGGTACGCCGGTCATCATGAACCTGTCGGAGATGGACGACAGCGACGCCAAACGCCTGGTCGACTTCGCCGCTGGGCTCGTCTTTGCCGTCCATGGCACTATTGAGCGCGTGACCAACAAGGTGTTCCTGCTCTCACCGCCCAACGTCGTCGTCGCTGCGGAGGAGAAGCAGCGCATCGCCGAGGGCGGCTTCTTCAACCAGAGCTGACCTATGCAAGCCGCAGGCGTTGTCATCGGTTTCATCCTGTGGGTCTGCATCGTCATCCTGATTGCCCGGTTCGTGCTGGACTGGGTGCAGATGCTCTCGCGATCATGGACACCGCGCGGACCGGTTCTCGTGCTGTGCGAGGTGATCTACTCCGCCACTGATCCGCCGCTGCGCGCCATCCGCCGTGTCGTTCCGCCGGTGCGGCTGGGGATGATGGCGCTGGACCTTTCCCCCATGATCTTGCTCATCGCGCTCTACCTGCTGCAGATCGTCAACAACCGGGTGCTCGTCTACGCGTGAGCCGATCACGCGGTCCCGTACCGGCATCGCAGGTCGATTGTCCGTCGCACCCCCGCACGGAGTACGGTGTTACCGCAATGTCCACACACATTTACGACCCCGAGGGGAAGTCATGCCGCTGACGCCTGAGGACGTGCGTAGCAAGCGATTTACGCCCGTCCGCCTTCGCGAGGGCTACGACATGGGCGAGGTCGACCAGTTCCTCGACGAGGTCGAGACCGAGCTCCTGCGCCTGACCGCCGACAATGAGGATCTCCGCGCGAAGCTCGCCTCCGCCTCCTCCGACAGCAGGGCCTCGACCTCGACCGAGCAGTTCAAGCCGCTGGTCGCTCCCGTGCAGTCCGCGCCCGAGCCGACGCAGCCGACTCCCGTTGCCGC
>Ga0136638_10000250_pt1 | contig 11530 bp, 3 predicted proteins | sample AntDrymUQ8582206_2_FD_104671 | JGI IMG/M metagenome (GOLD analysis project Ga0136638, IMG submission 104671) | Polar desert sand microbial communities from Dry Valleys, Antarctica - metaG UQ858 (22.06) | ecosystem: Environmental > Terrestrial > Soil > Desert | place: Antarctica: Dry Valley...
ATCGCCTCCGCTGTTAAAGCATCGACCACCTGAGCAATCTTTGCCTCCAGGGTCATTGGGGCTGATATCACACTTGAATCACTCTTGAGAGCATCTATAAAAACCTGAAGCTTATCGAGTAATTCTGGGGCGCTGCTTCGGTACAGGCTGGAGAGTTCCTTGACTGCGGGGATAAGCGGCGTGGGAATCCTCACCATCTGGCTTGCTGGCATTTACATTACCTGCGTAGAGGCTGCTTCACCTATTGTAATCAAAGCTGATATCAATCTGCATCACCTGCGTAGAGGGTGCTTCACCTATTGTAATCAAAGCTGATATCAATCTGCATGACCCCCCAGTAACGTAGATAAAACACTATTAAGTACGCATATCGCTGAAACACCGCTATCTTAAGGTATAGATAGTATAACGATACCTCTGTCGGCTCTCCCATTATTCGATTAGAAACAAGCTTTGGCGGCGGGAAGACTCACGACGAAATTGCCCTGTGGCATATCTGTAGGGAAGGACGCCGGATTGAAGGACTTTCCCGGTTTGCTGACTCCAGCTTAATTCCAGACCAACCAATACAAGTAGCAGCGATCGCTTGTCAAGACCTAGATCCAATCAATGGCGTTTATCACTCGGAAACGGGCGTTACAACCTACACACTTTGGGGTGAAATTGCTTATCAAATTGGCGGCATTGAAGGATACCAGCTACTTCACGGGTCCGACACCAAGAAAGTTAGCCCCGGAACGCAAGTTCTAGAACGGTTGACTGGAGGGAAGCCTACCTTAATTTTGCTGGATGAGATAGCTGAACATTTACGGAGAACCAGGGGAGTACAAGTAGGGGATAGTAACCTGGCTGGTCAGGTGGTTGCTTTCCTGTTCGCCCTGATGGATTTGGCTGCCTCTTGCAACCACCTGGTGTTTGTCTATTCCTTAGCATCTGCTGCCGACACATTCGGTCAAGGGTAGTGATTAAAATGTAGTGACAACTAAAATCAACACCTGGTAGTGATGTAGAAGTAGTGAGGTTTGCCATTTAGCCCTTTGCGCTTGCGGCTTTCTGGGGGAGCACTACTTGTTTACCACTACCCTAATTCAATCAGCTGCTCTACTATGTTTTTGGGCAAAATCCGTTCCGCTAATTTTCTTTCCTGTTTTGGTAAGGTTACGGGGGCAGCGGCATTTACGGGTAAAATCCCAAGTTTCCGCTGCGCGAACGTAAATAAACTTTTAATTGCCGAAAGCGATCCGCCCTTGGCGGCAGCGCTAGCCCCTAAAAGGGGCGCTACGCTAACGCTATTGCCGCTGGCAGCCAGCCGATAAAGTACCGAGATCGAGATAATCGGCATACGCCTGAGTGTCTTCAAGAGTAACGCGAACGAGTGACTTACCCACAAATTCTAAAAACCGCCTCGCCTCGCACAGAATAATAGCGTTGGGTATGGGGGGAATAACCCGTGAATCCAAAGGGCGATTAATTTGTCAGTCGCCCCGCCGTTAATTTCGACAAGCCGATTTTTATTATGGATTGAGATGGCGCTCATGAGGTTGAAAGAGTGATTACGTCTAAATGCGCCAGCCGCCATGCCCCCATGCTTCGAGCGATGGTATGGTCGCCGATCGGGTGCGATGATGTTTTCAGCAACCAAGCCAAAAAAACGGGTTTAGGCACTATCTCGGTGGATTATTGGGCGAAAGTGAACGAAAAAAACTTGACCCAGATGTCTCAGAACACGGTTGGTGTGGCATACCACAAAGAGGGATCTAGCATCGACTGATTTTGGGGACTAACACACCAACAGATCGTTAACACCACCGTACAGTTAACGATTAGTTTATCAATGACCTCTCATCCGGACCTACCTCCAATTTTTCAGCTACCATCTGTTGACGGGTTTCTTCTATAGTCAAAGTCAAGGCGCGAGGAGCTTCTAAAGCTGGAAGAGATACACTATCCTCCTCATCAACATCACGAGCAAATGTCCTGGGCATCTGTACCCCAAGCATCACCATTTTGATTGCATTGTACAAAAACAAAGCCAACCACAAGATATGGTTACTCTCAAATTTAACGGCGGCTACATCCGCAGGTAAAAATCCTACCCCAAGGGCGACTAAGCTAGCATTGCGGAGAGTATGCCCTTCTGCCAAACCCAAGAAGTACCCATCTAGCATGAAACCTACTGAACTGCATACTAGGACAAGTAGCAACCAGGGAATAAAAATATCAATATTCTGGATGATTTCCGTGTGGTTGGTTAACAACCCAAAAACAGTATCGGGAAATAGCCAACACACTCCACCGAAGACCAGACCCACTAGCAGAGCAGTTAAGACAGAAACTCCTGCCAGGAGTACTAACTGTTCTTTTGCTCCTTTTCCTTTAAAGTTTCCTACCAGAGTTTCCGTGCCGAATCCCAATCCTTCAACAATATAGAGGCTCAAATTGCATATCTGTAAGAGTAAGGCATTTTGAGTGTAGATAATCGTTCCCATTTGTGCCCCCTGGTAGTTAAACGTTAAAGAGGCGCTTAAAAGAGCGAAATTGCTGACAAAGATGTTTCCATTGAGAGTCAAGGTGGAGCGTATAGCTCTGATGTCCCAAATTTTAAGAGCTACCTCTCGTACCTCAAGCCACTGGATTTCTTTGCACAAAAAAATCAATCCTATTAATAAGGACAGATATTGGCTTGCAGCATAAGACACTCCTGCCCCCATGCTTGACCAACCCAAGTGGATAATAAACAGGTAGTCGAGTGCAATTTTGGCAGCATTGCCCACCACCGACAACAGCACAACTAAGCCATTTTTTTCCCGTCCCAGAAACCAACCAAGCAGGACGAAGTTGAGCAAAATCGCAGGTGCTCCCCAAATCTGGGTGTTGAAATAGGCTAGAGCTGAAGCCTTAACCTCTGGGGCGACAACTAGTAGAGCAAACCCCAACACCCCCAACGGGTACTGCAACAGTACGATCGCGACCCCCAGCACCAGAGCAATTAAACCATTACGCAGTCCCACCAACAGCACACCCTCTCGGTCATCCCGTCCTACAGCTTGTGCTGTTACCCCAGTGGTGCCCATTCGTAAAAACGATAAAACAAAGTAGAGAAAGTTAAGCAGATTTCCAGCTAGGGCGACTCCAGCGAGGTGGTGGGTTTCTTCAAGATGACCTAAAAAGATGATACTGACTAAATTAGCCAGTGGTATCGTGATATTCGATAGGACGTTGGCAAGAGCTAGTCGGAAGTAGCGGGGTATAAAGTTATACTGGCTTGGAAACATCAGGTTCATAGATTAAGGAGCTAGTTACTAAAAACTCTACTCAAGGAGAGTCAGGTTTTTATATTTATTTATAAATATATGTATAATTTTTGTATGGTAAGGTAATCAAGTAGTTCTATCTAAAGATAGATACAAAAAACACCAATGCCGAGTTATAAGGGGGTTGAAGAGATGCAAACAAGAATTGTTAATGCCTGGAATGAATGGGATGAACTAGAAGAGATAGTGGTCGGGATTGCAGATGATGCCTATTTTGAACCGACTGAGCCAGGCGGCCGCCCCGCTTTACGCGACAAAAACATGGCCGTTAGGGAAACTTTCCCCAGGGGGCTGAAAAAGCAAGAAGTCACGGAGAAAGCTAATGAGGAGTTGAATGGGCTGGTAGCACTTCTAGAATCACACTGCGTAACTGTGCGCCGCCCAGAGAAACATAACTTTGGCGTGTCTGTGAAGACGCCGCTCTTTGAGGTAGAGAATCAATATTGTGCGGTCTGCCCGCGTGATGTTATGATCACCTTTGGCAACGAAATTCTCGAAGCAACCATGTCACGGCGGGCACGCTTCTTTGAGTATCTGCCTTATCGCAAGCTAGTCTACGAATATTGGCACAACGATCCTCATATGATCTGGAATGCTGCGCCCAAACCGACCATGCAGGATGCCATGTACCGCGAAGAGTTCTGGGAGTGGCCGCTAGAAGAGCGCTTTAAGCGCATGCATGATTTTGAATTCTGCCTAACCCAGGATGAGGTGATTTTTGATGCGGCAGACTGTAGCCGCTTTGGCTGTGATATCTTTGTGCAGGAGTCCATGACGACCAATCGTCCAGGAATTCGCTGGCTCAAACGGCATTTGGAACCACGTGGCTTCCGTGTGCATGATGTTCACTTCCCACTAGATCTTTTCCCATCCCACATTGACTGTACCTTTGTCCCGTTGGCACCTGGCGTTGTGCTAACGAATCCAGAGCGCCCCATCAAAGAGGGCGAAGAGAAACTCTTCATGGACAACGATTGGCAATTCATCGAAGCACCACACCCCACTTCAAGCAACGATGAGATGCCCATGTTCTGCCAGTCAAGCAAATGGTTGGCGATGAATGTGTTGAGCATCTCGCCCAAGAAGGTCATCTGCGAAGCGCAAGAGCATCCGCTCCATGAGTTGCTCGACAAGCACGGCTTTGAGGTCTACCCGATTCCCTTCCGCAATGTCTTTGAGTTTGGCGGCTCTCTGCACTGCGCAACGTGGGATATCCGTCGCAGGGGAACCTGTGAGGATTACTTCCCTAAACTAAACTACACGCCGCTAGCTGCAACAACCAATGACGTGTCCTGCTTCATAATGTAGAAGGCCCTCCACCCATGACAGAGAAAGAACGCCAACAGGTTTTATTTGATTGGAACGCAACGCAAGCTGAGTTTCCGGATATCTGCGTTCACCAATTGTTTGAGCAACAAGTTTCAGAGCAACCGGACGCAATTGCACTCATTGAGGAGGGGCAGTCCTTTAGCTACGGGGAACTAAATGTACGCGCCAACTATGTGGCCCGGCGTCTCTTGTCCCTAGGCTGCCAGCCTGATGACCTTATCGCCATCTGCATCGAGCGTTCGGCTGAACTGTTCATTGGTCTGTTGGGTATCCTGAAGGCTGGATGTGCATACGTGCCGTTGGATGCGGGTTATCCTGCCTCGCGCATCGACTACATGTTGCGCAATTCTGGCACGCGTGTGTTACTGACTTCAACCGATGAAGCCTCGCAATTGGCGCCAACCATATCGGTGCTGCAAGAATGCCAGACCGTTTGTTTGGAGCAGAAAACCGCGTTTTTTCAGGAAAATTCGGTGTCTGTTGCGCTTCAGACAAAAGTTGCCCCCAACAATCTCGCTTACTGCATTTACACTTCCGGCTCGACAGGCAATCCCAAAGGGGTTTTGATGGAACATCGCGAGCTTGTCAATATGCTCTGGTGGCATCAGCAGACGCGGCCATCGGTTCAGGGTGTCAGGACGTTGCAATTTTGCGCAGTGAGCTTTGACTTCTCTTTCCATGAGATCTTCTCCACGCTCTGTCTCGGCGGGACGCTGGTCTTAGTTCCAGAGGCAGTACGCCAAAATCCCTTTGCGCTGGCCGAGTTCATCAGCCAACAGGCGATTGAGAAATTGTTCCTGCCCGTCACGGCGCTGCTACAGTTGGCCGAGGCTGTCGATGGGAGCAGCCACATCCCAACTGCGCTTTGCGAAGTCATTACCACAGGCGAACAGATGCGCATTACACCCGCCGTCGCCAACCTCTTTCGACAGACCGGTGCCATCTTGCACAATCACTATGGCGCAACGGAATTTCAAGATGCCACCACCCATACCTTAGATGGTGATCCAGAGAGTTGGCCGACGCTGGTGCCAGTGGGGCGTCCGCTGCACAATGTTCAAGTGTATATTCTGGATGAGGCCCAGCAACCTGTGCCTGTTGGTGAAGAGGGTGAGTTCTGTATTGGTGGTGTTGGCGTGGCCCGTGGCTATCACAATCTGCCTGACCTGACGAATGAGAAATTCATCCCCAATCCATTTCGGGAATCCACTGAGGCTAGCGAGCAGGGGGGGAAACTCTACCGCACGGGCGACCTAGCACGCTACCTACCCGACGGCACGATTGAGCATCTGGGACGCATGGACCATCAAGTCAAGATTCGCGGTTTCCGCGTGGAACTGGGCGAAATCGAGTCCGTGTTGGCACGTCACCAGGCTGTGCGAGAATGTGTCGTTGTGGTACGCGAGGTCGCAGGTGATACGCAGTTGGTGGGGTATGTCATACAAAACGATACAGCTGGAGTCAGTTTCGATGAACTAGAACCCAGCTTGCGGCGACATCTGAAAGAGGCGCTGCCAGAACACATGGTGCCCTCCCGATTTATCCAGCTCGACGTTATGCCGTTGACCCCCAGTGGAAAGCTCGATCGCCATGCCTTGCCTGTTCCCAAGCGTACGCATCCGGCTTTGTCCACGCCACTGGTCAAGCCCCGCACGCAGACGGAGCAACGTCTGGCAGAAATTTGGAGTAGATATCTTGCACTGGATAGCGTTGGCATTCATGACAATTTCTTTGAGTTGGGGGGTACATCTCTGCTCTTGACCCAGGCGCACAAAGCATTGCACAGCGTCTTTGACATTCAACTGTCGGCTGTTGCGCTCTTTCAATATCCGACGATTCAGACATTGGCCAGTCATATCGACTCCCAGCGGCATAGAAGCCAAAACGGAGACAGTCAAAAAGGCGCGCACGAGAATCTACCCCAGCGTTTTTCGTCTCGCCATCAATCTGAATCCGCCCAATCTGATATTGCCATCATCGCAATGGCTGGACGCTTTCCTGGGGCCGAAACCATCGAGCAATTTTGGCAGAATCTCTGCAATGGCGTTGAATCGATCGCCTTCTTCAGCGATGATGAGTTGGAACAGAGTGCTAGAGAACTGCGCAACAATCCCAATTACGTCAAAGCAGGCGCAGTATTGAATGACATCGAGTACTTTGACGCTGACTTTTTTGGCTACAGCCCCAAAGAAGCTGCTGTGACAGATCCACAGCAGCGTATATTGCTCGAATGTGCATGGGAAGCCTTTGAACGCGCTGGCTACAACCCCGAAACGTATCCAGAGCCAGTTGGTGTTTATGTCGGTTCGAGCCTGAGTACCTATCTGCTCAACAATATCTGCTCCGATTTAGGCATCATTACCGAGCAACCCTTTGTTGAAACGGATATGGCGCAGTTTCAGGCCAAAATTGGCAATGACCGCAGCTATCTTGCCACACGCATTTCCTACAAGCTCAATCTCAAGGGGCCAAGTGTCAATGTGCAGTCTGCCTGCTCAACCTCATTAGTGGCGGTTCACTTGGCCTGCCAGAGTCTCATTAGTGGAGAGAGTGGCATGGCTTTGGCGGGTGGCATCTCTGTGGTTGTCCCGCACAAAGGGGGCTATCTCTATGAAGAAGGCATGATTCGTTCGCGGGATGGTCACTGTCGCGCCTTTGATGCAGAAGCGCAGGGGACCCTCTTTGGCAATGGGGGTGGCTTGGTCTTGCTCAAACGCTTGGAGGAAGCGCTGGATGATAACGATAACATTGTGGCTGTCATTAAAGGTTCGGCCATCAACAACGACGGTGCCCTCAAGATGGGTTACACAGCTCCAAGCGTAGATAGACAGGCCGATGTTATCAGTGAGGCACTCGCCAGGGCCGACCTGGATGCCAGCACTATCGGTTATGTGGAAACGCACGGCACAGCCACAAAACTGGGCGACCCGATTGAAGTTGCAGGGTTAACACAGGCATTTCAACGAAGTACGGACAGCGTACTTGATGCACAACAATGTGCCATCGGTTCGGTTAAAACCAACATCGGTCACTTGGATGAAGCGGCAGGCATTGCTGGTTTGATCAAGGCGGCGTTGGCTGTACAACATGGACAAATTCCACCGAGCTTGCACTATGCTAACCCTAATCCACAGATTGATTTTGACGCAACCCCGTTCTTTGTCAACACGGAATTACACGAATGGTTTAGAAATGGTCATCCTCGGCGGGCGGGAGTGAGTTCTTTTGGTGTGGGTGGAACCAACAGCCATGTTGTGCTGGAGGAGCCGCCTGTACAGCAAACCACAGTGCCCTCTTCTTTGCCAGAACGCAGTCATCATCTTCTAACCCTCTCTGCTCATACAAAAGAGGCTTTACATGAGTTGGTGCAACGCTACATCCAACATAACGAGACACACCCTGACATTGACTTAGGCGACCTATGTTTCACAGCCAACACAGGACGCAAACATTTTGAGCATCGCATGGCGGTTGTAGCCGAATCAATGCCTGGCTTACAGACACAACTCGAAACTGCACAGACTGCGATTTCAGCACAGAAAGAAAATGCCACGCCGACGATTGCATTCCTGTTTACAGGACAAGGTTCACAGTACATCAATATGGGGCGTACCCTCTACGATACTGAACCAATATTCCGTGCAGCCCTCGACCGATGTGAAACCATTCTACAAAATTTAGGTATCGAGTCCATTCTCTCTGTCATTTTTGGCTCATCTGAGTATGGCCTCTCGTTAGATAACACGGCCTATATCCAGCCCGCCCTCTTTGCCGTCGAATATGCGCTCTATCAGTTATGGAAATCGTGGGGCATCCAGCCTTCAGTGGTGATGGGTCATAGCTTGGGTGAATACGTGGCCGCTTGCGTGGCGGGGGTCTTTAGCTTGGAAGATGGGCTTAAACTGATTGCAGAGCGGGGACGGCTGATGCAGGCGCTTCCTCGTGATGGCAGTATGGTTTCTGTGATGGCCAGTGAGGAGCAGGTCGCAGATTTCATTCGGCCTTATGGGGGGCAGGTGGCGATCGCAGCGATTAATGGCCCACAAAGTGTTGTAATTTCTGGGCAACAGGAAGCGATTGATGCTATTTGTGCCACGTTGGAAACTGAGAGAATCAAAAGCAAGAGGCTAAACGTCTCCCATGCCTTCCACTCGCCGCTAATGGAACCGATGTTGGACTCTTTCTCGCAGGTTGCACAAGAGGTCACTTACTCGGAACCTCAAATCAAGCTCATCTCCAATGTGACGGGACAATTGGCAAGCCATGAAGCTTGTACTGAGGAACTCCGGATCGCGACCGCAGAGTATTGGGTGCGCCATGTGCGGCAGCCCGTCCGATTTGCGGCGGGAATGGAGAGCCTTGATCGTCAAGGGGCAAACGTATTTATAGAAATCGGTCCCAAACCTGTTCTTTTGGGCATGGGACGCAACTGCTTGCCTGAACACGAGGGGGTTTGGTTGCCTAGTTTGCGCCCGAAACAGGATGATTGGCAACAGCTATTAAGTAGTTTGCGCAAGCTTTACTTAGCAGGTGTGCCCGTCGATTGGGTCGGCTTCGATAAGGGGTATGCTCGTCGCCGTGTGCCACTACCGACTTACCCTTGGCAGCGAGAGCGGTATTGGGTAGAGCCAATTAGTGGTCATCAGCGATCGGTACCACAAGCCACAAATACTACCAAGCCAACTCACTACGCAAGCGTGGCACAGCATCCTCTGCTTGGTCAACGGCTCCATTTGTCGCGTACTCAAGAGATTTACTTTCAAACCTTCATCCACTCCGACTTCCCAATTTGGGTCGCCGATCATAAAGTATTTGGAAATGTCATCATTCCGGGCGTCGCCTATTTCGAGATGGCACTGGCAGCGGGGAAGGCACTTAGACCAGAAAGTACATTCTGGCTCGAAGATGTGTCCATCGCGCAAGCACTCATTATTCCCGATAAAGGGAAAACTGTGCAAATGGTCTTAAGCCCACATGAAGAGTCCGCTTATTTTTTTGAAATCCTCTCTTTAGAAAAAGAAAACTCTTGGGTGCTTCATGCTTCTGGTAAGCTATTCGTCCAAGAGCAAGTGCTAGAAACCGAGCCAATCGACTTGATTGCGTTACAGGCACAGTGTTCCGAAGAAGTATCGGTAGATGTGCTTTATCAGGAAGAAATGGCGCGTCAGATGGATATGGGGCCAATGATGCGTGGGGTGAAGCAGCTTTGGCGTTATCCACTCTCATTTGCCAAAACCCATGATGCGGTGGCACTCGCCAAGGTCAGCCTGCCAGAAATTTTGCTTCACGAGTCCAATCCCTACCAATTCCATCCTGTACTCTTGGATGCGGGGCTTCAAATGATAACGGTCTCTTATCCTGAAGCGAGCCAAGGCCAGACTTATGTGCCCGTTGGCATGGAGCGCCTACAAGTCTATGGTCGTCCGAGTTCAGAACTTTGGTGTCGCGCCCAATATCGGCCTCCTTTGAGTACAGATCGAGGGCAGGGTATTGATTTGCAGCCATTGAAACTGATTGCAGACCTTCATCTATTTGATACCCAGGGACGTGCGATCGCCATCATGTCCGGTGTGCAATCTGTCCTTGTGTACCGTGAAGCGATGTTGCGATCGCAAGAATCTTGGCGAAATTGGCTTTATCAGGTTGTGTGGGAACCTCAAGCGCGTTTTGGACTCTTACCGAATTACCTGCCAACCCCAGATAAGATTCGGAAGCGCCTCGAAACAAAGTTAGCAACGTCGATGGTCGTTGCTGATTTGGCGACTTATGGGGTCGCCTTTACCCAACTCGAAAGGTTAAGTCTGGCTTACGTTGTGGACGCTTTCCGACAAATGGGCTGGCTGTTTGAGCCCGGCGAGCGTTTTTCCACCGCCCAGAAGGCATCAGAGTTGGGGGTCGTCGATCGACATCGGCAACTGTTCGCTCGTTTGCTCGACATACTAGCCGAAGCAGAAATACTCCGAAGCGAAAGGTCGATGACGACATGGGAAGTCATTTCACACCCTGAAACGATCGATCTACAGGTGCTTCTTTATGAACTCGAAGCAAAAGAAGCAGAAGCTGAGATCGCACTGGTCTCGCGTTGCGGTGCAAAATTGGCCGAAGTACTACAAGGAAAATACGACCCGATACAGTTGCTCTTCCCTGCAGGCGACACAACAACGTTAAGCAAGCTCTATGGCGAAGCCAAAGTTTTGGGTGTCACGAATACTCTCGTACAAGAAGCGCTTCTTTCAGCCCTTGAGCAGTTGCCGCAGGAACGTGGTTGGCGAATTTTAGAGATTGGTGCTGGCACAGGCGGAACCACAGCCTACTTGTTACCGCATCTGCCTGTCGATCGGACAGAATATGTCTTTACCGACATCAGTGCCTTTTTTATCGCCAAAGCGAGAGAGCGCTTTAAAGATTACCCGTTTGTGCATTATCAGGTATTAGACATCGAACAAGCGCCACAGGCGCAAGGATTTGAATCCCTAAAGTACGATTTAATCGTGGCGGCGGATGTATTACATACTACTAGCGACTTGCGTCAAACGCTTGCAAATGTCCGGCAATTGTTGGCACAGGGCGGGATGTTGATCCTGATGGAAGACAGCGAACCCGCACGTTGGGCCGATATAACCTTTGGCTTAACAGAAGGCTGGTGGAAGTTTACAGACCGTGACTTACGCCCCAACCATCCGCTATTGTCTCCCGATCGGTGGCAAATCTTGTTGCAAGAAATGGGATTCAGTAAAACAACTGCTTTATGGCCAGAAATAGATGGTCCGCATAAATTGCCACGCGAGGCGGTGATTGTGGCGCGTAAGGAACCAGCAATCAGAACACGGCGAAGATGGCTGCTCTTGGCTGATGAGGAGATTGGTGGGCTACTAGCTAAACGGTTG
>Ga0136638_10000251_pt1 | contig 11526 bp, 13 predicted proteins | sample AntDrymUQ8582206_2_FD_104671 | JGI IMG/M metagenome (GOLD analysis project Ga0136638, IMG submission 104671) | Polar desert sand microbial communities from Dry Valleys, Antarctica - metaG UQ858 (22.06) | ecosystem: Environmental > Terrestrial > Soil > Desert | place: Antarctica: Dry Valley...
ACCTCCGACAGCAAGGCGTCCAGCTCGGCGGCGCCCGCTCGTTGTTGCGGAAGACTGCGCTCGAGCCTACTGATCCCTTTGAATGCGGGTTCGACCAAAAGAAGAAAAGCAAGTATCGCGAATACAGCGAGGGCGCCCGCCAGCAAAATGGCGCGCTCGCGCGGCGCGCGCTCTGCCCAGAAAAGCCTGAGAGCTTCCATGTCAGACGCCCGCGGCTGTAATACGCGCCGAGCCATCGGGCTCGAAGCGGATGGCCAGGCCCTGCTGTACCGCAGCCGAACGCAGCGTGTTCTGCAATCCGGCGTTGTCGGCCACCCCTTGTTTGAATTTAACTTTCAGCCCGCCGTCGCGATACTCCATTCCGGCCACGCTGCCTAGTGGGGCCGCCGACAGCAGCACCGCCGTGCGCGCGTTCAGTACCGAAAAATCATTGGCCGATGGAATGCCGGCGCGCGACCGCAGCTCTGACAACTTCTGCTTGGTCTGCACCATCGTGTCGGCCACGGTGGTGACCTCCGGAAACGTCGAGCGAAAGTTGGTCTCCATTTGACTGCGGATGAATTTCTCTTCGCTCTCCAATTTGAGGTTGTAGGCGTTCATGCCGACAATGGCGACCAGCGCGCCGGCGGCGATCCAGAGCAACGGCACGCGTACCGCTCGGCTCGACAACGAGAGCTTCGAGCTTCCTACGAAGCCGCCGATCATGCCGCCCTGCGCGAATGTTCCCTGCAGCAGGCTGACTCCTGTTTCGGTGCTTGCCGGATCGGCTTCCTGCGCGCTGACATCGATCTGTACGTTGAGCGGCTTGGCGAGCGCGTTCATGCGAGGACCGTCGCGTCCGAATACCTGAATGCGCTTAACGCCCAACTGCCGCACCGCTAACGCCAGAGCTGGCGGAACTGCATCGTCGGCGAGGTCGAATGCAAATCCATCGTGCGTCGCCGAGCGCGCAATACCTCGCCCGCGATCGACCCGCACTGACAACACGCCGGCGGCGGGCGCCGGCACCGTGTAGATCTCGCTATAGGCGGCGCGCACCTTGAAACCGGCTGCGGTGATGACGTCAAGCGCACGCGTCAGAATGCCGCGATCGATGACCGCCACCGGCATCTTTGGCTGCGCCGCTATCGTCGTGGTACCGCTGCCACCGCGTGGAACATTGAACGCGAAATGGCAATCAGTTGCTTCGGCGAGCAAGCGATCTTCCAGAATGTTCGGGAGCGCCATTCGCAACCGGCCCTCCGACAGCTTTGGCGCTTCAATCGCGGTGATGAACACGTCGCTCGAATCAAACACGAGGTCGACCGCGCCCGCCTTCGGCAACAGCGCCACCGGAGCTTCACCGCGCGTTGAGTCGCGGCCCGACAGCGCCACGTACGGCACCACTGTGCCGGAGGCGAATTGCGAACGTCCGCCGACGTCGAGGCGCGGCGGCAGAAAAACAAGCAAACGCTGATGCGAGCGATCTCTCATCTTAAATTTCTCGAGTCCACAGTACGGCGACGGCTTGCTGCCCTTGGCCGGGAATTGCGCGTTTGACCAGCGCCTCCATCCGCGTGACGGCGCGATCCAATTTCACTTCGCCGCGAATGAAGAAAAATCGCGACGCGGTCGAAATTTCGGAGTCGGTCACCAGCGCACCCTTGTTGCCCAGGCGCGTTCGGACCTCGCCGGTGTTATTGAAATATGAAAGTCGATCACGCTCGGCCACCAGCGTGCGCGCCTCGGCCAGTGTCAGCTCGGGGACACGTGCAGCGATCACTTCGGGCGCCGCGGTATTGGCGTTGAGTGGAGTACGTTCATCGAGCACGACGATGTACGGAGCCAGCCGTTGCACCGCGGCCGGATCGATGCCCGCGATGCCGGCGATGTCCTGAGGCAACATCAGAGGCAACGGACGTGGTTTGTCGCGCTCTCGTAGGTCAGCGGCGGAGAAGCTGCCGCTTTGATCGGACACCAGCGCTGGCGGCAGCGCTTGTTGCATGCGCTGTGCTATCAGATCCGCCGTCTGCTCGGGTAGCTGCAGCAGCGTTACCAACCTGCGCAATGCTTGCAACTCGCGCTCAACCACTTGCCCATTTTCGACAACGTTGCGCAGATTGAAGCGTCCTTGTGCATCTTCCATCGAACCGGCGATCGTCGCGAGTGCGGCAAGCGATGCAGTTTCGCCGAGCTGGTCGAGGCGCGTTTCGGCCAGCGGCTGCGCCCAAGGTTCGCTCAAGGCGTCGTACTGCGAGCGATTCGCGTCCTCGCGCAATATCGCGCGACCCCAGTCGAGGGCACCGCGCAGCAGCAAACGGCTTTGTGAGGTGAGCTGCTGATTCTCGATCGTTCGAAGTAGTACGAACTGGCGATGAAACAGCCCGGTAATGATCAGCGTTGCCAAAGCAGCGACGAACAGGGCCATCAGCACGGCGGCTCCGCCGTGCGCACGTCTAGCAGAGCGCCGCTTCATGCGCCCACCAAAAACACGCGACGGAATATCTTGCCGTCGGTTCGCAGCAGCGTCACTTCGACACCGGGCGGCGCTGTGCGCGCGGGCTGCGGGGCAGCGGGCGCGCCGGGCACGGTGGGTGGCGCCTGCGTCTGCTGCGTTTCCTGGTTTGCGTCTGATTCAAAAGGCGAAACCCATCCAGTCGGCACCTGCCACACGCGCACGCTCATCGACAGCACGTTGCGCAACAGGCGGGCAGTTTCGAAATTTTCGGCATTCGCGCGGTCGAACGCAGGCAGCGGCGGCGTCGCCTGGCGCATCAAGGTGCCGTCGACGACCCGATAGAACACGGTCTGCACTTCGGTCGCACGATCGACTACCGGGCTCGCAACGCGCGCCAGCTCGATCAGTTGTCCGCCGTCCACCACTCGAACGTTCAGGGGCGAAGTGGTAAGCCCGAGAAACGCCGGATTCGTCACCTGTGTCAGATCGCGCTCCATCTGACCGAAGGTCGTCAGCAGCGAGCGCACTTCATCGACCTCGGGCTCGAGCCGCTCGCGCGTCGCCACCAGGGAATCGAGCCCGCGCCATGCGATCATCGACACGATCGACAGCACGGTGATCGCGACCAGTAGTTCGAGCAACGTAAAGCCTGCCCCAGCAAGCTTTACGCAGGTGCCGCGGGCGATGACGGGAGTGTGGCTTTTGCTCATGATTACTGATTGGTCGGCATCACCGTCATCAGCTCCGCGAGCTGGCTGCGGTTGCCGGCGTCGTCCTGTCGGAACACTCGCACTTCGACCCTGCGGAAAAACGGATTCGGCGTCGGCTTGACGGCCTGCGAACAAAGGAAAGCGACGCCGCCCTGCTCGCATGCGATCAATGCCTCGCCGGGTTCGAGACGATCGCGCCCCAGGCGAAGTTCGAGCAAGCGATTTTCAGCGGTCAGCACCGCCAGCAGCTTTTGCCGCGTGTAATCCGCGGTGGAGGTCAGCGACATCGCGCCGCGCATTGCAGCCGCCAGTGCGACGCCGATGATGACCAGCGCCACCAAAACTTCGAGCAAGGTGAAGCCCCGTTTTTTCTTAACCGTGCGCATCATTTCGCCGCCAGCGAATCGGTACCCATGACCGCCCGGCCTGACTCGTCAAAGTCGATCCGCACCGAACCATCTTCGCTGGTGAGTTCCAGCCGCCAGCGCGGTTGTATCCATTCGCGCGCGATTGCCACACGCGCGGGTGGCGCACCAGGCCCAAGCAGTACCTGAGCCGGCTGTGGTCCGCCGTTGTCAAGGACCGCCAGCCGAGTCAACGGCGTTTCCCAAGCGCGCTCGCGCAATAAATCGTCCCCGCTCAGCAGCTGCCGCTCGCCGCCCGATTCAGTCACGAAACGATAGCCGCGCAAGTCGGCTTCCCAGACGATCGGTTGCTGGCGGATGCGCGACTCATCCGCGGCCAGGCCCATCAGCTGCCCCACCCGTTGCGCCTCGCGCTGCAGTTGCTGGCGCGGATCGGGTGTGATGTTTATGGTGACAAGGGTAATCAGAATTCCCGCGAGCACGATGACGACCATCAGCTCAAGCAAAGTGAATCCGGCGATGTGGCGCGTCCGCACGTTGGTTGACTACAGTTGCCACGACCCGATGTCGGCGTCGGGTGTGTTCGGCTCTCCGCCGTTGGCGCGATCGCGGCCGAGAGAAAACACATCGATCTCGCCACGCACGCCGGGGTTCAGAAACTTGTACGGTTCGCTCCACGGGTCGGCGGGAACCGAAGAGCGCTCGAGGTAGCCGCCCTGCTTCCAGTTGCTTGGCATCGGCTCAGTGGTTGGCCTTGTGATCAGTGCCTGCAGCCCCTGATCTGTCGTCGGATAGCGGCCGTTGTCGAGACGGTACAGCTTCAGCGCCTGCATGATCGAAGCGATGTCCTGCTTGGCCGCCGCCACTCTGGCATCGTCGGTTCGGCCCACCACGCGCGGCACGATCAGCGCTGCGAGCACGCCAAGGATCGTGATCACGACCATGATCTCGATCAACGTGAACCCGCGCGCGCGGGGCTTGAGCGACAGCTCGGACGAGTAATTAGAGGAACGAACAGCTTTCATCGGAGTCATCAGACCATTGGGCAATACGGTGGAAAACTTGAAGATATGCGTCGAACGCCTTGAAGTTCCTCGCTTTTCGACGCCGACAATCGAGGGTGCAGGGGATATTATCAACGCGAGTCGGCTGACCTACCCCCCGGAAAGGGGATGCTTGACCGTCTAATACATGATGAGCTAGCGCCGAAGTTGGACTGGAGATGCTGAAAAAGTTTACTTTCGCTGCGATCCACCTGTTGTTTCTCGCCGGCGTATTGGCGATAGCGGCCTATTGGAGCATTCGGGTGTTCACGCCCGCGCCAACGTCGGCGCCGCCGCCACTACCGCCGCCACCTATGCGTGATCCTGATCCGGTCGCCGCAGCGCGCATGTTCGGCAAGGTCGACGTGGTGCAGGCGGTCGCTACCAATATCCAGGCACTTGGCGTCTTTGCTGCCGGCAAGGATTCAAGCGCGGTACTGGTGGTCGACGGCAAGCCTGCACGCGTTTTTCTGGTCGGTCAGGAAGTCGTGCCGGGAATGAAGCTGGTGTCGGTCACCTCCGACCTCGCAGTGCTCGAGTCCAATGGCGCGCGCCAGGAAGTTCGCTTGCCGGCGCGCCCCGTTGCCCAACTCGGAGGGTTGCCTGCTGCGCCCAACTTTGCGCGCGAGGGAAACATGCTCACCGCGCCCAGCAGTGACGGCTCCCCCAATATCCCGCGGAGTTCGACCATGGCGCCTCCGCGTTCGACGTTTCCGCAACCGCCGCCGGTGGTGCCGCCGCAGCCATCTGCACCGCAGTTTCCCGCGCCGCAAGCAGCGCCGGGCGTGCCCGCACAAACGCAGTAAGTGAAGTAGCGCTACGCCAGAGTGGCGTGGCTCGCGTTAGGTGGGTAGCGCGTCTCGCCCTGCAAAATCGTGTCGATCGGAAGGGCAGGCTGCTGTGCAATTTCGGCATAAAGCGCAGAAAAATCGGGCGCGGTCGCCGCGAACAGTTGATCAAAAGACGTCACGACGAAATACGTGGATTGATAGTCATCGATCTTGTACGGAGTGCGCAGCACCCGCTTCAAGTCGAACGCGAGTCGCTGTGGTTTTTGGCTCGTCAGCGCGTATTGGGTTTCGCCGACGGACGACAGGACGCCGGCCCCGTAGACGCGCAAGCCGCGCTCGGTGGCAATTAGGCCGAATTCGACGGTGTACCAGTAAAGACGCGCCAAATATTCGAGCGCCTGCAATCCCTGCGCCTTTAACCCGCCGCGACCGAACGCTTGCATGTAGTCGGCAAAAACAGGATTGAACAGCAGCGGCACATGGCCGTACAGATCGTGAAAAACGTCCGGCTCGACGATGTAGTCGAACTCGGCGGGAGTGCGCAGCCAGACCGTGACCGGAAAGCGTCGCTGCGCCATCAGCGAAAAAAACGCGTGCTCGGGAATCAGCCCCGGAACTGCAACAACCTCCCAGCCGGTGGCACGCCGCAATGCCTTGCTGATTGCGTCGAAATGGGGAATGCGGTCAGCCGCGCCGAGTTGCGCGATTGACGCAACGAATTCGTCGCTGGCCTGGTCGCGCGACTGCTTGACCTGGCGCTCGAACAGCCGTGCGTACAGCGCGTGCTCATCTGCGGTGTAGCGCTCCCAGCGCTGGTCGCACGTGTAGTCGTCGTGCGCCTCTGAATAGTCGCCGCGCGGGGGGCGGGTGCTGGCGCCATAGGTGACCGGGGCAATCGCCATCGCTTACGCGGTTGCTTTCACGTCGCCGGGGTTCAACACGCCGCGACGAATTTGATCGAGCTCGATCGATTCGAATAGCGCGCGAAAGTTGCCTTCGCCAAAGCCTTCGTCGCCTTTGCGCTGAATGATCTCGAAAAAAATCGGGCCGATCACCGTCTGCGTGAAGATCTGCAGCAGCAACTCGTTGGGCGCGCCCTGATGCGTGGCGCCGTCGATCAGAATGCGCAGCAGCTTCAATTGCGCTAACTGCTCCCCGTGATCAGGCAGCCGTTGGTCGACGAGATCGTAATAGGTATCGATAGTGTCCTGGAATGCCACGCCCGTCGCTTTCATCGCACGCACGGTCTCGTAAATTTCGCTCGTCGCCAGGGCGACGTGCTGAATGCCTTCGCCGCGATACTGGTCCAGGTACTCGACGATCTGGCTCTTATCGTCCGAGCTCTCATTGATTGGAATCCGGATTTTTCCGCATGGACTGGTCATCGCCTTGCTCTTAAGCCCGGTCAACTTTCCCTCGATGTCGAAATAGCGAACCTCGCGAAAATTAAATAGCCGCTCGTAAAACTCGGCCCACTCTTTCATTCGCCCGCGATGCACGTTGTGCGTCAGATGGTCGATGAAGGTAAGACCGCTACCCGCCGGGTTAGGCTGCGCGCCTGAAATAGGTTCAAAGTCGACGTCGTAAATGCTGATGTCGCCAATGCCACCGGAGGCCGCGGCGTACTTTCCACGCCAGCGATCGACGAAATAAAGGAGTGAATCGCCGATGCCTTTTATTGCGGGAATATTCAGTTCCATCGGCCCGGATTTCGAATCGAAGCCCCATGCGCCAAGCTCGAGCGCGCGTTGATAAGCCTGCGCTGCATCCCGCACCCGAAACGCGATCGCGCATATCGACGGGCCATGCTGGCGTGCGAAACGCTGAGCGAACGAATCGGGTTCAGCATTGATAATGAAGTTGATACCGCCCTGGCGATAAAGCGTCACCTTCTTGTGCCGATGACGCGCAACGGCGACGAAGCCCATCGTTTCAAACACGCCGCCTAGTGCGACAGGATCGGGTGCGGCGTATTCGATGAACTCGAACCCGTCGGTGCCCATCGGGTTGTCCCACGGAGTGAATTGCACTGAAATCTCCTCGTCCAGCGTCGGTATGGCAACAATTCTGCCGTAATTATCAGAACGTGATGTCCGCCAATGGGTCTATACCGTGATCTGCTCTGCTATTAGATGCGAGCTCACATGAACAAACTTCCAAACTCCGGCGCCGGTGAACGCATCTGGCGCCACACCTTTTTCGTGCTGAGTGCCGGCATGGGCGCACTGGCTTTGGTGGATTTCGATGCAGGTCGCTTTTCGCACGGGCTCGGCGATCTCGGTGCAGCGGTACTGACGTTGTCGCTGACGGTTCAGTTTCCGTTCGTGCGCGCGATCATCAAAGCGAGCGCCGAGCAAACAACGCAGTCAGAGACACTCAAACGCCGACAGCTTTTATTGGAGCAGGCCGCCAAGCTTCGTGCGCAGAACCCTTGGGCCAATCACGCGGGTCGCGCCGGGTGGGTGCTGCTGGCGGTCTCACTGCTTCTTCGATTGGGTGGCGTGAATTAGGCGCCAGTCGCGTTTCGTCGTCTCTGGGACCGATTCGTTCCGCTCAACTTGCAAGACTGCAATTCGCGCCATCAATTGCGCAATTCGTCGCACTCTGATCGCACATGGCGTGATCCCTCTCTACAGTTCGCTCAGCACGAGACATCAACGAGCGACGAGAGGAAATTGTGTATCGCACATCTCACCAAACAAGGATTTTGAGTGCCGCGCTGGCAGCGGTGTTCGGATTTGGACTCGTTGCCACCGCGGGCGGCGCGCTGCGCGATGACCGCTCGCCCACGAACGCTGTTCCGTTGACGCGCGTGCAGATGGAGCCGATCGTGATTAGGTTGCATCAACCCGCACGTGTTGCGACGGCGTGTGATCAGCCGGCAAAATCCGCTTTGTAAAAATACGTCGTCTTAATATATAAGGGCCCGGTGATCCGGGCCTTTAGCGTTTGTGCGTCCAGAAGCAACGGATGCAATCTGTTCCGCTCTTTTTGCAATCTGTCGCGTTCGGTTGGCTTTCATGTGCGTCAACTTATAAAGTCGCTGCATGACGATCGACAAAAGCAACGACACAAAATCTGCCGGCGCTGCGACTCCGCAGCAAGGGTCGGTGCCGCCGCGCCGTTCCCGCTGGAACGCAGCACTCGCCTGGACGCGCAATGCGACCGCTGAAGCAGGCCGCGCATCGTTCCCGACGATCAAGGGCACCGCTACCCGTCTCGGTGATTGGCTGGCACGAGTAAGTTGGCGACGCTTCTCTCTGGTGGCGCTTCTGCTGCTGATTGTTGGCGGCATCGCGCAAAGTTTCTTCTTTGATAGCGAACCGGTGGTGGTCGTCAAAGTGGGCGACCTCGACGATCGCGTGCAAGTAAATTTGCAAGTGGCGGCCGACGGGGTGCGCATAGGCGCGCCTGAAAGCAAGCCGCCCGGCAAAAAGTCAAAGTCCAAAAAGTCTGACGACGCTAATGTCAAGATCGATGAGAAAGGCTTGCGCATTACAGCTAGCGACGATGGCGAACAAGTATCGGTCGTGATCGATGACAAGGGTGTTCGAGTCGAGCGGCGCCCGGCCGCCACGAACGCCGATACGTCCGCGACTTCTAACTCCGATTCGGGCGTCACCATTGAGAATGATGGACGAACCCTGAAGATTGGTCCCGAGTTCACTCAGGACCCACAACAACTTGCACTTGCACTCGATAAAGCGCGAGAGCGGATCGAGGACATCGTCGAACAACAAATCGATCGGCAGATAGCGCGCGAAACGCGGCGTTATCGGGAAGAAACGGGCGATTGGTTGATGGGCTTCGTGATGCTGCTGATATTGGCGGGCATTACTGTCAAAGTAGTTTTAGGCGGAAAAAAACGCGCGGAATATCGTGCTCAAGCGGCTACCGAAAATGCCGCTGAAGAAAGCTTGAAGCGGCAGCTCGCCGAGGCTCAACTTAAGACGATGCAGGCGCAGATCGAGCCGCACTTCCTGTTCAATACGCTGGCGTCGGTCGATTACCTGATCGAGACCGCACCAGCGACTGCGTCGAGGATGCAGAAAAGCCTGATTCAGTATCTGCGCGCAGCGCTGCCTCAGATGCGCGAGGGCTCCACTACGCTCGGCAAGGAAGTTCAGCTATGCCGCTCGTATCTGGAGATTTTGAAATTCAGAATGGAAGACCGGCTGCAGTACTCGGTGATCGTTCCGCAAGGTCTCGGCTCGGCGCAGTTTCCGCCGATGATGCTGCAGTCGCTGGTAGAAAACGCGATCAAGCACGGTCTCGAGCCCAAACCCCAGGGTGGCTCGTTGACGATTTCGGCCGACATTTCGAATGGCAGATTGCGCGTTACTGTGGCTGACTCTGGCTTGGGCTTCGAAGCTACCGGCGCATCGAGTGCCAAGGGCACCGGAGTAGGGCTGACCAACGTGCGCGAACGATTGGCCGTGCTCTATGGGGGCGCAGCGCGACTGTCGATCGAAGCGAACTCGCCAAGCGGGACGATCGTCACGATCGAAGTGCCGTACACGTTTGAGGCTAACGCGCCGGGCGAGGCTTAGAGCGCGCATAGAATTCGTGAATGCCCACGGCGATCATTGCAGACGATGAGCGTTTAATGCGCGAGCAGCTGCGCGCGCGGCTGAGCGAAGTCTGGCCAGAGCTAGATGTGCTTGTCGAAGCAAAAAATGGCCAAGAGGCGGTGTCTGCAGTTCGCCAGCATCGGCCCGATTTTGCGTTTCTCGATATTCGCATGCCGGGAATGACGGGCCTCGAAGCTGCGCGCGAAATCGGCGACGCCTGCCATGTTGTTTTCATTACGGCTTATAACGAATACGCGGTCGACGCGTTCGAGCATGGCGCTGTCGACTACATTCTGAAACCGGCGGAAGTAGAGCGCCTGGCGATGACCGTTGCGCGCTTGCAAAAGCGGCTCGGTTCGAAACCGGTCGACCTCGGAGGGCTACTAAGTCAGTTAAGTGCGAAGCTTGAAGCGGGGAATGCCAAAGGACCAGAGCGCGGGCATTTGCAATGGATTCAAGCGAGCGTCGGCCAGCAATTACGCCTGATTCCGGCCGCCGAAGTTTTGTTTTTTACCTCCGACGAAAAATACACCCGAGTGCAGACGGAATCGTTCGAGGCGCTGATTCGCAAGCCGATCAGGGAATTGATCGACGAGCTCGACCCCGAACAGTTCTGGCAAATTCACCGTGGCACGATCGTTAATGCAAAGGCGATCGCCGGTGTCACTCGAGATTTCCGCGGGCGTCAGTTGGTGCTGATCAAGGGTCATAACGAGAAGCTTGAGGTCAGCCGCAACTACACGCACCTTTTTAAGCAGATGTAATTCGGTGCGTCGCCACGTCCGCATTTGCAACACGGAAGCCGAGATCGATAGCCGCCAGTATTTCGGAGAAAGTTTCATCCATCAGGGATGCAGCGGTCGGGGGTTGAAGATCTAAAAAGGCGCGTGGCTCATGGTGATCGTGCGCCAACTTCATGCCGGCGCGCAGCGCCATGCGTCTTAACGCATCATTTTCAGCAACGTACGTCATCATCAATTGCGTTGCACCGCGATTGCGTGCGTGCATCGCGGCGCGCTGCAGCAGGCGCATGCCGAATCCCTGCCGTTGCATTTGCGGCAACACCGATACGCCAAACTCAGCCGTTGTTTTCGCCCGCGCGCCCTGGTCGAATCCAAGATGTCCGAGCGCGATCAGCTGCGCTGCTTCGTCAAAAATGCCAAACAACGCATCGCGGCTGAAGTGAAGCCTCCTGACATATCGCTGCAGCGCTTCGTCGGTTATTGCATAACCGAAACGAAGCCGAAGATCATTCGGAGAAAGGGCTCGCAGGTGCTCGAGCACGCGATTGCGATGGTGGGCACCAAGTTGTGCTACGAGCGGCTCCTCGCCCGTGGAAGCAAAGGTGTTGTGCATCGCACAATTATGCTGCTTATTCGATCGCTCACAAGGAAATTGAGCCGCCGCTCTAGAGGTCTATCGGTCACAGCGGCAACGAGTTTAAGCGTAAGTGATCGCTTACATTCAATATGTAGTTTTGAGGTGGCTTTGCCTTTTTATCGAGCCAACGCTCACAGGATTGACTTGTCGTTCGTTTGACAAGCCTTTGTTCCGCAATCATAATTTGCGGTTCGCCGCGGAGGGGTGCCCGAGTGGTTAAAGGGGGCAG
>Ga0136638_10000252_pt1 | contig 11512 bp, 10 predicted proteins | sample AntDrymUQ8582206_2_FD_104671 | JGI IMG/M metagenome (GOLD analysis project Ga0136638, IMG submission 104671) | Polar desert sand microbial communities from Dry Valleys, Antarctica - metaG UQ858 (22.06) | ecosystem: Environmental > Terrestrial > Soil > Desert | place: Antarctica: Dry Valley...
CCCCAGCTCGCGGGCCGCGGCTGCCCCGCCCGCCCGGTCGGTGGGGGTATCGGGCGGCAGCTCCACGTCGACCGGCTGCAGCGTCGCGATCTCCCGGAAGGCGCGCAGCTCGGCGGCCATCCGGGCCAGGACGTTCACCGTCTCCCCGTCGCGCTCGGCCTGCTCGAGGGCGGCCTCCAGGGAGCCGTGGCGGGCGAGGATGTCGGCCGCGCGCTTCTCTCCGATCCCCTTGGCTCCGGGCAGGCCGTCGGAGGGGTCCCCGCGCAGGGCGATGAAGTCGGGCACCAACCGCGGGTCGAGCCCGTAGCGCCGCTGCACCTCGGCCGAGTCGATCCGCTGGGGGCCCTTCTTCTGGCGACCTCCCAGCAGCAGCACGGTCACGTCCTCGGTCACGCACTGGAACAGGTCGCGGTCGCCGGTCAGGATCAGCGCCCGCCCTCCGGCCGACGCCTCCTCGGCGGCCAGGGCGCCGAGCAGGTCGTCGGCCTCGAGCTCATCGTGCTCGACCACGGTCCAGCCCATGGCGCGGTAGAGGCCTGGCGCCTGTGCCCACTGGTGGGCCAGGTCGGCCGGCATCGGCGGCCGGTGGGCGTGATAGGCCTGATACAGGGCCACCCGGTAGACGGCGGCGTCGGGCCCGAAGCAGCACACGACCGACCTCGCGCCTTCCTCCTCGGCCACGGCGAGGATGCTGTTCACCGAGCCGAGCAGGGCATTGACGGGGTGTCCGTCGCTGCCCGTGATGGTGTCCGGCAGCCCGTAGAACGCGCGATAGAGCAGGTATGGGGTGTCCACGAGCAGCAGGGGGGCTTGCATGGAGGTCAGCCTAATTCCCCCACGGCGGGCGCGTCCGGTGCTACCGTTCGAGCTTGTAAGGCCGGGCGATCGCGCCCGGCGAGGAAGTGCCAGCGCTCGCAGGGTCATTGCTCTCAGCATCCTCCGCGTACGCAGCACGAAAAAGTGGAGGATCCACAACATGCCTAATGGAACCGTCAAGTGGTTCAGCGACGAGAAGGGCTTCGGCTTCATCACCCCCGACGACGGGGGCAAGGACCTGTTCGTCCATCACACCGGCATCACCGGTGATGGCTTCAAGTCCCTCACCGAAGGTGCGAAGGTCTCCTTCGAGGCCGAGTCCGGTGACAAGGGCCCGAAGGCCGTCAACGTCGCACAGGCCTAGAGCCGCGAGCAGCTGGTCCGGCATGCGAGATGCATGCCGGACCGCTCGCCGGTCCTAGCCGGCGGCCGGCTCCAGCACCGTGGGCTCTGCCGGCAGGCGGCCGGGATCGAAGCGCTCGATCAGGTCCGCCGCCCTAATCGTCTCGCCCGGCTCGGCCAGCCCGAGGCTCTGCGCCATCCATGCCACGGCGTCGGCGGCTTCCTCACCGTGAGCCGCCCGGCCGGCCAGGGTCACGGCGCCGTGGCGCTTGGCGAGCCGAGCGCCGTCGGGCCCCACCACCAGCGGCACGTGAGCGTGGCGCGGGGCTCGTAGGCCGAGCAGCCGAGCCAGCAGCAGCTGGCGTGGAGTCGAGTCGATCAGGTCGTGGCCGCGCACCACCTCAGCGATGTCCTGCGCGGCATCGTCGACCACGACGGCCAGGTTGTAGGCGGGTGTGCCGTCGCCGCGACGCAGCACGAAGTCGTCGACTACACCTTCCTGGGGTCCCCGGACCAGGTCGGTGAAGGCCACCCGCTGACCGGCGGCATCCAAGCGCAGGGCCGGCAGCCGGTCGGCGGTGCGCTCGCGTTCGGCGCGCTCGGCCGCGGTCAGGCGGCGGCAGGTGCCCGGGTAGGTGCCCTCCGCCAGCGGCCCGTGAGGTGCTTCGGTGGCGGCACGGATCTCGGCGCGGGTGCACCAGCACGGGTACACACGGCCCGCCGCCTCGAGCCGGGAGAGCGCCTGCAGGTAGAGCTCGCGGCGCGCGGACTGGCGCACGGGCTCCCCGTCCCAATCCACACCGATCGCCAGCAGGTCCGCCAACTGCCCCTCCTCGTGCACGAGCTTGGAGCGCTGCGGATCGAGATCCTCGATCCGCAGCACGAAGCGTGCTCCACGCGAGCGCGCGAACAGCCACGCGATGAGCGCCGTGCGCAGGTTGCCCAGATGAAGAGGACCCGTGGGGCTCGGGGCGAAGCGTCCGTCGTGACGGCCGGGCATGGGCCGATGATGCCGGGCCGAGTCAGCGAGCTGACCTACAGCCCAGCCGGATGGCGCACCACGTACCCAGCCGACGAGCGCATCTCGTTCGTCCAGCGCGAGCCGGTGATGCTGCGGGCGCTGGTGTCGAAGCGCCGGCCGTCGACCACCATGTACATGTGCCCGGTGTTGGCGTAGATCGTGATGTGCTTGCCGGGTCCGGGGCGGCCATAGCCCTCGAAGTCACCCGAGGCCAGCGGCGAGCGCAGGAGTCCGGCCCCGTGCAGGGCGTAGGACACCGAGCCCGAGCAGTCGTAGGCCCAGTCGTCGAACGAGCCATGGCCGCCGCCGTATCGGTAGGGGGTCCTGGCGATGCGGTTGGCTGCGGCGATCACCCGCTGCACGACTCGGTAGGAGCCGGGCCGGGTGCGCGAGCCGCCGCGGTTGCCCCCGCCCTTGCGCTTGAGCATCCTTCCGGGCCCCATCCCGAGGGCGCGTCGGGTGGCGGGGCCGACCACACCGTCGGCGTTCAGGCCGTGGCGGCGCTGAAAGCGGCGCACGACGCGCGTGGTCTGGGGCCCGAAGGCACCGTCGGCGGGCACGCCGAGCTTACGCTGCAGCGTGCGTACCCCGCCGCCGCGGCGGGTGCGGCCACGGTCGGAGCGCCGGGCGCGCGAGCGCTGGTGGGCCCGGGCCCTCTTGGGCTTGAGCACGGGCCCCGAGCCCAGGCCCATGGCGCGGCGGGTCATGGGGCCCGCGATCCCGTCGGCGGTGAGACCGTGGCGGCGCTGCCAGCGGCGCAGCGCGCGCTTGGTCTGTGGGCCGAAGACGCCGTCGGCGGGGACCCCGAGCTTGCGCTGCATGTCGGCTACGGCGTCCCCGCGGTGGCGGACCTTGATGTGCGTGGCCGCGGCCGCGGTGTCGGTCGAGCCCGCCAGGCCCTCGAGGATCACCGCAGAGGACGAGCCGCCGGCCACCACGATCACGGCGGCCACCGAGGCGCTGCGCGCGGAGGGCAGGGTCAGCTCGCGGCGCTGCACGGGAGCCTCGCGGCGCGCGCGGGAGCGCTCGAGCGACTCGGTCCAGATATCGGGGCGGGCCAGATCCCGCGGGACGCCGTTCAACGTGGAGCACCTCTGTCTGATCGAGCTGTGCCTACGAGGTGAGCTGTCGGGCTCGCGCTGCACAAGCAGCGCTACCTACGGGTCCGCGAGTGGACGCGGCCGAGGATTCGCCCCTGCGGCCATCGAGACCGCATGGTTCCCCCGCTCGCTCGGACAGGGCCAGAGCGATTCGGCGTGCGGCGTCGTTGTATCAGTCGAAGTTCCTGCACCCTGCACGTTTTGTTGCAAGCCATACCCTGCAAGATGCCGCCCACGGTCAACGCTCGAATCGCAGCCGTCCTACTCCCCCGGCGCGGCCACCCTGCCCACGCACCCGTCCAGGTCGAGATCGAAGGTCAGCTCGGGCGCGCCGGCGGTCGCGAGGACGGCGCGCACCGGCTCCGGATCGGGTGCATAGGCCAGCAGGTAACCGCCGCCTCCGGCCCCCATCAGCATCGCGGCTCGCGCGCCGCCTCGAAGCGCGATCTCGCGCAGCTCCTCGATCCGCGGCATCTCCACCCGGGCCAGGCGCTCCCGCTTGAGCGCCCACTGCTCGTTCATCAGCTCGGCTACGGCCTCCAGGTCGCCGGCCTCGAAGGCGCGGCTGCTCTCCCGAGCGGCCGCGCACGTGCGCAGGAGGTTGCGCTCGAGCCCGCGGTCGCCCGCCAGGGTGCGCTCGATCTGACTGGAGAGGATGTGCGCGGCGGAGCGGCTCTGGCCGGTGTAGAAGAGAAGGAAGCGATCGCGCAGCGCCTCGCGAACCTGGATCGGCAGGTCCAGAGGGTGCACCTCGACCGTTCCGTCGCGTGCGAAGGTGAAGGCGTTGACCCCACCGTACGTAGAGGCGTACTGGTCCTGCTTGCCCACGGTGCGCCCGGCGTCCTCGATCTCGATCGCGCACGCCGCCTCCGCCAGCTCACCGCCGGCCAGATCCCTCGCGGCGGCCATTGCGATCGCCTTCACCGCGCACACCGAGTACGCGCCGGAGGAGCCCAGCCCCGTGCCGGGCTCGACGTCACCGTCCGAGGTCAGCTCCAGTGCCCGGCCGTCGCCGTGGCGGGCGATGGCGGCCCTCAGGATGGGATGGGCGATGTCGGCCGGGTCAGCCACCACTTCGTGCTCGAGGTGGGCAAGGCGAAACATCTCCCCCTGCGCGATCGAGACGCGTATCCGCACGTAGCGGTCGATCGCTCCCGAGACCACGAAGCCGCCGTGCTCGCCATAGTGCGAGGGCAGGTCGGTGCCGCCTCCTCCTAGGGCGATGCGCAGAGGCGCGCGTGCAAGGACGGTGCCGTTCACGCGCGCCATGATCGTCCATCGCACCATACGACGAGGGCCCCGCCATCCGGCGAGGCCCTCGCGACACTTCTATGCTCGGGCGGGCCCTCCCTGGCCAGCTCGCTCCCTGGGTGCGCTCCGATTCAGGCCGAGGCCTTCTGCGAGACGCACTTGCCGAAGGCGTTGTTCTTCTTCGCGTTCGTGCCGTACTTGGTCGCGAACGCGTCCTCGCCGGTCTTGCGCTCCGCGGCGCACTCCTTTGCGGCGGCCTTGCGCTCCCGGGCCTCCTCGGCGTCCTGCTGATCCTCCTCGGCCTTGTTCTCATTGGCCTTGGACGAGACGCACTTGCCGAAGGCGTTGTTGCCGTTCTTGTTGGTGCCGTACTTCTCGCTGAAGGCGGTCGCGTCGGCGTCGCGCTCGGCCTTGCAGTCCTTGGAGGCGTTCTCGCCCGCGGCCTCGCGCTCGGCCCCCTCCTCCTTGGAGGTGCTGGAGACGCACTTGCCGAAGGCGTTCCTGCCGCCCTTGTTGGTGCCGTACTTGGCGCGGAAAGCCTCGCGCGTGGCGTCGGTCGAGCCACGCTCGGCGCGACATTCCTGTGCGGCGTTGGTGCGATCCGTCTTATCCGGCTTGGCGCTGGCGCCCGGGGCGACGAGCAATGCGCCGGCCGCGCAGGCGATGAGTGCTTTCTTCATCACGATGGTCCGTCCTTTCGTTGCGGGGTTCACGTGCTGCAACGCACCGCCGCGACGATGGTTCGCGAGTACCGGCGAACTTCGCACGGTCCTCCCGCGTTCAGGTATACACATTGGAACCTTGGACGCCACTGCAATGCCGATGCCGGGCCGCCGGCCCACCGCAGTCTCGAAGCGACTGCTCGCCCTTCGCGGCGATGCTCCGCTCATCGCCCGCGTGCGGGCCGGCGACGCCGCGGCATTCGAGGTGCTCTACGAGCGCCACTTCCCTGCGATCCTCTCCTTCTGCCGGCATATGCTCGGCTCGCCCGACGAGGCGGAGGACGCGGTACAGAACGTGTTCTTGTCGGCGCACCGTCACCTGCTCGGCGACCCGCGCGAGATCAACCTCAAGCCCTGGTTGTACGCGATCGCTCGCAACCGTTGCTTCTCGATGCTGCGCGCCCGGCGCGAGGACGTGGCCGAAGACGTGGAGGTATCGACGAAGGGCCTCGACGAGGTTGTGCAGCAGCGCGCCGATCTCCGGGCGCTCCTCGCCGATATGGGGGACCTGCCCGACGACCAGCGTGCGGCGCTTGTGCTCACAGAGCTCGACGACCTGTCCCATGCGGAGGTGGCGGAGGTGCTCGAGTGTGAGGTTGGTCAGGTGAAGGGATTCGTCTTTCGGGCTCGGTCGGGGTTGGCCGAGCGCCGCGAAGCCCGCGAGGCCAGTTGTGACGAGATCCGCGTCGAGCTGGCCGCCGCGCGCGGTGGCGGGCTGCGTCGCGGTCGGCTGAGCCACCACCTCAAGGCCTGCCCGAGCTGCGCCGCCTTCATGAAGGACCTGCGGCGCCAGCGGCGGATGATGGGCCTGATCCTGCCCGTGGCCCCGACCATCGGCTTGAAGGACAGCGTTCTCGGGGCTCTCACCGCGGGTGGGGGAGGCGCGGCCGGCGGCGTCGCGGCTGCCGCGGGCGGGGCGGCCGCGACGGCCGCGGGCTTCGGGTCGGCCGGAGGTGCGGCGTCACTGGCCGCGGCGTCGGTGGCCAAGATCGCGGCCGTCGCCGTGCTCGCCGGCGGTGCCGGAGTGGCGATCGTGGCCGACCGCGGCGACTCTCCTCCAGCATCGGGGCCGGCGCGGGCGCCGTCATCGGATGCCTCTGCGCCCTTGGTGCCCGCGGACCGCGAGCCTCCGGGCCAAGCGGGTAGCCGGGGCCTCGGGGACCAGGGTCTCGGCCGAGGCGGGGGACCGGGTAGCGATCCGCGAAGGTCGGCGAACGGGCGGGGTCCCGAGATCGCCGGGGACAACGGCAAGGGCACCGCCACCGCCAACGCGAACGCCAACGCCAAGGGGCAAGGAGCCGGCCGCAGGCCCTCGCTCGGCCGCGGAGGCGCCGGAGGGAACGGCAGGGGAGCGACCGGGAAGCCTGAGGTGCCTCCCGGACAGGCCAAGGTGCGCGTTCGCCCCAAGCCCGCTCCGCCGCGCGGCAACAGCGACAGTGCACCCACTCCACGCGACGGCGCGGTGGACGGCGCGCCTCCCGCGAAGAGCCGGGGGCTGGCGGCGCCGCTCAGGTCGCGCGCCAAGGGGCGGCCCGCTCCGAAGGCCCCGCGCGCCGACACCCCTACGCGGGCCAAGTAACATGGCGCCCGACCCGCCGCGCGCAGCCATCGACAGCTCCACCGAGTCCTACCTGGTGCCGTCCGGCGAGCTCGTGACACCGCCGGGGGGCTGATAGGGCCGCACCTCGTCGAGCACCACGCGGCCGCCGATCTCGACCATGCCGTCGGTGCGGGGGTGCACCTCGATCAGCGAGCCGCGCCCCTGCCGGATCGTGACCCCCTGGCCAAGCTCAGCTCCCAGGCGCACGGCCGCGGCACCGGTGGCCTCGTCCTCGGCTATCCCGAGGCGGGGCGGGAACACACGCGCACGCACCGTCTCCTGGTCCTCCCAGGCATAGAACCCGATCAGGTCGTGGCCATCGGGCGGTCCGTCGAGAGCCTCGACCTCGGCCGCGGAGCCGAGTTGGCGCCACTCGAACGGCGGCGCCCATTCCGGCCGGCCCGCCACGTACGCGCGATCCGCCCCCGCTCGGACGGGGACGACTCCGGCCGGCGGGTTGAGCTCGGATACGGCCGTCCCCGTGCTGGCCAGGAGCCAGGCGGTGCCCACCAGCGGATGGCCGGCGAAGGGCATCTCGACCGCGGGGGTAAAGATCCGCACCCGGCCGGTCGCCGCCTCGTCCACGAAGACCGTCTCGCTGAAGCCGATCTCCGCCGCGCTCGCCTGGCGCTGCTCGAGCCCGATCCCGGCGCCGGCCAGGAACACGCCAAGCGGATTGCCTCCGCTGCCGTCCTCGGCGGTGAAGACCCGGAGCACATGGAGGTCGGGCATCGGTGGTGGATGTTATGGAAAGCCCCTGCAATCTGCGTACTTGCGGCACCTACCGTGCTAGCGTGCGCCGTTGTTCAAGGCCGAATCCTCGGCGTTCAGCGCGGCGGGGAACGGAGGACCCACTGGTGCCGGCGAGAGCCGGCACCGGGGCGAATCGCCGCGACATGCGGTGTAGCGCTCTGGGGGGTTGCAAAGGGGGGCAGTGCTCCCCCCTTTGATGCTCTCCGAGCGCGAGCCCGTCAGCTAACTCCGTAGGCCAGGCCGACGCACCCGACATATGGAGCCGCATCCCCGTGAGATCCCAATCGCCCTCCGGCGCGCTCGTACTCGCCGGACTTCTCGCCCTTTCGGCAACGGCCAACGCGGATGCGGCTCAGGTTCAGGCCGGGGCCCGAGCATCGCCTGTCGTCGAGCTGCGCGAGACCCTGGTCGAGGTGGGAGTGCCCGTGCCCTCACCCCGCGCAGTCGTGCAGGGCCTCAACCGGCTGGCGCTGACCGCCGAGCGCGCGCAGACCCCGCGCTTCCCGGTCGCCGGTGCATTCAACTGGGGCCAGGGCGAGGCCCGCTACGGGTCGGCACGGTCTGGCCACGCGCACGAGGGCCAGGACATGTTCGCCCGTAGCGGCACGCCGCTCGTGGCCGTGAGTGACGGCGTGGTGGTCGAGACCGGCGACGACGGCGGGCGGGGCAACTATGTGGCGATCCACGTCCCCGAGGCCGGCCGCACCTATGTGTACCTCCACATGGCCGGTCCCTCGCTGGTCGGGCAAGGGGAGCGCGTGGGTTCGGGCCGCCGTGTGGGGGCGGTTGGCTGCACCGGTTCGTGCTCCGGCGACCACCTGCACTTCGAGATCCGCCAGGGCCGCGGCACTGTCGGTCCGTCGCTGGACCCGCTGCCCGACCTAGAGCGTTGGGCCGAGGTCGACGGCGCGCAGGCCACGCTGGCGCCCGGCAAGAGCTGAGTTCGAGCGCCGGCTACCCGGTGCGCTCGATCAGCTCCACCCGGTACCCGTCCGGGTCGCGCACGAAGCACAGCCGCGAGCCGCCCTCGCTGACCGTGTACGGCGGCTTCTCGGGCTCGATCCCCTGCTCGGCAAGTCCGGCCAGCGCGCCGTCGAGGTCCTCGAGCGCCACGGCGATGTGGTTGTAGCCCGTGCCGAGGTCGTAGGGCTGGTCCTGGCCGTGGTTGTAGGTCAGCTCGAGGCGGGCGCCGTCGCCGGGCAGCCCCATGAAGACGTTGGTGGCCTCGTCGCGGATCGGCATACGGCCGAGCTCCTCGAAGCCGAGCCGCCCGTAGAAGTCCACCGAGCGGTCGATGTCGGTGATCCTGTAACAGGTGTGGATGAGCTCTGGCATGAAGAATGGCGCGGCGCGGTGCTCCCGGAGAGCCTGGCACAGAAGATGCGCGCGGTGCTCGCGGGAACGACGTTCCTGCTGCGCTCCTCCCCTCGCAGGATAGCCTGACCGCCATGGATCCCGCCGCCGTGCGCAACCGCCTGGTCATGGCTACAGCGATGTGGCGAGAGGCCACCGACGAGCCGCTGCCGCGCATGCCTCCCGGGGATCCGCTCGTACAGCTGGAGGCGTTCGAGATCCAGGTGGTCGAGCTGCTCTTCGCCGCGGCTACGCTCGAGACCGCCCGCCTGACGGCCAACAAGACCTGGGACGTGGTGCACGACCGCCCGGACACCGACCCGGTGAAGCTTCGCGTGGTGGCGGGACACGAGGAGCTGGCCCGTCGGGTGGCCGAGGCCGGCGGCGAGCAGGAGCCCCAGCCCAAGGCATGAACGAGGGCGGCGGGGCGGACGGCTCGGCGCTGTTCGGCCGTCAGGTCAAGGCCAGGGCACTGGCCTACCTCTTCATGGCGGGGAGCGCGGTGGGCGCGCTCACCCTGTTGCTGCCCCACCAGGACGGGATCGAGGACGCCCCGCTGTGGGCACTCTCAGGACTCGCCGCCGTCATCGGCGCCGCGACGCTGGCTCGCGCCGAGTCGATCTCCGAGCGCGAGCTGCACGTGGCGGTGGCGGTGGCAACTTTGATGCTGAGCGTCACCAACTACTTCGTGGGCACCACCGCGCTCTATCCGATCCTCTACGGGTGGGCGGCCCTGTACGCCTTCGCCTGTTTCGCCCTGCGCCCGGCGATGATGCACATGGCGCTGATAGCGGTTTCGTACGTGATCGTGCTCGTGGCACAGGACCCGCCGAGCCCGGCCACGAGGTGGGTCCTCGCGGTGGGTACCCCACTGGTCACCGGCCTGCTGATCGCCAACCTCCTCGAGCGTCTACGCGGCGAGGCGCGCCAGGCCGCTCTGCGCAACGCCGAGCTTCAGGAGTCCGTGGCGCGTGCACGGGCGATCGTGGAGGCCGCGCCCGACGCCTTCGCCACGATCGAGGGGGACGGCACGGTGCTGCAGTGGAACCGCGAGGCCGAGCGGCTGTTCGGGATCGGGGCAGACGAGGCCCTCGGCCGTGACGTGGCCGAGTTGATGTTCGCCCCCGAGCATCGCGCCGCGCACGAAGAACGCCGGCGCGGGGACTTGGAGCGCCCCGACGGCTTGCCGCCGGTGCGGCGCGAGGTGGAGATGATCCGCAGGGGCGGCAGCGGCTTTCCCGCGGAGGTCATCGTCGCCGCGGTGAGGGCGGGGGCGAGGACGCTCCTCTCCTTCTTCGTGCACGACCTGACCGACCGTGACCGGGTGGAGGCCGAGCGCGAGCACCTGCTCCGCGAGCGCGCCGCGCGTCAGGAGGCCGAGCAGATGGCCGAGGTGGTGCGCGGCCTTCAGGTCCTGCTCGACACCACCCTGGCCCACACCCGCCTCGAGCCGATGCTGGCGGCTCTCGTGCCTCAGGTTTGCGAGGTCATGACGGCCGAGGCGGCGAGCTTCCTCCTCGTCGACGAGCAAGGACATCTCGTGGTGAGAGCATCGACTCGCATGCAGGAGGGCGAGCATCCGCTCGTGATCGCGGCGGGGGAGGGCATCTCGGGCAAGGTGGCCCAGAGCGGCGAGCCGATGCTCGTGCGAGACGCGGCGCCCGGCCAGGCCGCCGATCCGGCGATGCGGGACATGAGGTCCGTGATCAGCGTGCCTCTGACGGCCGGTGGCGCGGTCACCGGGGTCGTCCAGGTCGGGGTATCGGTGCCCGACCGGTTCACCGAGGACGACTTCCTGCTTCTGCGCCTGGCCGCCGACCGGGTGGCGCTCGCCATCGACCACGTGCGCGTGTACGAGCGCGAGCACCGGATCGCGGAGACCCTCCAGCGCAGCCTGCTGCCGGAGCGGCTGCCCACGCTGCCGGGGCTGGAGGTAGCCGCCCGCTATCAGCCGGCGGCGAGCGAGGCCGAGGTGGGCGGCGACTGGTACGACGTGATTCCGATCGACTCCTCCCGTGCCGGGCTGGTGATGGGCGACGTGGCGGGCAAGGGCCTGGCCGCGGCCTCGATGGTCGGACGGCTGCGCAGCGCTCTGCGCGCGTACGCGCTCGAGGGCCACGACGCCCGCACGGTGGTCGAGCGTCTCAACCAGCTGTTCTGGTCGGAGCTCGAGGACAGCCAGATGGCCACCCTCGTGTTCATGGTCATCGACCAGGGCGAGGGCATCATCTCCTGGGTCAACGCCGGTCACCTGCCACCCCTGGTCCTGGACGGGGGGCGGCCGCGGTTCCTCGAGGGCCCCAGCTCAGTGCCGCTCGGCGTGATGCCCTACGCCCACTACGAGGCGGGGTCGATGGATCTGCCCTCGGGAGCCACGATCGTGCTCTACACCGACGGCCTGGTCGAGCGTCCGGGAGAGCTGCTCGACGACGGTCTGGAGCGGCTGGCGATGGCCGCGTCCCATCCCGCCGGCGGTACCGAGCGCCTGTGTGACGAGCTGCTGGCCCAGCTGGTTCCCGGCGGCGCGGCGGCCGACGACGTGGCCATCCTCGCC
>Ga0136638_10000253_pt1 | contig 11504 bp, 12 predicted proteins | sample AntDrymUQ8582206_2_FD_104671 | JGI IMG/M metagenome (GOLD analysis project Ga0136638, IMG submission 104671) | Polar desert sand microbial communities from Dry Valleys, Antarctica - metaG UQ858 (22.06) | ecosystem: Environmental > Terrestrial > Soil > Desert | place: Antarctica: Dry Valley...
CGTCCAGCTCGCCTCTCTTGTCGAACAGGCGCTGCGCCGTCGCCAGGTCGAACCCCGCGAGGGTCGCCCCGCCGAGCGAAGAGGCGGCGCCGAAGTGGACGATCCCGGCGATGCGCAGCCGCTCCACCGGACCTGCGGCCTGGAGGCCGACCTGCTCGCCGACCTCAAAGCTCTCCTTGTCCGCTGTCGCCTCGTCGATGACGACCTCGTCGGCGCCGGGCCAGCGCCCCTCGACCAGGGTGAGCGGGTTGAACTGCGAGTCGCCGTTGGCGATGCTGAAGCCGAGATTCGGCGCTCCGCCGTAGACGATCGCCTTACGGTCGTCTCCGATCAGTTGCGCGCTCTCGCTGTCGACGCTGCCCTCGGCAGCCTGGACGCCCTCGACCTCGCGAATGTCCGCGAGTACCGACTCGTCGAAGGTCGGCGCGCTCGCGCCGCTGCCGTCCGAGAGGTCGAAGGCCGACCTGCCGCTGATGACGACGTTCGAGCCCGCGCGAACGTCGGTGAAGATCGAGTCGAACGCCTGGTCGATCGAGTCGGTGAGCACGTAGGTGCCGCTCACCATCGTCACGCCGAGGACGATCGCGATCGCCGTCAGGGCGGTGCGGAGCTTCCTGCCCAGAAGCCCCCTGAGGGCGAACTTCGTCACGCCTCGCGCACGTCGCCGGCGACGCCCGATGCAGGCGAGAGATCCGGCGTCAGCTCGCTGATCGCGGTGAGGATGTCGCCCTGGCTCGAGCGCGGCATGTCCTTCACGATCAGGCCGTCCGCGAGGAAGAGCACGCGATCCGCGATCGCCGCGGCGCGGGCGTCGTGCGTCACGATCACCATCGTCTGGCCGTAGGTGTCGGCCGAGTCGCGCAGGAGGTCGAGGATCCCGGCGCTCGTCGTCGAGTCCAGGTTGCCCGTCGGCTCGTCCGCGAACAGTACGGTCGGGCGCGAGACGAGCGCGCGTGCGATCGCGACGCGCTGCTGCTGGCCACCGGAGAGCTCCGCTGGCCGGTGCGTGAGCCGGTTGGCGAGGCCGACCTTGCCGATCAGATCGTCGAAGAACTCCCGGTCGGGCTTCTCACCCGCGATCGACAGCGGCAGCGTGATGTTCTCCTCCGCCGTCAGCATCGGCAGCAGGTTGAAGAACTGGAACACGAAACCGATGTGCTCGCGCCGGAGCTTCGTCAAGTCGGAGTCCTTCAGCCTCGTGATCTCGGTGCCGGCGATCGAGACAGACCCTTCGGTCGGCTTATCCAGGCCGGCGAGGATGTGCATCAGCGTCGACTTGCCGGAGCCGGAGGCGCCCATCACCGCGGTCAGCTGACCTCGCCCGATCTCGAGCGAGACCCCGCGGAGCGCGTCGACGGCCGTGTCGCCCTGGCCGTACCGCCTGGTGACGTCATGGGCGACGACGACGACGCCCGCATTCCCGTTCTGCATGTGGCCTCCTAGAGTGCCCAGGTCGTTTCGAGCCTACCCTGCCATCAGCCGGGTCATGGTGCCGGTGCGGTTAACCACACTCCTTCCGTACCTCCTTCGGTGCGGTGCGGCGGTCGACGATCGCAATCAGCGTGCGTAGTGCCGCGACCTCGGAGGCGAATGCCTTCCGGCCGGCCTTCGTGGCTGCGACCCAGGTCCGCGGGCGCCGCCCTTCGAACGTCTTCTCGATCTGCACGTAGCCGGAGGTCTCGAGCACCTGGAGGTGGCGGGAAAGATTCCGTCCGTCAGGTCGAATACGTCGCGCAGGTACACGAAGTCCGCGCGTCGCGACTCGGTGCGACCGCCAGATGGCTCACACGCTCCTCTGCTCGACGGCGCGCAAACAGAGGCCAGACCGACGCGGCGGGCGGCCCCGGCAAGGATGTCGCCGAGGAGGCCTGCGATCTCGTCGAACTCCGCCCGGCCGGCCATCAGGGGCGGGAGATCTGCACGACCGGGTCGCCGCGATCGTCGGCGCGGCAGATGAGACCGCGGGAGAAGAGCTCGCTCGAGACGAAGCCGCGCAGGAGCGTCTCGGACTCCTCGGCCACGGTCGCGAGCCTAATCGATCCCGTACGGCTCGACGCGCTGCGGCTCGACCTTCACGAGGATCCGCTGCTCGCCGGGCTTGAAGTTGTACGAGTCGCGGCCGAAGTAGACGCCGGCCTGCTTGACGATGTGCTCCGCCGCTCCCTCCTCGGTGATCTCGACGACCTCGCCGTCGATGCCGATCCAGCGGTAGGGATCGTTGCGGTCGAGCACGAGCACCGAGACGTGGGGGTCGCGGCGCAGGTACTCGAGCTTCGCCCGCCACGTGTTCAGGTTCAGCAGCACGTGCTCGCCGTCCCAGTCCACCCAGACGACGGTCTGGTGCGGCGGGCCCTCGTCGCGCAGGACGGCGACGACGGCGTAGTTCGGTTCCTGCAGGAACGTGCCCTGCGCCTCGCTCAGCTTTGCCATGGGATCCCCCTCCGATAGGCTCGATCTGTGGGTGTGCAATTGCTCGTGGGAACGAGAAAAGGGCTGTTCGTCGTCCGCGGCGACGATGACCGGTGCTCCTTCGACGTCGATGGACCCTTCCTCACCGGCTGGGAGATCAACCACGCGATCGCCGACCCGCGCGACGGCGCGCTCCTTGCATGCACGAACAACTGGGTCTATGGGGGCACGGTGCACCGCTCCGGGGACGGTGGGCAGACGTGGGAGCGCGCAGAGGGGCTCGGCTTGCCCGAGGACTCGGAGCTGAAGCTTGCCTCCACCTGGCACCTCGAGCCCGGCCATCCCTCGCAGCCCGAGACGCTCTGGCTGGGCGGGGAGCCGGGCGTCCTCTTCCGCTCCGACGACTCCGGCGCCACGTGGGAGGCGAATCGCGGCGTCCTCGAGCATGCGACGCGCGATCGCTGGCACCCGGGCGCAGGCGGACTGATCTGCCACTCGATCGCGCTCGACCCGACCGACGCCGACCGACTCTGGATCGGGATCTCGGCTGCTGGTGTCTTCCGCACCGAGGACGGGGGCGCAACCTGGCAGCCGGCGAACACGGGCACCGAGGCCTGTTTTCTGCCCGATGATCCGTTCCCGGAGGTCGGGCAGTGCGTCCACAAGCTGCTCGCCCATCCCTTGCGCCCCGGCAGGTTGTGGCAGCAGAACCATTGCGGGATCTACCGATCCGACGACGGCGGCGAGGCCTGGGAACGGCTGGACGAGAACGGCGTGCCCTCACCGTTCGGCTTCGGGCTCGCGCTCGACCCGAGCGATCCCGACGCTGCCTGGGTGATTCCCGAGGAGAGTTCGGAGAACCGCGTCACCTGCGACGGCCGGATCGGCATCTACAGCACGCGTGACGCAGGGGCCAGTTGGAAGCTCCACGTTGCGCAGGAGCCGGCGTGGGCAGCGGTTCTGCGCGAGGGGATGGGCTGGGACGACAAGGCCGTCTACGCGGGAACCCAGAGCGGCTTCGTCTACGCCCTCAGCGACGGCGAGGTCGTCGAGGCGGCGCGACACCTCCCGCCCGTCCTCTCGGTCGAGGCAGCCCCGCTCCCCTAGATGTTGATGTGAAACTCGGGCGTGCGCGGGGATGGGCCAGACGGAGCGGGTTGGCCGGGTCGGCGGCGCGTAGCGGCGCCACGGGCAAGCCCGAGCCGGCCAAACCGCGCCGTGTCTGGCACACCAGCCGTGCGTGCCTAAGTTTCACATCAGGTCTCTAGGCGATGGCGGTCGTCTTCCTCCCCGGCCTCCTCGCCGCCGAGGCCGGCGGGCAGAAGCGCTTCGAGGTCGAGGCGGTGTCGCTCCGCGAGGCGCTCGCCGGGCTCCCGGTCGCCGACCTCGTGCTCGACGAGCGCGGTGAGGTGCGCTCGCTCGTCCACGTCTATGTGGACGGCGAGCGGGTCAAGGATCTCGCCGAGCCCCTCGCCCCCGCGGCCGAGGTGCGAATCGTCGCCGCGATCGCGGGCGGCTGAACCCTGGCGGTGAGGGACACGTCCGAGGCTTTGAGCCTGGGACATGGCCCGCCGGGAAGGTTCCGGTAGGCACCAGGGTCGATGGTCGGTCAGGAAGGACGTTGTCCGCGGCAGACCAGGGTGCTTAACCCGCCGTCACCTCTGTCGGAATTCCGGCAATCTCCCCCTCCGCGATCTGCTGCTCGATCCTCTCGACCTCGTCCACGTCCGCCTCGGGCACCTTCGCGCTCACCCTGCCGAGCCCGACGCCCTCCTCCTTGAGGCCGAAGGTCGAGTTGCCGCCACCCTCGAAGCTTCCGTCCAGAAGCCGCTGGATCGTGAGGAAGACGGCGGCGTCGACGCCCTTCTGGGCGCTCGTGAGGATGTGGGCCCCGAGGTGAGACTGGTCGGCATCGACGCCGATGCCCCAGCGCTTCCGCTCACCGGCGGCGTTGAGGGCACCGAGGCCACACCCGCCCGCGACCTGGAAGACGACGCCCGAGCCGCGGGCGATCTGGTTCAGAGCAAGCTCCTTGCACTTGGCCTGGTCGTCCCAGTCCTGCGAGTAGTCGAGCAGTAGCTTCACCTTGGGTGCGGCCTTCTCGGCGCCCGCGCGGTAACCGGCGATGAAGCGGTCGACAGGGGGCTCCTTCATGCCGCCCACGGCGCTGATCACGTCTGCGCCCGCACGGCGCTTCTCCGCCAGCCCCGCCAGATAGCCGACGAGGTAACCCACCTCCTCCTCGCGGAAGAGCAGCCCCTGCACGTTGTCCGGCTTGCCCGGGACGAACGCCTGGTCGACGTCGATGATCGCGAAGCTCACCTCTGGGAAACGCCGCGCCACCTTACCGATCGCGTCACCTTGCGAGAAGCCGACGCCGATGATCAGGTCGTAGCCCTTGCGGGCGAGCGAGGTCATGTTCGGGACATAGTCGGCAGCCGAAGCGGATTCGATCACCCGTCCCTCGACCCCCAGTTCCTTCTCCGCCCGCGTGAGCCCTTTGAAGGCGAGCTCGTTGAAGCCGTCGTCGTCGAGCTGGCCGAGATCTGTGATCAGGCCGACCTTGAGCTTCTCCTCCGCCGCGTCGGTCCCGGCCGTCGTAGGGGGTGCGGCCGCTTCGTCGGCGTCGGAGCCGCAGCCGGCGGCCGCCGCTGCCGTGAGTACGAGCAGCGCGAGCAGCAGGAGGCGAGACGTGTACCCAAGCATCGGGAAGAGCCTTTCGCTAAGTTTTAGCCTGAGAGTCGAAAACCATGGAAGATCCTACCACAGCCCCACGCCATGCCGTTCTCGCTGTCGTCCTGCAGGTCCGTGAGGGCAAGCTGCGGGTCCTGCTCTGGCAGCGTGCGCGCAAGCCATTCAAAGGCGTGTGGGCCCTTCCCGGAGGCACGCTGGAGGCCCGTGAACCGCTCGACACGTCGATCCGTCGCCACCTCGCGGCAAAGGTGGACGTCTCCGAGCTCACGCATGCCGAGCAGCTCGGCACCTGGAGCGACCCTGACCGCGATCCATCACGCTGGGAGCTCGCCACCGCCTACCTCGGCCTCGTGCCGGCTGACGCCGATCCGCGGCTGCCGGCCGACACCTCGTGGCATGCCGTCGATGCGCTGCCGCCGCTTGCGTTCGACCACGGCGAGATCGTGCTCGCCGGGCGTGGCCGGCTGCGGGGGAAGCTCTCGTACACGAACGTCGGCTTCGCCCTCGCACCACCTCTCTTCACGCTGCCGGAGCTGCGCGAGCTCTACGTGGCCGCGCTCGGGCACGAGGTTTCGGCCACCAACCTGAAGCGCGTGCTCCTGCGGCGCGCGGTGCTCGAGCCCGCGGGAGGCCGGCGCGATCCGGGCCGCGCGGGCGGCCGACCGGCGGCGCTCTTCCGCTTCCGGGCCCGGCGTCTGGAAGTCACGGATCAGTTCGCCGCTCTGCGCCCGCCGGTTTGAGAAACCGGCTTAGACTGACGCTTCGTCAACGGGGCGAACGAGTCGCTCAGGGCCGTTCCGGCGACACAAGGCTTCGGTTCATTCGGGCTCTGATCGCGGCTCGAATCAGCGTCCCGCTCGCACTGCGATGTCCTACGTCAGCAGTCGCACGACGGCCGCCGTCGCCGCCGCCGCGACCATCACCGCGATGAGTGGCGCTCGCAGCCGCAGCGCGATCACTGCGGCCGCAAGTCCCAGCAGGCGCTCGTCGAAGACGAGTTGCCTATCGCCACCCACGGCCTGCGTGACGACGAGCGCCGCCAGCATCGCGGGAGCGAGCACCTCCACGAGCGAGAGCAGGCGCGGCGGCAGCGGGCGACGGCCGATGAAGACTGGACCGGCCGCCTTGAAGAGCACGGTCACGGCTCCCACGATCAGGACGACGACCCACCCTGTGCTCACCTCCACAACCTCGTGTTCACCGGCGCAACTCGGTGCTCATCGCCGCAACCCCAGCAGGCAGGAGACGCCGGCGGCGACGATGGGAACTCCCGGCGGCGTGAACGGGATGAGCACGAAGGTGATCGACGCCGCCAGCAGCGCCGCCGCTAGAGCGCGCCGCGAGCGAAGGTAGGGAGCCAGCAGCGCCAGGAAAAGCGCCGGAAAGGCGGCGTCGAGGCCGATCGCGTTCGGTTCGAGGAGATCGCCCGCCACCGTACCCAGAGCCGTGCCGGCCACCCAGAGCACATAGAAGAGAAGTCCCGCACCGACGAGGACGTGGTAGTCGAAGCGGCCGCCGCGTCCGGAGAGGGCCCACGACTCGTCGACGATCAACTGCGACTCGACGAGACGACGACGACGCGAACCCGGGAAGATGGACGCGACTGACACGCTCAATGGGACGTAGCGGGCGTTCAGGAGCAGTGCCGCGACGATGGCGGCAGCCGCGCCGCCGCCCGAATCGAGGATCGAGGCCGCGGCAAACTGCGCCGATCCGGCGAACGTCGTCGCAGACATCAGGATCGCGCCTGCCCAGCCGAGCCCGGCGTCCCCGGCGAGCAGGCCGAAGGAGGCGCCGAAGAGGATCGGCGCCAGGGCGAGTGGCGCTGCGGCGCGGAGGCCGTCGCGAAGACGAGAAGGCTCCATGCGCCGAAGCTACCGGTGAGCGGGGGCGGCGAGCCGCCCCCGCTCACCGTTGTTACGGCAGCCGGGTGATGCGGACGAGCGGTGGCGGCGCGATCGGCGAGTGCTTCTCGAAGTAGCGGACGAGCGCATCGAGGTCGACCTCACCGCCCAGCTGGTTCGTGCACTGGGTGAAGACGGTGAATCCGTCGCCGCCGTCGGCGAGGAAGCTGTTCATCGTCACTCGATACGCGGACGTGGGCACCACTGTGGCACCGTCGATCTTGATCGACGCCGGGTCGACCTTGTTGCCGACGGGTGCGCTGGCGCTGTAGCTGTAGCGGAAGCTGTTCGACACCTGCAGGATGCGGTTCACGACGAACTGCTGCTCGAGCAGCGCCTCGATCTGCGCACCCGTGCACGTCTTGACGACCAACGTGTTCGAGAACGGCTGAACCGTGAACAGCTCTCCGTAGGTGACCGGCTGCGGTTGGCCGTCGGTGCGGGTGTAGATCAGGCTGCCGCGGATGCCGCCGGGATTCATGAACGCGACGACAGCGCCGCCGAAGTCCGCCGGCTTCGTCGCCTCGAGCTGTGCGTCTGCGATTACGTCGCCCATCGTCGACTCTCCGGCCGCGTTGTCGCCGCCGTCCCTGCCGGCGAGCAGGCTGCCCGTGATCGAGCCGACGACCCGGCTGGCGATCGGGTCCGCGAATCCCTTGTAGTGCGCGAGCAATTGGGACGCCGCCGGATCCTTCGCCACGGTCTGGGTGACCACGTTGTTCTTCGCGCTCGTGGAGACAACGTCGCCGGAGCGCGCGTTGATCGAGAGCTCGACCGAGGTGATCAGGCGGCCGAAGGAGGACGCGCCCGTCACGAGCCGTCCGTTGATCCTGCAGACGTACGCCGCGTGTGTGTGCCCGCTCACGACGGCGTCGATCTCCGGGTCGAGCCGATTGACAACGTCGACCAGCTCAGGCCCTCTGAAGTTCTCGCACGCGTTCACGTCCTGGAAGCCGCGGGAGTACGGAGCGTTCTGGAAGCCGCCCTGGTGCAGCAGCAGCACGATCGTCTTGACTCGCTGCGCCCGCAGCTCGGGGATGAGGGCGTTGGCGGTGTCGGCCTCGTCGAGGAAGTCGAGCCCCGCGACGCCCGAGGGCGTCACGATCAGCGGCGTGTTCTCCAACGTCTCGCCGATGAAGGCGATCTTGCCGGCCGAGGTCTCGAAGATCTCGTACGACGGAAGCAGCGGGTTCTTGGTGCCCTCCAGGACCACGTTCGCAGCGAGGTAGCCGAACATCGAGCCGAAGAACGGCGTTCCGTCCTGGCAGCCGTCGACGGGGTGACAACCGCCGAATTGCATGCGCAGGAGCTCGTTCTTGCCCTCGTCGAACTCGTGGTTCCCGACGCCGACGCTGTCGGTGCCGATCAGGTTCAGGAACTCGATCGTGGGCTCGTCATGGAAGAGCCCTGACAACAGCGGCGTGGCGCCGATCATGTCCCCGGCGGCGACGACGAACGTGTCCTTTTCCTCGGAGCCGAGAGCTTTCATGTGTGTGGCGAAGTACTCAGCGCCTCCGGCCGGTACGCTCACGCCGGTGACAGGGTCGTTGATCCGCCCCGGCGTATTGGCCTCGAGATGACCGTGAAAGTCGTTGAACGACAGCAGCTTGACGACCGTCGGCTTGCCCTGCCTCGGGGTGAATTGCGCCGACGCCGTCGGCGCGGCCGCGACAGCCGCCAGCGCGACTGCTACGAGCACGAGCATCGTCCTCTTCATCTCTACTCCTCTGTCTCAGATCGCTTGCGGTCTGGTTCGAATCGCTTGCCGTCGGAGGGGGGACACCGAGCCGACCGCGACTGCGGCGCGGAGGCCTCGGAGTCGAGACCCAGCGTTGCTGTCGCTCGGCAGGTTGAGACACAACGCCTCGTTCCCCTCGTTCGTGCTTCGGCCGCTCCTTCGTACTTCGGCTCGCCTGAGCTGACGCGGTCGGCCAGGCTCGAGCCCGGCGGAACTCTACCCCCTACCCCGACGAACACCAAACGCCACTCGACCTCGACCCCGGTTCTAGGCATACTGGAGACATCCCGGCGACGAAGGAGGTCGAACATGATCGAGCTTGCCCCCTTCGCCACTAGTGCCCAGCGGCGCTAGAGGCTCGTCGGTCGTAACCTCCGCGAGTCCCTACCGCAAGACGCTGGGCGCGACGCGCCGTCGTCAAGGCGCGCCCTCCCGCCCCTTTTGCTCAAGGAGACTCGCTTGAACGCACTGCAAGAACTCGGCTGGTCAGACCAGCTGACAAACGATTTCGAACCCCACGCTGCGGCGGGCCTCGTCCCGGCGCGTGTCGCCGTGCAGCATCGCGGCGCCTACGTCCTTCTCTCGGGCGGAGGGGAGTTGCGCGCGACGGTGGCCGGACGGCTCGAGCACGAAGCCTCCGGGTCCGGCGACCTCCCAGCGGTCGGCGACTGGGTCGCAGTCGCACATCGGCCTGACGAGGGTACCGCGACGATCCAGGCCGTCCTGCCGCGGCGCACGAAGTTCTCGCGCAAGGTGGCGCACCTCGCTGCCGCAGAACAGGTTCTCGCGGCCAACGTGGACACGGTGTTCCTCGTGTCGTCGCTGAACGAGGACCTCAATCTCCGCCGGCTCGAGCGCTACCTCGCGCTGGCCTGGGAGAGCGGCGCTGAGCCCGTGATCGTGCTGACGAAGACCGACCTGTCGACCACGGTGGCTCGTCAGGTGCTCGACGTCGAAGCCATCGCCTTCGGCGTGCCCGTGCATCCGATCTCGAACCTGACCGGCGACGGCCTGGAGCTCATCCGCTCCTATCTCCGGCCCGGCCGAACAGCTGCGCTCCTCGGTTCGTCGGGCGTGGGCAAGTCCAGCCTCGTGAACGCGCTTGCCGGCGAGGAGTTGCTCGCGGTCAACACGATCCGGGAGTCCGACGGCGAGGGCCGGCACACGACGGTTGCCCGCCAGCTCGTCCTGCTTCCGCAAGGCGGCCTGATCCTGGACACGCCCGGGATGCGCGAGCTTCAGTTGTGGGAGTCGGCGGACGGCCTCGGTGAGGTGTTCGGTGACGTCGAGGAGCTGGCGTCGCAGTGCCGCTTCTCGGACTGCGCCCACCGCACGGAGCCCGGCTGTGCGGTTCGGGCGGCGCTCGAGGCAGGGACCCTCGACTTCGGTCGCTGGGACAGCTACAGGAAGCTCCAGCGCGAGCTCGCCCACCTCGAGCGCCGGCTCGACAAGCGGCTGCAGGCGGAGGAGCGGAAACGTTGGGCCAAAGCAGGGGCCGAGGGACGAGCCAACATGCAGCTGAAAGGTCGCCGCTAGGCGCGAAACGGTCAGCGGCAGGCTGCGGGCAAGACCGTTCAACCGGTCGCAACGTTCGCGGCTCCAGACGTGACGGTCGTGGTGAAGCGCCAGTCTGCGGCAGCGTCGTTCGTGTCCTTGCCGTCCGGGTGCCGGATCAGGGAGCCCTCCACCGTATTCGAGTCGGCCACGCCCTCTGGCAGCGCGGTGCCCTCGACCAGGCTGACGGTCGCGGAGCCGATCTGGGCTGCGGTGATGGATCCTTCGTACGAGAGCGCGTCGAGGAGGGATCCACTCGGGCCGATAAGGGCGATCCCGTCGGGAGCGCCGTTCTGCGCATCCACCGTGACGACGAGGTACCCGCCGGGTGGGAGCGAGCCTGTGAGGGCGCGGCGGCCGTACTCGGTACCCCCGCCGCCGTCCACGAGAACGAACGCGACACCCGTGAGGTCGGCGGCCGCGGAGCCCGTGTTCTTCAGCTCCACGAAGCCGCTACCGTCGGCGCCGACCTGGTCGTAGTCGATCTCGTTGATCACCAGCGACGACGTCCCCGGGGTAGGCGGCGAGGGCGGGGACGGGGAAGGCGGCGGTGGTGCGCCGTCTTCGCAGCTGAGCACGATCGCTCCGTCGACCTCCGTCTCCACGGAGACCTTCCCGGGCCCGTCAGCCGCCGTCTTGCAGGCGATGCCGTTCAGGCTCTCGATCGAGGCGAGCCCACCCCCGGTGCCTGCAGGACCGGGCGGGCCGGCAGGGCCGGCCGGGCCAGGAAGGCCCGCGGCGCCCTGCGGTCCCGGGGAGCCGGGAGCACCGGCGGGCCCGGGAGGGCCCTTGACGTTCCAGGTCATCGTCTGCTCGGCCTTCTTGCACGTTTTGCCTGACGAGGGCACGAGCAGGTAGCCCGACTTGTGACGGCAGGCGGTGATCGCTTCGTCGGCGAGAGCAGCCTTGACCCCTGCCGTCGTGCCGCCGACGGCGACCGCTAGGGCGGCGAGTCCGAGCAGGACTCCACGCCCGGTGCGCCTCTTGAGAAGCTTCTTCATCGATCCTCCTTGGGAGTTGGAAGAGGTCGTGATAGCCGCGGGCCGGCGAGCTGCCTAGTGTCCAAAACGGCCGGCCGGGCCGAAAAGGACGGTTCTTCAGCTCAATCGGCACACACTCGACACACTTCTGCGATGGAGCTCCGCTTCCACTACCCCGACCCGCGACGGCGGCTCGCGGGTGTCCGCCTCGCCCACGAGCTTCGC
>Ga0136638_10000256_pt1 | contig 11457 bp, 6 predicted proteins | sample AntDrymUQ8582206_2_FD_104671 | JGI IMG/M metagenome (GOLD analysis project Ga0136638, IMG submission 104671) | Polar desert sand microbial communities from Dry Valleys, Antarctica - metaG UQ858 (22.06) | ecosystem: Environmental > Terrestrial > Soil > Desert | place: Antarctica: Dry Valley...
ATGTTTGCCCTAGAAGGCATGACCACGCCCTGCCACACGCATCGCCAGAAAAAAGAGGACATCATTTGTCGCGCCGGCCATCTGGCCATTCAAGTCTGGAGCGATCTTTCGCAGAAAACGGACGCCACTCCCTTGTCGCTCAAGATCAATGGAAAATCGGTCACCGGCACTTCGGGCCAGATGATCGAATTGCCCGCGGGTCATCGGGTGACTTTGCTGCCCGGTGTTTGCCACGAGTTTTTTCCCCGTTCCGCCGAATGCATCATTGGCGAGGTGTCCACGGCGAACGATGATTTAAACGACAATTTTTTCACCAATCCGGACATCGGACGCTTCCCCGGAGTGGAGGAGGACGAGATCGCGCTCGTCCGGCTGATCAGCGAATACTAACCTCATGTCCGCGCCCCGTTCAGGCCTGCTCGCAGGTGGCAATTGGATCATTGATTTTGTGAAAATGATCGACGTTTATCCGGGTGAGGATGCGTTGGCTAACATCGGCGAAAGTGCGCCCGGCACGAACGGCGGCGCACCTTACAATGTGCTGATGGATCTGGCGCGTTTGGGTGTTTCCTTTCCACTGGAAGCCGTCGGCCTGATCGGATCGGATGCCAACGGCGAACTCATTCTGGCGGATTGTCGTGAACGCGCCATCGACCTGAGCCAGCTTCAGCGAACGTCCGAGGCACCGACGTCATTTACCGATGTGATGACGGTTAGTGACACCGGACGCCGCACCTTTTTTCATTGCCGGGGAACGAACGCCTTGCTGCGCCCGGAGCATTTTGACTTTTCCAAAACGCGGGCCAAAATTTTTCATCTTGGCTACCTGTTGTTACTCGATGAATTGGATCTTCCCGATGCGGCTTTTGGCACCCAGGCGGGAGCGGTGCTGGCAAGGGCCCGGGCCGCCGGGTTGCTCACCTCGGTCGATGTGGTCAGCGAGGAAGGTCGACGTTTTGCATCGGTCGTTTTGCCTACGTTGCCGCAGGTGGACATTCTTTTCGTCAATGAATTTGAGGCCCAGCGCATCACGGGAAAAACGCTCAAGACCCCGGCGGGTTTCGACTGGATTGCGATGAAAGAAGCCGCCCAGGATTTACTCGATGCCGGTGTGCAGCAATGGGTTTTCCTGCACTGTGAGGATGGTGCCATCGCCCTTGGGAAAAACGGACAGATCGCCTGTCAAGGCAGTCTGCAATTACCCGCGAGTTTCATTCGCGGAACAACCGGCGCGGGTGACGCTTTTGCCGCCGGGGTGCTGGCGGGTTTGCATGAGGAAAATCCGGTCGCGGAATGCCTCCGCTGGGGCGTCACGGCGGCGGCGGCCAGTCTGCGTCATCCCTCGGCTTCCCAAGGAATTGCCTCGCTTCCGGAATGCCTCGCACTGGCTGCGATCCATGGTTACCGACAGCTCCCCGACTAATTTTTCATGCCCGAACTTTCCGAACTTCGCCGCCTGTTAACTGCTGGTTCGATTCTGACGGAGCCGGAGGATTTGATTCCCTACGGCTTCGACGGCACGGCGGCACTTTTCCAGTTGCCCTGGGCGGTGATTTTTCCGCAGACCACCGATGAGGTCGCTGCGGTGCTGCGTTTTTCCCAAAAAGAGGGAATTCCGGTCGTCACCCGCGGTTCAGGCACTGGATTGAGTGGAGGAAGTCTGCCGATGGCGGGTTCGCTAGTCCTCTGCACCGTGCGCATGAATCGCATTCTGGAAGTGGACGCCGAAAACCTGACGCTGCTAACCGAACCGGGCGTCATTACTTTGAAAATCGCCGAGGAAGCCGCCACAAAGGGATTGTTTTATCCGCCAGATCCGGGTTCGATGAAAATCTCCACCATCGGAGGAAATGTCGCCGAAAATTCCGGTGGATTGCGCGGCCTCAAATACGGCGTCACCCGAAACTACGTCATGGGTTTGGAGGTTGTTCTGCCCAATGGCGACATCACCTGGCTGGGCAATAAGTGCGTCAAGGATGTTGCTGGTTATAATCTCAAGGACCTCTTTATCGGCTCCGAAGGAACCCTGGGAGTCATCACGAAAGTGCTGCTGAGGTTGGTCCCCGCTCCTGTCGCGCGGCGGACTTTGCTGGCGATCTATGATGACATGGGTGCCGCTGCGGAAACGGTCTCCGCGATTATTGCGGCGAAAATTATTCCCTGCACCCTGGAATTTCTCGACCGCACGACCATCGGTTGCGTGGAGGATTTTGCCCACGTCGGCCTGCCTCGCGAAGCCGCGGCCATTTTGCTCATGGAAACGGACGGACACCCCGCGGTGGTCGCCGAGGAAGCCGCGGCCATGGAACGAATCGCCCTCGAAAATCACGCTCTCTCGGTGCAAGTCGCTCAATCGGCGGAGGAAAGCATCCGCCTGGCCACGGCACGCCGAAGTGCCTATTCCGCGCTGGCCCGGGTTGCGCCCACCACCATTTTGGAAGACGTCACTGTGCCCCGCAGCGAACTGGCCCGAATGGTCCGGCGCATTCAGGAAATCGGGCGCAAATACGATCTACGCATCGGCACTTTCGGACACATGGGCGACGGCAATCTGCACCCCACTTTTCTAACCAATGAAAGGGACACCGCCGAAATGCATCGCGTCGAAGAGGCCATGCGGGAGATATTTGAATTTACCCTCGAACTCGGCGGCAGCATCACCGGGGAACACGGCGTCGGCCTGGCCAAAAAACCTTTCCTGCCCCAAATGTTAGGCGATGTGAGCATGAACCTTCTGCGCGACATCAAACGCACCATCGATCCGCAAAATCTGCTCAATCCCGGGAAGATTTTCGACCAGACACCAGCCGTCGCATGAAGACAAATCCCGGTCAAAATCTTCTGCAAGGACTCGATTATTCCGTCCTCCAGCAGTGCATGCATTGCGGCATGTGCCTCCCGACCTGCCCGACTTACGACGCCACCCAACTCGAACGCAACAGCCCGCGTGGGCGCATTGCGCTGATGCGCGCCATTGCGGACGAGCGGTTGCCGGTCACAAAGTCGTTTGGCGAGGAAATGTATTATTGCCTCGGCTGTCTCGCCTGTGAGTCGGCCTGCCCGGCAGGAGTGGATTACACCCATCTTTTTGAAACGGCCCGCGCCGAGATCGAACGTTCCGGCGTTCTCGACACCCCGCAGCGCACGCTGACTCGCAGCCTCATTTTGCGTCATCTTTTCGGCCATCGCCTGCTGCTCCACGGCGTTGGGCGAATGCTTTATCTGTATCAGGCCAGCGGTCTGCAAAGCCTTGTTCGACGGCTTGGCTTAACCAGGCTGCTGCCAAAGCGCTTGCGCGAAATGGAAACACTCACCCCCACGGTGCGCGCACGTTTTTCCGATCAATTGATCCACGAAACAGAGACGCCCGCAGGCACGCAGCGCCTCACCGTCGGCATGCTCACGGGTTGCGTGCAGGACATGCTTTACTCGGAAATCAATCGCGACACGGTCGATGTCCTTTTGGCGGCGGGTTGCCGGGTTATCACCCCGCGTGGGCAACTTTGCTGCGGTTCCCTGCACGGCCACAACGGCGACATGGAGCAGGCCAGGATTTTCGCGAAAAAACTCATCAATCGCTTCGATCTCGCGCAAGTGGACATCATTATCACAAACGCCGCCGGCTGCGGTTCGCATCTCAAACACTACGACCGGTTACTGGCCGACGACCCCGATTTTGCCGAACGCGCCAGGCTCTGGAGTGCAAAGTTACGCGACATCAATGAGTTTCTCGTCGAGATCGGTTTCCATAAAGACCTGCCCGCCACCGCCCTGTCTTCGCCCGGCCAGGCGGTCACCTACCACGAAGCCTGTCATCTTTGCCACGGACAGAAAATCAGTGCGCAACCACGGCAACTACTCCAGGCTCTTCCCGGAGTTAAATTGCGGGAACTCCCCGAATCCACCTGGTGCTGCGGCAGTGCGGGTGTCTACAACATCACGCAACCCGACCAATCGCGGCAGCTCGCAGAACGCAAATTGGCCAACATCCTTAAAACCGGCTGCGGCACCGTCGCCACCGCAAATCCCGGTTGTTTGTTGCAACTGGAAAAAATCGCGGAGACCCAAGGAAAACCCCTCCGCGTCGTTCACCCGATCACGCTCGTCGCCGAAGCCTTGCGCCGGCGGTAAAACTAATACTGCCGGACTCGGATCGTGGCTTTGGCTAGCACAGTGTTTCCTCGGTGATTCCAGGCAAATCGCTAATCTAACGATGACGGGTTTTTTTACGACAGTCGCGTGCAGTCACGAAGGCGCGGGCGACAGGGCCTGCCTCGCTTTTGGGTAACCTTATGGCAACGTTCCGCCAATAGACGCAGCCTTTCATTCCATGCCTCACCTCCTTCCTTTCTCCTCATCCATCCTCAGAAACACGATGAAGCGCATCACTATCGAACATGACTCATCTCGTCCGGCGTCCACGCCCCTCCGGCGTTCGCGTATCGCCCTGCTCTGGGCCTTGCTGGGGTTGGCAGTTCTCTCGCCAGTCGCTTTCGCCCAAGGGGAAGGTGCCGCCAGCACCTGGGATTTCGAGCCCGAACGCGATGCCTTCGCCGCCGATGCCCTGCTCGACTTGCGCTCGCTCAACGAAGCGGTGGCAGGCGAATCGGGTTTCGTGCGCCGTTCCACCGATGGCAATGATCTAGTGTTGGGCAATGGCAACCCGGCGCGCTTCTGGTCGCTCACCTCGTTCTACTTTAAGGACGAGCCGGACACCGCCAAGCTCGCCCATAATGCCCGCTGGCTGGCCAAACGTGGCGTCAACATGGTGCGCCTGTTCCCACGCATGATCGGCGGCGAAGACTCCAATCTCACCGACATCGAGACCACCGAGCGGGACGGGACCTGGCGGGCGATCGCAGCATTCCAGAAGGAAGGCGTCTACACGATGATCACGCCGTTCTGGGCGCACGCCGTCAACAGCAAGCACCTCACGTCCTGGAAGATCCCTGGCGACGAAGGCCAGTCCGCGTCCGGGCTGCTCTTTTTCGATGAAACCATGCAGCGCGGCTACAAGGCTTGGATGAAGCAACTCCTCGATCCCAAAAACCCGCATACCGGCATCCGGCTCGCGGATGATCCCTCGATCGCCGTCATCCAGTTGCAGAACGAGGACTCGCTCCTGTTCTGGACCGCCCAGGGCATCCGGGGCGAGCAGATGCGACGGCTCGAAAAACTCTACGGGGGCTTCCTGGTCAAGAAGTATGGTTCCTTCGACCAGGCGACTGCGGCCTGGGGCACAGCCGATCCATCGGAACTCCAGTTCCAGGACAACGGCGTCGACGACGCCACCGTGGGCAGTGCCGGCCTCTACATCACCTGGGAAATGACCCAGGATCGCACCGGCTACAAGGCCAAACGCCTCGCGGATCAGCTCCAATTCCTGGCTGAGAAGATGTCTGAGTTTAACCGCGAGATGACCCGCTACCTGCGCGAAGAGCTCGGCTGCAAGCAACTCATCAACGCCGGCAATTGGAAGACCGCCGACGAGGTCCGACTCAACGATGTGGAACGCTGGACTTACACCTCAACCGACATCATCGCCGTCAACCGCTATTACACCGGCATCCACACCGGCCCACGCGCCGGCTGGGATTTCGATAATGGCGACCTCTTCACCAACGCCTCGGTCCTGCTCGACCCGCGCAGTTCGCCCCTAAACATCAAGCAGGTCGTCGGCTTCCCCTTCATGATCACCGAGAGCGCCTGGGTCCAGCCCAGCAAGTATCTCACCGAAGGGCCATTTCTCACTGCGGCCTACAGCTCCCTCACCGGCATCGACTCGCTCTTCTGGCTCGGCATCGGCAATGGCGACGAATGGCAGCACGGCCCGGGCAAATGGCGGGTGGGCACACCCCATGTGGTGGGCCAGTTCCCCGCCTCGGCGCTGATGTTCCGCCAGGGCTACATCAAGCAGGGTGCGCCGGTCGTGCATGAGGAACGTCCCCTGGAAGACCTGTGGAACCGCCGCGACCCGCTCATCGCCGAGGACAAAAGCTTCGACCCCAACCGCGATTCGGGCAGCAGCGGGGCGAAGAGCACACTGTCATCCACAGTGAATCCGCTCGCCTTCCTGGTCGGTCCGGTCGAAGTGAAATACGGCGGCGATCCGGCGAAGAACACGGTCACCGATCTGACCCCATTCATCGATCCCGCCGCCCAGACCATTCGCAGCATTACCGGCGAGATCAGCCTCGATTACGGCCAGGGCCTGTGCACCCTGGACACCCCCAAGGCCCAGGGCGCCACCGGTTTCCTGAAAAAATTTCCGTCCATCAAACTCTCGGACATTACCCTGAGCAGCAGCAACGAGTATGCGACAGTCAGCGTGGTCTCGATGGACGGCAAGCCGATCCGGCAGTCCGCCAAGCTGCTGGTGCAGGTCGGCACCACCGTGCGGACCACGGGCTGGCAGGACGAGGATGCAACCTTCCAGGACGACAGCAAGACCGAGATCCGCGGCAAGCGGATCGTGTCCGTCGGCGCCCCGCCCTGGCAAGTGACAAACGTGACCGCGACCCTGGTGGTCAACAATCCGTCGCTCAAGACGGCGACCCTGCTCGATGCCAACGGAATGGCGCAGAGGACCGTGCCCGTCACCCGCAAAGGCGACGCGCTGAGCGTCGAATTGCCAGCCGAGACCTTGTACCTGGTCCTTCAGTAACCAATCAGGAGGCAACCGGCCTCGGGGCTGCTTTTTCAAAATCCAAGTTTGATATCCCTGTTGCCGCCGAGAAAAAAACGACGTCCGAAGCTCATCGAAGAATACTACGCATCCAAGCGACGATTAAGTTTGTGCTGCGTTTTAACGACAAATACCAATAGAAAACTGATATGAACAACCCCCCAATGAACACCCCATTTTCCCCCGCCTTCTGGTCTGGACCAACGGCTGTTTCAGGAACCTCCCGCAGAAGACATTTTCTCAGCAGTCTCCGCAGCGCCGCCGCCACTTTTTTACTGGCTCTATCCTCATTGACCGCGACCGCCGCTGAGACGAACTGGGTGTGGGTAGAGGGGGAAAATTTCGTCGATGCCAAAATGGCTCGGGCTCCCTGGTGGTATGACCAGGTGAAGAAGGAGGAGTTTTCCGGAAATGACTTCATCTCCAACTGGTCGGAGAAGGAGGTTGGGGAAGCTACCTATCGCTTCGTTGCGCCCGCTGCTGGCGAGCATGAATTCTGGGTAAGGGCGAATCCTACCGCCACCCGTTTGAGTTACTCGCTCAACGGCGGCGACTTCATCCTGCTGGATCTGAAACAGGGCGAGAAGGGCAACATGAACGTCGCAGCGGATGGAAAGCCGGACCTGCGGTTTCTCGCCTGGTCAAACCCCGCAAAGCTCACTTTAAAAACGGGGGAAAACGAGCTGCGCTTCCGCATGGACAGCGAGAACAACCACCACGGCATGTTGGACTGCTTCGTTCTGACCAAGGGAGCCTTCAGCCCCATGGGCAGCGCCAAGCCGGACGAGGTCGAGGCGAAAATGGTGGAACTGGCCAGCGCGAGCAAAGGCTGGACCATGTGGAACCCAGCGAAGGATGACTTCCGCGCCAGCCCCATCGATTTGCGCTCGCTCAACGAATCCGTCGCAGGAGTGGATGGCCACGTGCGCGTCGAAGCGGGCCGGTTCGTTCTCGGCTCCGGCAAGCCGGTGAGGTTCTGGGCAGTGAACGGCCCGGGCCACGACATGAAGGGCGAGGAACTGCGCCGCTGCGCACGAATTCTTGCGAAGCGTGGGGTCAATCTCGTCCGCATTCACGGCGGCGTATTTGATGAAAACGGGGAGTTCAAGCAGGACATGGCCGCGCACATGCACGAGATCGTCGCTGCCATGAAAGGCGAGGGGATTTACACCCATCTCTCGATCTATTTCCCGCTGTGGTTCAAGCCAAAGTCGGACAACGCCTTCCTGAAAGGCTACGATGGTTCGAAGCATCCCTTCGCCGCACTGTATTTCAATCCCGACTTCCAAAAAGCCTACTTAAGCTGGTGGAAAGGCCTGCTGAACACCCCCGGACCGAAAGGCGGCACTTTGGCAGCAGACCCCGCGCTGATGGGCGTCGAGCTGGTGAATGAAGACTCTTACTTCTTCTGGACGTTCAATGACGACAGCCTTCCTGAGCCTCAGAAAGAGATGTTGGAAGGACAGTTTGCGGCCTGGGTGAAGAAGAAACACGGGACCCTGGATGGCGCCTACAAAGCATGGAACAACCTGAAGCTGCCACGGGACACCGCAGACCGGCTGGCTTTCCGCCCGTTGGCGCAGATTCCCAGCGAACGCACTCCGCGCGATCAGGACACGGCGGCTTTCCTTTATGAGAGCCAGCGTGGCTTCTATCAGCAATCGACGGATAACCTCCGGAAAATGGGTTACAAAGGATTGGTCACCGCGTCGAACTGGATCACCGCCAATGACGATATCCTCGGGCCGCTCGAGCGGGCCAGTTATCTCCCCGGGGATTTCATCGATCGCCACGGTTATTATGTGGGGAAACACGAAGGAGAGAACGCCTCATGGTCGGTCCGTGAAGGCCACGTGTATAGCCACCGCAGCGCCCTCGGCATGAACGCCGACAGCCCCAGCGGTCCCACCACGTTCACACATCCGGCGTTCGATCTGAAGATCAACGGGAAGCCGTCCATGATCTCGGAGACGACGTTTAACCGGCCCAGCCGCTTCCGCACCGAAGGCCCGCTCTTTTATGCGGTTTACGGAGCTTTGCAGGGGAGCGACAGCATTGTTCACTTCGCGTTGGACTCGATCGATTGGCAGGTGAAACCGGGCTTCTTCATGCAGCCCTGGACGCTGATGTCTCCTGCCATGATGGGCCAATTCCCCGCCGCTGCTCTCATTTACCGGCGTGGGCTGGTCAAAGAGGGAGAGCTCATGGCCGAGGTCACGCTGACTCTGGACGATGCCAAGGCTCTGAAAGGGTCTCCGCTCTCTCAACAAGCGAACCTCGATGAGCTGAGAAAAGCCGATGTGCAAGGAGCAGGCAGCAAGGCGGAGGGTTCGATCGATCCTCGCGTCCACCTCATCGGCAGGACCCGCTTGAATCTTACAGAGAAGCCGGCGGAGGCGAAGCTTCGCGCCCTGGCTCCCTTCATCGACGAAAAGGCCCAGACCGTGACCAGCTCGAATGGTGAACTGCTTCTGAACTGGGGCAAGCGCCTCCTGCGTTTCGACACTCCGCAGGCTCAGGGAGTGGTAGGCAACCTCAAGGAGGGAGCCAAGATCGAGCTCTCGCAAGTGGTGGTCACTTCCGACCTGGATCTGGCCTCGGTCACGGTCGTCTCTTTGGATGGCGCGCCGATCGAGACTTCGAAGAGTCTGCTTCTGCAAGTCATGTCAGAGGAACGTCCGAGTAACTACGCCGAGGAACCAGCTGGTAATGGGTTGTTCCGCATCACCAACATTGGCCAGGACCCGTGGCTCATCCGTGACGTCACCGGCGCGGTGACGCTGCGTCGACCCGACGCAGCGACGCTCAAAGTGACGCCTCTGGACGGAAATGGCTATCCGGCGGGAGCTCCCGTTTCCGGCCCGACGATCCAGCTCCAGCCCGGCATTCCTTACTACTCCATCACGAAGTAGTTCCTCATCCAGCGGCAGCTCGCGTGAATGGGGAAGCCATATTTCGGACATGACGAGCGCGTTGCAACGAGGCTTCGCGTCGCCTCGCGAGCTCCGTGAGAAATAGCCGATCTACCTGATCCATAGGACCGAGCTGTCGAAAAAAGTTAAACCCTCTTTGGTCTAGCTGGAGGGGTTTCTAGGAAGGCTTGACTGAGGGCTACGAAGTCTACGCCCGGCGTCGGCGAGCCACCAGACCGAGGCCTGCAAGACCGAGTAGGCCCACCGAGCCTGGTTTAAGGCACCGCAGTGGCTTCGAACTCGCGGTAACCGGCAAATCCATTCTCTTGGCCGACCATTTCATTTCCAACCCCGATAGGGCCGAAGTCGAAACGCAGCATTCCCACCCCCTTGGCGAGGACACCGGTGGTATCCTCCGTGATTGTAACACGCGTGTTGCTCGGGGCGCTACCCTCCTCTGGATCAACACCCTCCCCCGGGTCGAAATTGACGATGTCCAACGGGATAAAGGTCGTGGGATCCGCTACCGTGGAATAGAGCAGCGTAAACCGATTCGCATTCCGCCCGTTGTCCTGCCAGCTGCTGTAGCTCGTGACCGACTTTAGGCTGATCCCCGGCCCGGTCTTCGCAATTGTGAAATCGAGAATGACGTTGTCCCCCACCGCGAGCGTCGATTGGTCGGGAGGCTGGTCTTGGTTCGGATTCGCCGAACCATAGATTCCATCCGTTAAAACTGCAGGGTTTGAGGTTGCAAATTCGTCTCCAGGATTGCCCGTTCCGAGTGATCCGGTCCCGCTGTTGGTCGGGACGATTCCTTGCAGGAGGTCCGTGGTAGAGACTTCATACGTCTCGTTGGTCGCGTCTGTAGAGATCACAACAGCCGCTTGAGTGGCGGAAAGGCCTGCGAGGAAAACCGCTCCGGTAGCGATGATGCGAGTGCGGTTAGAATACGCACTTTTTTTGTTGTTGAGGAGTTCAGTGGAGGTTGCTTCATAGGTATAATCTTGAAACGTCTGGTCGGCGTCAGCAATTTTATTTGTCGAGTGCATTCGGGATAGAGCTGATGCAAATGTTTCTCTCGCACCCTCGCTAACTACGGGAGAAACAGCCGATGGGCCCTGTCCCCCAGGACCGAGCGACCGACCGAGCGACCGAATACGGGGACTGAGCGACCAATCTCTACAGCCAGCGTCGGTGAGATCCTCTTTACTTGAAATGGACCAGTCCTTACAAAAACCATTTCCCATGAACACCTCTCCCCTTATTCCCTCGTTTCCGCATCTTCTCCACGGCGGCGATTACAATCCCGACCAATGGCTCCACGCGCCAGAGGTGATCGAGGAAGATTTCCGTCTGATGAAGCTGGCGGGGTGCAACACCTTTTCGCTCGGCATTTTCGCCTGGACTTCGCTGGAGCCGTCCGACGGTGTTTTCACCTTTGACTGGTTGGATGCCATCATGGACCGCATGGCGGCGGAAGGGTTCAAGGTCAATCTCGCCACGCCCAGCGGCAGCAAGCCGGCATGGCTGGCCCAGGCGCATCCGGAAATCTGCCGGGTCAACCGCCAGGGTCAGCGCGAACCGCATGGCGCACGGCACAACCACTGCTGGACTTCGCCCGTGTTTCGCGACCGCATCCGGCGCATCAACCGGGAACTGGCTTCTCGCTACGGAAAACATCCCGCCCTGGCCACGTGGCACATCTCCAATGAATACGGCGGCGATTGTAATTGCCCGCTTTGCCTGGCGCGCTGGCAGGAGTGGCTGAAAGAAAAATACCTGACCCTCGAAGCGCTGAACTCGGCTTGGTGGACCACTTTCTGGAGTCGGACCTATACCGATTGGTCGCAAATTCTGCCC
>Ga0136638_10000257_pt1 | contig 11438 bp, 5 predicted proteins | sample AntDrymUQ8582206_2_FD_104671 | JGI IMG/M metagenome (GOLD analysis project Ga0136638, IMG submission 104671) | Polar desert sand microbial communities from Dry Valleys, Antarctica - metaG UQ858 (22.06) | ecosystem: Environmental > Terrestrial > Soil > Desert | place: Antarctica: Dry Valley...
CGGTTTGACTGTCCCCGGACAAATCAACAGCGGTGCCATCGGCGGCGCGGGCAACAACCAGCCGCGCGACGTTCATACGCTGGCTAACGCCGTGACGATTGTGCGCGGCTCGCACACGATTAAAGCGGGCGGCGAATTTCGCCTATACCGTTTTTACCCGTTTCAATTTTTTACGCCGCAAGGCGGGTTTACCTTTGACCGCACTTTTACGCGCGGACCAGTCGGCGCAACCTCCTTTGCCGACGCGCAAAGGGCGGGTTCAGCTCTCGCGTCGTTCCTGCTCGGCTTGCCATCGGGCGGCAACCGCGAAGTTATTACGCCGCTAACCATCTACAAAAAATACAGCGCGGGCTTTGTCCAGGATGATTACAAAGTTCGCCGCAATCTGACGCTGAATTTGGGTTTGCGCTACGAAATCGAAACCGGAACGGGCGAGTCGAATCAAAACATTACTAATTTCGATTTTGAACAAGCCTCGCCGCTCAACGGTCGCACGGCTGCCGTCACTGACCAGTTTGTCAATCGGCTTAATCCGACCGCGACGAATCTGCGCGGGCTGCTTTCTTTCCCCGAAGGTGGACAAACCAAAGCTAACCGAAATCGTTTCTCGCCGCGCGTCGGTTTCGCTTATAGTTTCGACGATAAAACCACTTTGCGCGGCGGTTACGGCATATTCTTTTTGCCGCAATCGCTGGAAAATACGACGGCACTCGGCGCGACTTTTACGCAGCCGTTAACTCAATCGGCGCAAGCCGCACAAGTTAACGCTGCAACCGCTTTTCTGAGCGATCCGTTTCCAAACGGCGTGCAGACGCCGACCGGCAACACGCTCGGAGCTTTGACGCGCATCGGCGGCGACGTTTTCGCCGTCGAACCGAAACGCGAAAATTCCTACAACCAGCAATGGAATCTGGTGGTGCAGCGGCAGCTCGCCAAAAATTTGGTTCTCGACATTGCTTATGTCGGAAGCAAAGGCGTTCGCCTGCCGATTCAGCAGATTAATTTGAATCAGATTTCGCAGGAAAATTTGCTGTCCGCCCGCGATAATTTTGCGACCGCCGGAAGCTGTGCGACGACGGCAAATCCAAACGCTGCCTGCACCGACGCGCTGCAATTTTTGAATTTCCAAGTGGCGAATCCGTTTCTGCCGCTCGTGCGAAACGCGACGACCAATCCGACCGGACCGATTCCGACCGGAACGATTTTAAGCGGCGCTACTATTAGCCGTCTGCAATTGCTGCGTCCGTTTCCGCAATACAATAATGTTTTTTATTTCCGACCGCTGATCGGCGAAAGTATGTATCACGCGCTGCAATTCAATTTGCAAAAGCGTTTCAGCGACGGCTTATCGGGAACCGCCAGTTACGTCTGGTCGAAACTTCTCGACACGAGCGGCGTCGGCAACGGCGCGGCGTTTCTCGACGCAACGCCGGTTCAGGATATTAATAATTACAAACGCGGCGAATATTCGCTTTCGACTTTAGACGTGCCGCACCGCTTCGTCGGAAGTTTCAGCTATGAACTTCCCATCGGACGCAAAAAGCGTTTCGGCAAAGATTTCAATCCGGTTTTGGACGCGCTGTTCGGCGGTTATCAAATTAGCGGAACGGTGACGGTGCAATCGGGAACGCCGCTGCAAATTATCGCCAACGGCATTTTCGGATTGACCGGCATCGGAACCGGCAGCGCGGTGCGCCGCCCTAACCGCGTTGGTCCGAATACGTTCGATAACCAAACGTATCGGGGAAACGCCCGCGCCGGCATTGCGGTACTCGACCGGACGGCGTTCGGCGATCCGGCGGCGTTCACTTTCGGTAACGGGGCGCGAACGTATGATGATGTCAGACGCGACCGCTACAAAAATGTGGATTTCTCGGTGATCAAAAATTTCGGATTCAGCGAAAACCGGCGTAAATTACAGCTTCGCGCCGAGTTTTTGAACATCTTCAATTACGTGGTTTTCGGAACGCCGGGAACCAATATCAACGCCGCCAACTTCGGCATTGTAACTTCGCAGGGCAATCGTCCGCGTCTTATTCAACTGGTCGGACGTTTCACGTTCTAAAGCAGTCAACAGCAAACAGTCAACAGTTATCAAATGCGATTTCCTGTTGACTGTTGACTGCTGACTGCTAACTGTAAAATGACCGGACTTATTCTTATCGCCATTTTCGTCGTTTTCGCCGCGCTGATGTTCACGCGGAAAGTCCCCGCGCTTTTAGCCGTTCCGATAATGGCGATACTGGCGGCGATTGTCGTCGGTCTGCCGTTTAACGGGATTCTGAACGATGTCGTCGCGGCGGGCGTCGTGCGACTCGCTCCGGCTTACGTCGCGGTTTTTGCCGGCGCGATGCTCGGACGCGTGATGATGACGACCGGCATCGCCGAAGCGATTATCAAACGGGCGGCGGAATTCGGCGGCGACAAACCGCTCGTCGTCGCTTTCGGGCTGATGATTGCGACGGCGGTTTTGTTCACGACGCTGACGGGTTTGGGCGCGATTATTATGGTCGGCTCCTTGGTTTTGCCGATTATGATGAGCTTGGGTTTGAACCGCAAGCTCGTCGCCGTTTTATTTCTGCTCGCTTTTGCGACCGGATTTATTTTCAACATCGCGCTGATCAAACTCTACCGCGAGTTTCTGCAAATCGCGCCGGACGCGTCGCTGCCCGTCGAGATTGTTTATTTCGCGTTCGGACTACTTGGCATAATGGCGGTCGTCGTCGTCATCTATGCTTTAATTGCAGAGCGTAGGTTCGGCGAAGTAGCGCTTTTCGCCGTTAAAACAAAAGATGAATTAATCGAAGAAATTCCCGAAAAGCGCGTTTCATTCATTTCTTTTTTAACACCGCTCGTGCCGCTCGTGTTGTATTTCTTTTTCGGCTGGAAGGAAGTTCCGGCTTTTCTGGGCGGCGCGTTGTTCGGACTTTTGACGACGCAGCCGCGCCGCGCGATTCAAAATTTTACATCGTCCTTAGTGCGCGGAATTGAAGACGGTGCGCCGGCGGCGGTTTTGATGATGGGCATCGGAATGCTTTTGAACGCGCTGAAACTTCCCGGCGTGGAAGCCGCTCTGAAACCGATTGTAACGGCTCTGCCGATAAATTCGGCGTGGAGTTATGTTTTATTTTTCGGGCTGCTTTCGCCGCTCGCGCTGTATCGCGGACCGCTGAATGTTTTCGGCGTCGGCATCGGCGTTTACAGTTTAATGTTCACACTCGGAATTCTGCCGGCGTTCGCGCTGCTCGCCGCCGTGATGTCGGTCACGCAGGTGCAGAACGTCTGCGACCCGACGAATACGCACAACGTCTGGATCGCCAATTTCACCGGCGTGCGCGTCGAAGAAATGACCAAAGAAACGCTCGCGCCGATGATGATCGTTTGTATCGGCGGTTTGATTTTAGGCGCGATCTTGTTTTTGCGCTGATTGAAATTTTCGGTTTCAAAAATCAATAAAAATTTTATGTGGAGTCAATTTATGCGCTTGAATTTTATTTTGTTATTAATTTTCATACTAATTTTCACCGTCGCCGCATTTGCCCAGAACGCTCTGCAAATTACCGCGCCGAACAATCAAACTTACAGCGTGGCGGGCAAAGACCGTTTGCGGAACGCCGAGGAAATCGTTTATTACTCGCCCGAATACTACAAAAAAAATCCAACGAATTCGGCGGGCGTTGACGTTCTGGTTGTAGACAATAAAGTGGCGATTATTCAAGACCGCGCCGGAGCGGTTTATCTGGAAAAAAAAGCGGATCCGGGCTCGATTAAAACCGAGCAGAAAGGTTACATTCTGAGCGCGAACGGCGCGGCGCGAAAATGGGTTTTGGCGAATCTGAAAGTCGGCGACGCGGTGACGGTCGGCGAAATCAAAATCGTTAAAAACGCGGCGGGCGAAATCGTTCCGCCCGCGAGTCTGCCGTGTTTCGCCGGAGCGTATTACCGCAAAGCCGTGTCGAGTTTTGATGTCTGGACCGGAATCGCCGGATTCGTCAAACTCGGCACGCCGAAAACGGATGAAAATCGCCTTGACGAAAAAGACCGGCAGCCGCTCGATAATTTTTCGGTTTATATGGGCGGCAACGCGGGCGGTAAAACCGAAGTTGACTCGGGTTTGACTTGGGAATTCACTTTGGACGAAAACGGCAAGCGAAGCTCGCGCCGCAATGCTTTTCGTCCGTTCTGGCGCACGAAAACGTGGAACTCCGCGCCCGACGAAAAACAGTTTTATTTCTATCCGGGCGAAACCGTGCAGATGGCGGTTCTCGTCGCCGGACCGAATAAACTGCGTTTAATAATTTCCGACGGCAAAACGAAAACCTTCCAAACCGACTTCGACGCCGAAGGTTTTACGGCAAATGTGCCGCGCCAATTCAAGCGCGTTAATGCGATTGACCAGCGTTATAACGAAGGCAAGCCCGTGCAGCCGACCAGAGCGGAAATCACCGGCGCGGAATGGCTGAACACGATTCTGCTGCGCGGCGAAGGCGGAGGCTCCAAACAGATTCCGATGGACAAAACCCGTTTCACGGATATGCGCTGCGCGAACGAATCGAATGTTTCCGTGACCACGACCGACGCGGCGAAAGGCGCGGAAAAAATTGACATTTACGGAACGCCGAAAAAATAAGTCGAAAAAATAAAATGAATTATCGCTTAATTGTAGATTCAACCAGGCGCGCCGCCGGCTTTGGACTCGTCTGCGCCGTTTTTTTCTCTGGCGGCTTTTCCGGTTCGGCGGCGAAAGCGCAGAAAAAAATCGCTCTGAAAGCCGCGTTGAAGACGCGCCCGAATAACGATGCGGAATCCGTTTGGGTTGAAAAAACTCTGCGTTCGATGACCTTGCGCGAGCGCGTCGGGCAGATGATTGTTGTCGGCGCGTTGGGCGAATACAAAAATTTTTCGAGCGAAAAATTCGCCGACCTCAAAAAACAAATCCTGGAAAACAAAGTCGGCGGTTTCGTTTTTTATCGCGGCGACGCTCTGGAACTTGCCGCACTGACGAACGAGATGCAGCGCGTCTCGAAAGTCCCGCTGCTGATGGCGGCGGATTTCGAGCGCGGTTTGCCGATGCAGATTAAAAGCGGAACTTCGTTCACGCACAATATGGGCATCGCTGCCGCGGGTGATCCGCAGATGGCGTATCGCAAAGGGCGCATTATTGCCGAAGAGATGCGCGCGCTCGGCATCAACTGGCTTTACGGTCCGGTGGCGGATGTCGCCAATAATCCCGGCAACACGATGGTCAACGTCCGCAGTTACGGCGAAGACGCGCGGCGGACGGCGGAATTCGTCGCGGCGGAAGTGCGCGGATTAAAAGACGGCGGCGTGCTTTCGACCGCCAAACATTTTCCCGGACACGGCGACACACCGATTGATTCGCACATCGTTTTGCCGATCATCAGTATTGACCGAACCCGATTTAATCAGGTCGAACTCGCGCCGTTTCGCGCCGCGATTGCCGCCGGACTCGATTCGCTGATGACGGCGCACATCGCTCTGCCGCAGATTACCGGCGATAATGTTCCCGCGTCGCTTTCGCCGCGGATTAACGCGGATTTGATTCGCCGGGAATTAAAGTTCGACGGCATTATCACTACTGATTCGCTGGGAATGGGCGCGATTACGAAAAATTATCGCGGCGCGGAGGGTGCGCTATCGGCAATCAAAGCCGGCGCGGACGTTGCGCTTTTGCCTCCGAATCCGAAAGAGGCGATTGACGCGATTGAGCAAGCCGTCGTGCGCGGCGAGATTCCGAAAAATCAGATTGACGATTCCGTGCGCCGGATTTTGCGAGCGAAATTCCGCGTCGGTTTGGCGAACCCGAAAAACCGCACGGCTGATTTAAATAAAATAAATTTGATTGTCGAAAAGCCTGAAAACGTCCGCGCCGCCAACGAAATCGCGGAAAAATCAATCGTCTTGTTTCGCAATGAAAATAACGTGTTGCCACTTTCGGCGACGCGGGCGCAAAAGACGATGTTCATCATCGCCGCCGGCGACGATGACCCCGATCAGGGCAATGTTTTTAAAGCGGCAATCGAGCAGCGAGTGAAAGGGGCGCGCATCGTCAAAGTTGACCGGCGCACGACCGAAAAAGAGTACGAACAGCTTTTGAACGAGGCGAAAAGGACGGAAACCGTCGTCGTCGCGCCGTTCGTCAAACGCGCCGCGCTGAAAGGAACTATCGAACTGCCGGAAGCGGAAGCGCAATTTATTCGAGAATTGATCGCCAAAAAAAACGATGTCGCCGTTATCGCCTTCGGCAGTCCATATCAATTGCAACAGTTTCCGAACACGCGCTCTTTTATGGCGGCGTGGGCGGTCGAAGATGCCGCGCAGACGGCGGCGGCGCGTGCCGTTTTCGGCGAAACGACGATTCGCGGAAAATCGCCGGTCAGCTTGCCGAACTTTTTCAAAATCGGCGACGGCTTGCGAATCGAAGCGCAGAAGTCGAGAGAAAAAGACGCGACAGAGCCGACGGAAATTTTTAATTGATCAATCGCCGACAACGCGCTACACGCTCCGACTTCTTGATTTTTATTTTTTTATGAAAAAGCTATTCGTTTTGTTCGTCTTGATAATTACAATCATCTCGCCGGTAGTTTTCGCGCAAACGCCAAAAACGGCTGAAAACGCCGAACGATGGGTCGCCGAAACGCTCATAAATCTCGCTCTGCGCGAGCGCATCGGGCAGATGATCGTCGTTCCGCTCAATGCCGAATTCACTAATACGAACAGCGAAAAATTCGCGCAGATGCGTCATCAGATTGTTGAAAATAAGGTCGGCGGTTTTACGCTTTTTCGCGGCGAAGCAAATTCCGTCGCGGCTCTGACCAACGAAGCGCAGCGGCTCGCCAAAGTGCCGCTTTTTTTCTCCGCCGATTACGAACGCGGGCTGCGGATGCAGCTTCGTACCGGAACGCCTTTTACGACGAATATGGGCGTGGCGGCAAGCGGCGACATAGAAGCAGCGCGGCGGCAGGGAAAAATCATCTGCGAAGAAATGCGCGCCATCGGCGCAAACTGGCTGTTCGCGCCGGTCGCCGACGTGAATAATAATCCCGACAATCCGGTGATCAATATCAGAAGTTTCGGGGCTGACCCGAAAAAAGTCGGCGAATTTGTCGCGGCGCTTTCCGGCGGCGTGCGGCAGGCGGGCTGTCTTTCGACGCTCAAACATTTTCCCGGACACGGCGACACGGCGGTTGATTCGCACATCGGTTTATCGGTCGTTGCGCTCGACCGAGCGCGTCTCGACGCGATTGAGTTCGTGCCGTTCCGGGCGGGCATTGACGGGGGCGCGGACTCGGTGATGACGGCGCATCTCGCCGTGCCGAAAGTGACGAACGACGAGCTGCCGGGAACTTTGAACCCGAAAATTACCACCGAAATTTTGCGAAGAGATTTAAAGTTTACGGGAATCGTCACGACCGATTCGATGGAAATGGGAGCAATTACCAAAAATTTTCCGAACGGCGAAAGCGCGGTGATGGCAATCAAAGCGGGCGCGGACGTAGTTTTATTTCCGCCGAATGTCGAACGGGCGATTGAAGCAATTGAAACTGCAGTCAAACGCGGCGAGTTGACGGAGGAACGAATTAACGAATCGGTCAGACGTTTGCTAAATGCCAAATATCGGTTGGGTTTGGCGCAAAATCGCTTTGTAGATTTGGCTAAAGTAAATCAACTGGTTGAAAAACCCGAAAATGTCCGCGAAGCCAATCGGACGGCGGAAAAATCAATCACACTTTTGCGAAACGGCGACGACGTTTTGCCACTGACAACGGAAAAAGCGAACAAAAGTTTGTTTGTCGTCGTGGCGGCTGACGACGATCCGATTGAAGGCATCGCTTTGATACCCGAAATTGCGCGCCGCGCGCCGCGCGCAAAAATCGTTCGTCTTGACCCGCGTTCAACGCAGGCGGAATATGAGAAAGTCGTGTTTGAGGCGGCGGGATTTGATTTGGTAATTCTCGCGCCATTCGTCAAACGCGCCGCTTTGAAAGGAACGGTCGCGCTGCCGGAAAATCAAACGGTTTTCGTCAAACAAATGCTCCGGCTGAAAAAGCCGGTCGGCGTGATCGCGTTCGGTTCGCCGTATTTAATTCGGCAATTTCCCGAAGCGAAAAATTACGTCGTAACTTACGCCATCGAAGAAGTCGCGCAAACAGCCGCCGTCCGTGCCGTTTTCGGCGAATCGCCTTTTACCGGAAAACTTCCCGTCGGCGTTCCGGGTATTTTTGAAATTGGTACAGGGATTACAAAATAAAATTGCGGGCAGAACGCCTTTGAAATCAAATTCGGAGAACATTGGAAATCCAAAATCCAAAATCTAAAATTCACAATCGGAAAGTTCGTGTCGGCATTGATGTCGGCGGAACTTTTACCGATGTGGTGGTCGTTGACAACGACGCGCGCGAAGTCATCTCGCAGTTGAAAGTTCCGACGACACACGCGGCGCGGGAAGGCGTTGCGCTCGGAATTATCAATGCGATAGAACGCGCTTTGCGGGAACTGAAAATCTCGCCCGACGATGTGATTTTTATCGCGCATTCGACGACGCAGGCGACGAACGCGCTGCTCGAAGGCGATGTCGCGCAAGTCGGCATCATCGGTTTGGGAAGCGGTTTGGAAGGCTGGAAAGCTAAACTCGATACAAGGATTCCGCCGATTGAACTCGCGCCGAATCGGTTTTTGCGAGCCGAACATCGCTTTATCTCAAGTCAAAACCCAGAGACTAAATTGATCAAAAAACTGATTGCCGAGCTGCAGGCGGCGGGGGCGGAAGTGATCGCCGTCTCAGAAGCGTTCGGCGTTGACCGGTGCGAAAACGAAGAAACCATCGCCCGCATCGCGCGCGGAAAAGGAGTTTTCGCTACGAGCGGACACGAAGTTTCGACGCTTTACGGTTTGCGAACCCGCACGCGGACGGCGGTTTTGAACGGCGCGATTCTGCCGAAAATGATTCACACGGCGACAATGACCGACGAATGCGTTAAACGCGCCGGAATCAGTGCGCCGCTGATGATTATGCGCTCGGACGGCGGCGTGATGTCGGTCGAGGAAGTGCATCGCCGCCCGATTATGACGATGCTTTCGGGACCGGCGGCGGGCATTGCTGGAGCTTTGATGTATGAAAGAGTTTCGGACGGAATTTTTATCGAAGTCGGCGGAACTTCAGCCGATATTTCCGTCATCCGCGACGGTCAGCCACAGATGAAAGCGGCGCGCATCGGCGGGCATCGCACGTATTTAAACACGCTCGACGTGCGCACGCTGGCGATTGCGGGCGGCAGCCTCGTGCGCGAGAAAAACGGCGCAATCGTTGATGTCGGTGCTCGTTCGGCGCACATCGCCGGACTCGCTTACGCGAGTTTTCAAACGCCGGCAATTTTTGAAAACGCAAGGCTCGTTCATCTTCGTCCGACGCCGCGCGACACCGACGATTACATCGCCATCGAAACCGTCGGCGGCGAAAGATTTGCTTTAACGCCGACCTGCGCGGCAAACCTTTTGGAAATAATTCCCGAGACGGCTTTCGCCTACGGAAATGCCAAAGCCGCGCGTGCTGCTTTTCAACCGCTCGCGGAAAAACTCGGCGTTTCCGTCGAAGAAGCCGCGAAACAAGTTTTGGACGTTTCGTGCGCCAAAGTGCGGAAACAGATTGAGGAATTGATTGCCGAATACAATCTTGACCGCGCGACGGTTGAATTGGTTGGCGGCGGCGGCGGCGCGGCTTCGCTCGTTTCATACACCGGAAAGTTGATGAATATTCCCGCCCGTTTAGCCAAAAAAGCCGAAGTGATTTCGACCATCGGCGTGGCACTTGCCATGGTGCGCGATATGGTTGAGCGCAACATCACGAATCCGACACCCGAACAGATTTTACAGGTACGCCGCGAAGCCAGCGAAGCGGTGATAAAAATCGGCGCACTGCCCGAATCAGTCGAGGTGCAGATTGAACTTGACACGCGGCGCAATCTCGTTCGCGCCATCGCTTTCGGGACGACGGAGCTTAAGAAAAACGACAACGCGGCAGCGGGCGGCGACGCGGATGGCGGGCGGCAAGCCGCGGCACGTTCGATGAAGGTCGAAGCATCGGCGGTAACGCTCGCGGCGGAAACCGCGGGGCTTGACGTTTTCACTTCAGAAATTAAAACGCGCAGCTTTTTCGGTTTGTTCGCCGCCGTGCGTCAGATGGTTCGCGTCGTGGATAAAACCGGCGTGGTGCGGCTGCAAAGAAATCACGCCGAAGTACACTCTTCGACGGTTGAAACAGTAACGCGCAGCCTCGAATATGTGATTAATAAGTTAACGGATTTCGGCGATGCCGGACGCGCTCTGCCCGACATTCACGTTTTAGCCGGAACGCGCATCATCAATCTTTCCGGTTTGGCGGAACTCGAGCAAGTCGTCGTTCTGGGGAAGACGGAACTTGAGAATTTGTCGCCGGATGAAAAATTAGTCATCGTCGCCGCGCCGCGCGTCAATTAGATTTGGATGAAAGAATTACAGACGGACATTTTAATCGGCGGCGGCGGAGTCGGCGGCTGCGCGGCGGCACTCGCGGCTGCGGCTGGCGGCTGGCAGGTTGTTTTAACCGAAGAATCCGACTGGATCGGCGGACAACTCACGTCGCAGGCAACTCCGCCGGACGAACACGGCTGGATCGAACAATTCGGCTGCACGCGCAGTTATCGTCGTCTGCGCGACGCGGTTCGCCGGTATTACAGAGATTTTTATCCGTTGACCGAAAGCGCGAAAGCCGATCCGTTTTTGAATCCGGGCGACGGATGGGTTTCGCCGCTCTGCGTTGAGCCGTCTGTTTTTCTGAAAGTTCTCGAATCAATGTTGGCGGAATATGTCGAACGCGGAAATTTGAAAATCTTAACCGAGTATTTTCCCGTCGCGGCGGACGCGGAAAAACACGCGGTTCGCGCCGTAACGCTTAAAAATTTGCCAACCGGCGATGACATAACTGTTTCAGCCCGCTACTTTATTGACGCGACGGAACTCGGCGAACTTTTGCCGTTGACGGAAACCGAATTCGTCACCGGCGCGGAAGCAAAAACGGAAACGGGCGAACCGAGCGCGAAGGAATTTGCCGCGCCGAAAAATTCGCAGGCTTTTTCAATTTGTTTTGCGATGAGTTATCACGAAGGCGAAAATCACACGATTGAAAAGCCCGAGAAATACGAATTTTGGCGCGATTTCGTGCCGGACTTAACTCCGGCGTGGAGCGGAAAACTTTTAAATTTGGAAGGCATCAGCCCGCGCACGATGCAGCCGGTAACTTATAATTTCGCGCCGCATCGTGAGCCGAATAAAGCGTTCGCCGGACTCTGGACTTACCGGCGGATTTTGCATCGTGAAAATTTTATCGAAAATGCGTTCGAGAGCGACATTACGCTGGTTAATTATCCGCAGATTGATTA
>Ga0136638_10000258_pt1 | contig 11436 bp, 9 predicted proteins | sample AntDrymUQ8582206_2_FD_104671 | JGI IMG/M metagenome (GOLD analysis project Ga0136638, IMG submission 104671) | Polar desert sand microbial communities from Dry Valleys, Antarctica - metaG UQ858 (22.06) | ecosystem: Environmental > Terrestrial > Soil > Desert | place: Antarctica: Dry Valley...
CTTCCGGCGCTCGCACCACGAAGGTGATCGACTCAGCGGCCGGCTCGAACGGTGGGTCGTAGCTGATGGCCAGACTCTGGAAGTCGTCCGGGACCTCGAAGCTCACCCAGCCTTCTGCGCTGTCGCCCGCGGGCAGGATACGGCGTGACTCCAGCGCGGGCTGGGGACCGCCGGCCGTGTTGGGATAACGCTCACCATCCGCACCAGCGGCCGAGAAACGGAACCGATCGTAGCGCGCGCCCGGAGCGAGGCTCTCGATGCGGAACAGGAACGAGGCGTACACGGAGCCATCGGGCGGGGGACGAGACTCGGCACCACCCACGTTGACCTCCGCCTGGACCAGCGTGACGCGCTGCGTCCCCGCCGCATCCAGCGTGTCGCCGATGGTGGCCCCTTCCACGGGCGGCGCGCTGCCGTTGCAGGCCACGAGGAGGACCACTAGAGCCAAAACGGGCAGAGACCTCATGGCCGGAGTGTGCCATGGGCTTGCGCCGGACTGATACGCTCGCCCGGCATCACCCCCGCTCCCTGCCCCACGCAGGCCACCGGGTGGGCCACGAACGCCGCCGCCGTGCCCCAGCATGAGCGTGCGGCAGTCAGGAGCAGACGTTGCCGTCATCTGGCGAGCGCCCCCAACGAGCGCAGCTCCGATTCCTGCCGCACCTGCTGATGGGCGCCGCCCTGGCCTTGGTGAGTCCCCTTGCCACGCCCGTGGTGGGCGGCGGGGCGCCGGTCGCGGCGGGCTCGTCCTGTGGCACGAACCACGACAGCAAGTCCACGCCTCCGTCCTCCATCCGAGTGCATCGGACCGCGACCGACACCGTCGATATCGTCCCCTTCCGCGAATACGTGGGCATCGTCATGGCCTCTGGGGAGTGGCCCTATTACCTGCCCCAAGCGGTTCTTGAGGTGGGCGCGACCGCGACCAAGCAATACGCCTGGTACTACACGCTGGAGGGCAACCACCGCTCCTGGTACCGAACGGCGGACGGCGTCTGTTATGACGTGAAGGACACCACCAACGATCAGCTCTTCCGGCCCGAGCGCGCGGATGTCAAGGAGAAGCAGCTGGACGCGATCGAAGCGACCTGGGACCTCACCCTGCGCAAGAACGGCCGCTTCTTCCTGACCGGCTACCGGGCTGGCGTGGAGCCGCAGTGCGGCGCCGACGCCGACGGCTGGAAGATCTACGCCAAGAGCGCCATCGATTGCGCCGAGAATGGCATGGATCGCCAGGAGATCCAGGAGCTGTACCTCAAGCCCCGCATCGAGTTCGTGTGGACCGACGGCGGGCCTGGCGACGAGGGCCCCCTGCCGGGCACACCTGACGTCCAGGCACCCCTGACGGCACTGGCCACCGACGGCCGGCTGGCTGGTCGCGCCATCACGGTCGAGTGGGGCGCCACCGATCCGACCGGCATCAGGCGCTACGCGCTCCAACGCAGTGTCGATGGAGGCTTCTGGCAGGACGTCACTCTGCCCTCCAAGACAGCCACGCAGATCGTCCTCGGCATCCAGGACGAGCGCTCCTATCGATTCCGTGTCCGCGCCAAGAACAACGACCGAAACTGGAGCACGTTCCAGGTCGGAGGCCCATTCCGGGCCAGCATCAGGGAGGCGCAAGAGTCGGCGCTCTCGGGCGGAAAGTGGCATTGGCAGCGCGACCCAAAGGCCTCCGGTGGCTACACCCGCTACGCCGCGACGGCTGGCGCACGATCGAGCCTGACCTTCACCGGCAGAGCCATCGGCTTGGTCGCGCCACGCGGCCCTGGACGAGGCGAGGCCCGCATCATGATCGACGGCAAGGAGGTGGCCGTCATCGACCTGGGCGCCTCCACCGAGTCGACACGCCGGCTGGTCTTCACGCGCACCTGGGCGGTTTCCGCGGAACGCACCATCCAGGTCGTGCTGCTGGGCACGAAGGGGCGGCCGCGCGTCGACGTGGACGCATACCTGGTCCTCGAATAGCGTCGAGGCCCGGCTCAGCGGCGATGCAGGGCGAGCAGCCTCTCCAGTATCGGTCGCACGACCTCTGATCCGCGCATCCCCTCGAGCCACTCGACGGGGATGCCCGCCAGGCCCCAGTAGATGCCGGCCAAGCCGCCCGCGATGGCCGCTGTGGTGTCCGTGTCGTTGCCAAAGGCGATGGCGCGCTGGATGGTGGCGGCATAGGAGTCTGCGCCAGCGAAGGCTTCCCAGGCGGACCAGAACGAGTCGATGGCGCCGCCCCGCCCTTGCCTCGTCGGCCAGGCTTCCAGCGCGTCCAGCGCCGCGAGGTGGGCCACGCCCGAAGAGCCGCTTCGCTCGTAGTGGAGCCGCAGTCGTCCCAGCGCGGCGCTCAGCACGCGCGGTCGGTCCGGGTCGCCGCGCAACAGGTCGCGAGCCAGGACCACGTACAGGGCACAGGCGACCTGGCACGTGACGTGCCCGTGCGTCACTCGCGATGAACGGTGCGCTCGATCGATCAGCCCGGGCAGCTTCACGGAAGGCTCCACCGCAGTGAGCGCCACGGGCAGGATGCGCATCAGCGATCCGTTGCTCTGGCTGCGTTCATGACTGGGTCCGGCTTCCTCGGCAGGAACGCCTCGACGTATCGAGTCCATGGCCTGCGAGGTCGCGGCCCCGATGTCGAAACGGCCCTCGCCGTCGGGCGTGTAGGCGCCCACCTCGGCCCAGGCCAGTGCCCGACGCGCTTGGTCGGCAGTGTCGAAGCCACCTGGATGGGGCGGCTCGGCGCCCAGGTCGAGCAACAGCGAGTCGAGGAGCGCAAGCATGAGTGCCCCGTCGTCGGACCAGGTGCCGGCTGGCTGGCCGTGACTTCCCGCTGCGCCCCAGCGCACCTCGCCCACCGCGTCGGGCGAACGGAACTCGTAGGGCACACCCATCGCGTCGCCCACCAGGTGGCCCCATACGGCGCCGCTCAGCCGCGAGGCCGTGCGCGACGCATGCGTGTCGCTCGAGCGCGTCGCGTCAGGCATCCGCGGGGGCGCGGGTGGCCTCCCAGCAACGCAGGATGGCCTGCGTGGAGAGGTCCGCGTCGGCCTCTGTGGTAGACCAGTTCGAGACCGAGATGCGCATCACCGCGCGGCCCTGCCAGACACTGCCAGAGAGCCAGCAGGTGCCATCGTCCTGCACGCGCCGAACCACCTCTCGCGTCAGCGCATCGTCGTCGCCGAATCTCACCAGCACCTGGTTGAGCACCACCTCGTTGAGCACCTCGACGCCACTCGCCGACGACAGCCCGTCGGCCATCCGTCGCGCCAGACGCGAGCAGCGCTCGATCAGATCGGTGACGCCATCTCGCCCCAGGGAGCGCAGCGCCGCGTAGACCGCCAGGCCACGACCGCGGCGCGAGAACTCGGGCACCCAGTCGGACGGGTCGCGCTGATCACCTTCGCGCTGCATCAGATAGGCGGCGCTCATCATCATCGAGGCGCGATGGACCTCGGGATCGGCGACCGCCACGAGACCCGAGTCATAGGGCACGTTCAGCCACTTGTGCGAGTCCGAGGCCCAGGAATCGGCCCGCTCCACGCCCCGCACCAAGTGACGCATCTCGGGCGATGCCGCGGCCCACAGCCCGAAGGCGCCGTCGACGTGAAGCCAGGTGCCGGGGCGCTGCGCGACGATGTCCGCGATCTCGTCAAGGGGATCGAAGGAGCCGGTGTTCACGTTGCCCGCCTGGGCGCACACGATGGTGGGACCATCGCACGTCGCCAGCACCTCCAGCAGTGAGTCGGGCCGCATGCGACCCTGATCGTCCACCGCCGCACGCTTCATGCGCTCCGCACCCAGTCCCAGCATCTGCAGCGCGATGGAGATGGTGATGTGTGCCTCGGCACCGCCCACCACATGCACCTCGGGTGCGCCATTGAGCCCCTGCGCCTCCACGTCCCAGCCCTCGCGCAACAGGACCGCGCGTCGCGCTGACGCGAGAGCGACGAAGTGCGCCATCTGGCAACCGGTGGTCAGCCCGACGCTGGCCGTCGCCGGGAGGCCCAGCAGGTCGAGCAGCCAGCGAACGGCGGTCTCCTCCATGACCGCATAGGAGGGCCCCAGCACGTACAGACCGACGTTCTGGTCCCAGGCAGAGGTGATCCAATCCGCTGCCAAGGCAGCCGGCAACGTGCCACCGATGACGAAACCGAAGAAGCGCGGCCCGGCCGACGCCATGACCCCCGGATCACCGTTCCGGGCGATCGCCTCGATGACCTGCGCGGCCGGCTCACCGTGCGCCGGCAGATCGATGGCCAGTGCGGCACGCAGCTCGTCCAGCGTTGCGCGGGGAGCGACGTGGCGCTCCGGCAGGCCCGTCAGGTACTCGCTGGCCAGGTCGCTGGTGTGGCGCAGCAGCGCCACCGTCTCAGGCCCCCATCGCTCGTCGGTCATCGGTCTTGTGCCCTTCGTGATGGTCCATTCGGGCCGCTACCAGCATCGCACGCGGGGGGTTGCGTGGGGGAGGAGAATGAGCCAGACCCCCGGGCCTCTGGTCGGGCGGGTCGGCATACAGGCTCGAGCCCCAGATCGAGCCGTAAGGGGGGGTCACCATGCACAGCCGCGCACTCATCTTGTCGCTCATCATCCTTGCCTTCAGCGGCTCTGCGGTCGCGGCGGCACCCGGCCCCACGGAAGTCCCGACCTTAGAGGCGGGTGTGAATGCGCCGGCTGGACGCCCTGACATCGTGGTCGTCCTGGTGGACGACCTGCCGGAGATCGATGGACGCCTCTGGCAGCTGATGCCCAACATCCGCCAGACGTTCGTGGAGGGCGGCTTGACCTTCAGCAACGCCCACGTCGAGTCGCCGCTGTGCTGCCCCGGCCGAGCCGGCTATCTCACGGGTCTGCACACCTTCAACCATGGCGTGACGCAGAACGACGTGTCCCTTTTCGATGACTCGATGACCGTGGCGACGCAGGTCCAGGACGCGGGGTACTTCACGTTCTGGACGGGCAAGTACCTCAACGGGTATGAGGGCATCGCGCCGTACGTGCCACCGGGCTGGGACCGCTTCCACGCCATGGCACCTGGCTACTACGACTACCGCATCTGGAACAACGGCAATCCCACGCCGCAAGTCCGCGGCTCGGACCCGGAGGACTACTTCACCGATGTCCTGCGGCGCAAGGCCGTGAAGGCCCTTCAGCGGGCGCCGGCTGGTCAGCCACTATTCGGCTTCGTCTCGGTCTACGCGCCACACGGTCCCACCATCCCGGCGCCGCGGCACCAGGATGATCCCGGCTGTGAGGCCGTCCCAGCGTGGGCTCCGCCGAACTACAACGAGAAGGATGTGTCCGACAAGCCCGCCTACGTACGCGCCCTCCCACGCCTGAAAGAGGCGGGTTGGGATCTGCGCGACGTTTGCGGCACGCTGCTGGCGGTGGACGATCTGGTGGGCGCGTTGCGCGAAGAGCTGGCCGATCAGGGTCGCCTGGCCAACACGCTGCTGGTGCTCAGCAGCGACAACGGCATGAACTTCGGAGCGCATCGTCTGGAGCGGAAGAGCACGCCGTATGCCACGCAGGTCCCGATGATGGCCTCCTGGCCGGCTGTCCTTGGGTCCAAGGCCCGGCGGATAGCGGCACCTGTCCTCAACATCGACTTGGCGCCCACGGCCTGTGAGCTGGCGGGCTGCGCGATGGGCCCTTACCCCAACGGGCAGTCCGCCCCAGATGGGCAGAGCCTCGTGCCCTGGCTGACGGGGAGCGGCGCTATGGAGCGCGACGCGTTCCTCACGGACATGCCTGACGGCGGCAGAGGTGTTCCACCCTGGTTCGCTGTCGCGACATCGGGCCAGTCTCAGCTGGCCGGTGCCGGCTGCGCGCTCGAGTCGTCAGGTGGCTGCCGCTGGCACTACGTGGAATACGAGACGGGCGAGCGCGAACTCTACGATGTCTCGAACGGCCCCTGCTGGGCGTGGCACAAGGGCATGTCCGGTGACCCCTGCGAGTTGGAGAACCTCGCCGGAGATGGTCGGTACCGGTCGATCGAGGTCCGCTTGCGGAACCGGCTGGCCGAGCTGAGGGCCGAGGGCGGCTAGCGCAGCCCGTCAGCCGAGGACCACCGGGGGCGGTTCAAGCGCCGCGCGGCTGCTCCTCGATCTCCTCGTCGCTCATGGGCTCGCCGCCGGGGCCCTGCTCCGGCGGTTCATCAAAGCCGGTCGACCCACCGCCGTAGCCGCCCTCGCCGCCGCGTCCGCCTTCGCCGGCTTGTCCGCCCTGTGCGCCTTCCGAAGTGCCGCCTCCCCAACTCCCTGACGGGCCCGCCTCCCGGCCGCCTTCCTCGGGCTGGGGCTCGTCCGTTGTCGCGGTCTGGTCGGTTCGATCGTCCATGGTGGGCTCCTCCGTTGTTCGCGCCGCGTCCTCGCCCCTGAGCCTGACCGCGGCCGGGGAAGTAGCGCCATGGTCGCGCCGGAGCGACCCTCCCAGCTGCGTTACAGAGCCGCACGAGTGAGCCGCCACGGGAGCCGCGACATCCGGGCAGCCGCCTCCGGCGGCACTTCCGTCATCTGCTCGTGACACGGGCGTTATGAGGGTGAGACGGCCGACTCGGGTCGCCCGAGGGCACGAACCGCCACGGAGGCACCGAGGCCCGCCAGCAGAGAGGGCTCGCGCGGCCTCAGTGTAAGCTGGCGCCTCGACTACACGACACCGTCCGACCGGCTCACAGCCGTCGTTCCCAACACCGAGGGAGGCCCCCAGGGATGCCCCGAATCGTGCGTGGCGCGTTGCTCCAGGCGGAGTGGACCGGCGACAAGGAATCGATGATCCAGAAGCATGAGCGATCCGCGCACGAGGCGGCTGTCCAAGGTGCGCAGGTGATGCTCTTCCAGGAGCTCTTCTACGGCCCCTACTTCTGCCAGGTACAGGATCCGCAGTACTACTCCTATACGGAGCTCATCCCGGATGGACCGACCACCAAGCGGATGCAGGATCTGGCCAAGCAGACCGGCATGGTGCTCATCGTGCCCATGTACGAGGAGGATGAGCGAGCGGCCGGCATCTACTACAACACGGCTGCCGTCATCGATGCCGACGGCTCCTACCTGGGCAAGTACCGCAAGACGCACATCCCCCACGTCAAGGGCTTCTGGGAGAAGTACTACTTCCGCCCCGGCAACCTGGGCTATCCCGTCTTCGAGACGGCGGTGGGCAAGGTCGGCGTCTACATCTGCTACGACCGGCACTTCCCGGAAGGCGCCAGAGCGCTGGGCCTGAACGGCGCGGAGATGGTCTTCATCCCTTCCGCCACGTCGCGCGGCCTGTCCGAATACCTGTGGCGCATCGAGCAGGTCAGCCACGCCGTGGCCAACGGCTACTTCGTGGGCACCATCAACCGCGTGGGCATCGAGAAGGATCTGGGCGATAACGACTTTTACGGACAGAGCTACTTCGCCGACCCGCGCGGGCAGTTCATCGGCGACGTTGGCGACGCCTACAAGGAAGAGCTGATCATCCGCGAGATGGACCTGGACAAGATCCAGGAGGTTCGCCAGACGTGGCAGTTCTACCGCGACCGTCGACCCGACGCCTACGACGACCTCGTCCGGCCCTAGGTCCCTCGGACCGCCTGCCAGCCCCGCCCAGCCTCGAGACGTAGGTACGCATGCAGTTCGGCTTCACGCTGAAACCCGACCACTCCCTCGAACGGACGATCGCGCTCACCCGCCAGGCGGAGGCGGCCGGTTTCGACTACGGCTGGCTGTTCGACTCCCACGTGCTCTGGCGCGACCCCTACCCGCTGCTGACGCTCATGGCACAGGCCACCACGCGGATGCGGCTGGGCACCTGCGTGACCAACCCCGCCACGCGCGAGCCTTCCGTCACCGCCTCCAGCCTCGCTGTCCTCAACGAGCTCTCCGGTGGGCGCATGGACCTGGGCATCGGGCGAGGCGACTCGGCACGGCGCGTGGAGGGACGGCCGCCGACCACCATGGCGCGTCTGGGTGAGGCCACAGAACTCATCCGTGAGCTGGTCGAGGGGCGTTCGGCCGACTCCGACGGCACCTCCATCAAGCTGCCCTGGTCGCCCGGCGGCAAGCTGCCGGTATGGGTCGCTGGCTACGGGCCCAAGGCGCTGGAACTCACCGGGCGCATCGCCGACGGGGTCATCCTCCAGGTCGCCGACCCGGACCTGATCCGCTGGTTCGTGGAGCAGTTACATGAAGCGGCGCGAGCCGCCGGCCGTGACCCAGCCACGATCGAGGTGATGGCTGCGGCGCCGGCCCACGTGGGGAAGCGCGACCAGACCCGCGACCGGGTGCGCTGGTTCCCCGCCCTCGTCTCCAACCATGTCGTGGACCTCGTCAACAAGTACCCACGGGAGCAGCTGCCCGAGGCGCTCACCGGATACATCCACGACCGCGCGGGCTACGACTACCTGCACCACGCTGAGGTCGGCTCCAGCAACGCCGCTTTCGTGGAGGACCAGGTGGTCGATCGGTTCACCGTCATCGGCAGTGTCGATGAGCACCGCGAGAAGCTCACCGCCCTGGCCGAGGCCGGCGTGACGCAGTTCAACATCTACCTCATGAACGGCGACGAGGAGGAGACGCTGGAGGTGTACGGCCGCGAGATCATCCCGGCCGTGCGGGCGCTCCGAGGACACACCGACTGAGCGACACCGGTCATCCGGGCGCACCTGTGCGACCATCGACCGGATGACGGACCCTGGCGGCACGGCTCCCCAGCGCGGCGGGCGCGGCCGAAAAGCGCCCTGGATGGCGGCCGACTCGCGCAGTGGCGAAGTGCGCTGCCCGCTGTGCAGCTCTCCCAACGGTGCCGCCGCGGGCTTCTGTCGCTGGTGCGGCACGCCCCTCGGCCGGCCCACCGACCCGGTGCTGGGCACCACTACCCGACGTGCTCTCGACGCGAGACAGGGCACCTCGTTGAGCACCCTGCTGGCAGCCGCGGTGGCCGTCGCGCTGCTCGGTGGGATCGGCTTCGTGGCCGCCAACAGCGGCCTCTTGCCGGGCAGCGACGAGGGCTCGCCCTCGCCACGCAGCGCAGCCAGTCTCGATCCATCGCCCGGCGCGTCGGGCAGTGCCGCGCCGTCCGCCTCACCCGCCACGAGCCCCGGCCCGGCGGCTTCCCCGTCGGCCCCCGTCGCGACGCCGCAGGCGACATCCGGCGTCCCACCGTCTGCCTCACCCATGCCCTCGACCATGCCGCCCGCCGCCACCGGTTTCACCTGCGAGACCGCCACGGTGGCCGATGCGTCGTCGTCTGCCTGGCGCCTGGTGCGTTCGCGCTGGGGTCCACGCGGCGGTTTCGATCAGCTGGCGCTGGTCCTCCAGTTGCGCCGCACGGACGCGCCGCGAGCGACGACGGTGACCGTCGAGAGCATGACCGGCAGCGAGGTCACCGAGCGGTACGGCCTGCCCGCGCCGACCTCCGGTGATCGAGCCATCGTGCTCAGCTTCGATGGCCCCGTCCAATTACCCACCGCGTTCGAGGGCAGCCCCGATCTGACCTCCATCCAGGAGTTGTCCACGACCACCGACGATGGCACCGTGAGGGTCGTGGTCGGGGTGACCGGCGAAGGGTGCCACCGCGTGAGTGCCGCCGGCTGGGCGTTCCAGTCAGCGGCTCAGGAAGTGGAAGTCATCCTAGACGTCCAGCACGAGTAGCGACCCTCTCGCGCGCTGAGGGGACCCTCGGATCAACCTGGCTTGGGCCGCTCCTGCGTCTCGGCCGGCGGCGCCAGATCACTGGTCCCGCCCCGTCCCGAGCCGCCTGCTCGATCAGCCTGAGCATCGGGGCCGCTCCGCGCGCCGAGGCCGCCCGCCGAGCTAGCCCCCGCCCCGGCGCCATAGCCGGCACCGGTCATCGTCGTCGTGTCGGCGCGCGTGGCAGTGGAGTCCTTGAGGGCGTCCGCAGGGCGCGCGACAGGCGCCGTCTGATCGCCAGTCGGCTCCGTCGCCTGTGCCGCCACGGAGGTGCTGCCCGCACGGTCGCGGGATCCGGTGTCCGCTGACGCGTCGACCCAGCCCGGCTGCGTGCCCTCGGTCGTCGCCACCGGCTCCTGCATGTCGGGCTCGGACGTGCCGATCCGGGCACTGCCGGGTGCCTGGTCCTGGCCGTTCTCGTCGGTCACGGTGCGTTCCTCCATCGGCTTGTCCCAGCCCATCGCTTCGACCTTGTCGCTGGTCACGCTGAGGGTCACACGCTCCTGGGCGATGCCCTCGATGTACGACACGGGCACGTACAGCTCGCTCTTGAAGAGCGTGCCGCTCTCGACCACCAGCGCATCCGCTTGCGACGACTTGACGGAACCGATCTTCTGGCCATCGACTCCGCACACCTCCCAGCCTTCTTCCACCGTCGATGGATCGTGCTCGATCATGACTGACCTCCCTGCGCGCGACTACCGCGATGCGCCGCCCAAGCCTGCGACGAGTGACTTTACCAGTGGATCTGGTCGCTGAAGACGGCCGACCAGTTGCCGGCCTCGTCTCGGAGCTGGGCATACACGCGCCGACCTCCCCTGGTCGCGCTCCCACCGTAGACCGTATCGGCGAGTGACCAATCCAGCCCGGATCGGAAGGGCAGCTGGAGCGCACCCGAGAGCTTGCCCTTGCTGGAGACGTCGGGCGCGTTGGAGACGCGCATCTTGACCACCTGCGTCGTGGCGTCCGAGGCGCTCAGCCCGAGACGCACGGTGGCGGTCGGCGTCGTGGCGGCACCATCGTCGATCACGACGCTGCCCGTTGGCGCGTCCGTGTCCGAGGCGCAGCGGTAGATCTGCACGTCATCCACGTACCAGCCGTAACCCGCCACACGATCGTCCGTGCCGGTCCGGAAACGGACCCGCAAGGAGCGCCCGCCGAGGTCCGTGAAGTCGATGCGCGCCGCGCCGTACCCATTGCTGTGCGCGGTATAAGCCGAACGGCCCCCCAGCGGGTTGCCCCGTCCGCTGGCGATGGTCCCGTTGTAGCCGCCGTGCGTGAAGCGGCTGCGCGCATCGGTCCAGGCGCCACCGTCCACGCTGTACTCCACGATGCCGCCGTCGTAGCGCGCGCTTCCGTAGTCGAAGGCGAATCCGTGCTCGAAGCGCAGGTACGCGCCGGCGGCCGGCAGCGCCACCCGTGCGGTCATGGCCATGGCCGAACCGCTGATCCGTTTGGGCGTGTCGCCGAACAGGTTGCGCGTGCCCGACGAAGCCCAGGTCGCGTCCCACTCACTGTGCGGATGCGTGTTCTGGGGGTAGTACCAGGTGATGGCGCTGCCACCGAAGGCCACCGGCGCCCATGCGCCGCGCGACGGATCCTCCATGTCGTCATGAAACGCGTCGACCGGGTACTGGCGCGGACCGCAGGTGGGAGCCGAACGAGGCGCCGCGCCCAACGGCTGCTCCTTCATCTCGGTGGCGACCACCGCATCCTTCACCGACTTGCAGTCGGCGTAGGTGATGCCCTTCACACCGTTGAGGTCCAGGCA
>Ga0136638_10000259_pt1 | contig 11435 bp, 12 predicted proteins | sample AntDrymUQ8582206_2_FD_104671 | JGI IMG/M metagenome (GOLD analysis project Ga0136638, IMG submission 104671) | Polar desert sand microbial communities from Dry Valleys, Antarctica - metaG UQ858 (22.06) | ecosystem: Environmental > Terrestrial > Soil > Desert | place: Antarctica: Dry Valley...
CGCCGCAACCGAAATGAAACTTATCTTTATTTGCTGGCTTTTATTGCCTTTCAAACTTTTCGCCGCCAGGATTTACTGATTGACTCATTACTGCAATCGGTTCAAAATACCATTAATGCAGCAACTTCCGAGCAGCGCGTCAAACATTTCCGGGATCGTCACGAAAAACGTCAGCAACTGAGCTTTTGTCTGGAATCACTGCAAAAAGATGTGCTTCCCGCCTTCACTGATATTGAACGGATTTTAACGGGTCAAAACTTTAATGACCGGGAAAAACTCCGCCTCATTGAAAAGACTCTTTCGGCGACTTTGCCGGAGCGGCAGCAAGTCGAGAAGCAAATCAGGCAGCTTCAGTATGAAACCGGTGATGAGCGGGATGAACGCGATTATTACGATGTCCTGCAAGGAAAATCTCTAAAATTGCAGCAGCGGGCATCCGCCATCGTGCGCCAGTTGCGGGTAGATGAAAATAATATAAATCCGGCTCTGTTCGATGCCCTCCGACACTTTCAAAGCAAAAGCGGCAGCATCGAGAAAAACGCTCCGCAGGGATTTTTGACGGTTAAAGAAAAATCTTTTTTGAAAAATACGGACGGTAAGTTTTCCGCTTCGCTGTATAAAGTGTTGCTCTTTCAGAAAATCGCCGTCGGAATCAAATCCGGCACTGTCAATTTTGAGCAGTCGCACAAATATCGTTCACTGGATGACTATCTAATCCCGGCGCGAAAGTGGCAAACCGATACGGCGGAATTACTGTCGAGCAGCGATTTGGATCGCTTTGCTAATTTTCCGTATTTACTTGAAATTCTCACGCCCGCAGTTGATCAAAGTTTTTCTCAGACGAACAACAGCGCGTCCGTCAATTCATTCCTCAAAATAAAGGCTGACCAATCATGGTCGGTTTCGACTCCGAAGGAAGAAAGCGTTTTCGCCCAGCCGCTGAAACGCTTTTTTCCCGCGCGTAAAATAATTTCTTTGTCGGAAATTCTCTCGACCGTCAATCGGGCGACGGGCTTTCTTGCCGAATTCGATTCCGGACAGATGACAGGTATCCGCAAAAGACCGCCCGATCAAATCTTTTTTGCCGGAATTATCGGTTTGGGCTGCGAAATCGGGTTGCCCAACATCGCACACATTTCCAAACAAATCACCCACAGCGAACTGGAAAATACGGTCAATTGGTATCTTTCGCTGACGAATCTGCAAACGGCAAACGCCTGTCTCGTCAATTTTCTCAATCGCCTGGATTTGCCGAATATTTACAGGCGTTCCCAGAATAATTTGCATACTTCGAGTGACGGACAAAAATTTGCGGTTTCGGTTGACTCACTCAATGCTAATTACTCGTTCAAATATTTCGGACAGAACAAAGGAGTCAGCGTTTATAGCTTCATTGATGAACGGCATTTGCTGTTTTACTCAACTGTCATCAGCGCCGCCGAGCGTGAAGCCGCTTACGTGATTGACGGACTGCTCCACAATGATGTCATTAAAAGCGACATTCATTCGACCGATACGCACGGCTACACCGAAATTATTTTCGGTGTCACTTATTTGCTCGGTCTGACTTTCGCCCCCAGACTAAAACAACTCGACCGGCAGCGGCTCTATTCGTTTAAGAAACGCAAGGTCTATGAAGCGCATAATTTCCAAATCCTGCCCGATGCTTATATCGACTCAGAACTGATTGCCGAAAACTGGAGCGACATCCTGCGTTTCGTCGCCACCATCAAGCTTAAATACGCGACCGCCTCACAGCTTTTCAAACGTTTGAATTCCTACTCAAAGCAACACCCGCTGTACCGGGCATTGAAGGAATTCGGTAAAATCATTAAAACGATCTTTATTTTGCGCTACATTGACGACCCGGTTTTGCGCCAGTCAATCGAAAAACAACTGAACAAGATCGAGAATGCCCATAAATTCGCTAAAGCAATCGCTTTCGGCAACAATCAGGAATTCAGTTCGGGAGAAAAAGAAGAACAGGATATTATCGCCGGCTGCCGTCAATTGATCGAAAACTCGGTTATCTGCTGGAATTACCTTTATTTGACTCAAAAATTAAATGATGCCAATCAAAAAGAAAGTCAGGAACTGCTGACGGCAGTCAAAGAAGGTTCAATCGTCACCTGGCAGCATATTAACTTTCACGGCGAATACGATTTTTCAGAAGAAAAATTGCAGGATTCGGTCGGCTTAAACCTCCCCCAAATATTAAGTTGGAAACGAGATGAAAATCAGGAGTGAGCAATTGGAGCTAAACTCTGTTTACGCGAGAGTTTAAGTAGATTTCTACGGTTCTTTATGACCTTTTGTGCCGGATTACCCGAGATTCGCAAAAGTCGCTGATGCCCGATGTATGTGTCAGCAAGCGGCGAATCGTTACCTTATTCCACGCAGCAGGCAAATCGGCAAGATGCTTCGAGATTGGGTCTTCGAGCGCAATTTTACCTTCCTCGACGAGCATCATCGTCGCTACGCCCGTAAAAGTTTTGGTAATCGAATAAATGGCAAAAGCGGTTTTTTCGGTGGCGGGCGCGGCAAGTTCAAGATTCGCCATTCCGTAGCCTTTGGCAAGAATGATTTTCCCGTCGCGGACGACAGCCAGCGACAATCCGGGAATATGATTCGCCTCCATTTTCTCGCGGACGAAAGCATCAACTCTTTCATTCTGACGCTTAAATTCGCCTCCGGTTTTTGTTTGCGCTGAGGTCGAAACGGCAGCTAAACACTACCAAAGAAAAATCAAGCAAATTAGAAATAAATTATGACGCATAATTTCATCTGACAGATTAACACAAAATCCGATTCGGATTAACGAGAACCTATCGAACGGCTGAGATGACGTAGGCAAAAACCGGCAACGGACAAGCAAAAGTTAAAGAAGAACCGCCATAAAGAGTCGCTGTTTTTGCCTCACGTCCATTGAATTGTTCGGCACGTCTTTATCCTTTAGGGAAGAATTTTCTCTTTTGTCAACCGCGACAATAGAAAACAACAAATCGCGCCAATAATCAAACCTGCGACGGCGTAAGAAGCCGCATCAAAGTAAAAGTTCTGCGCCACTACTTCAGGTTTTGTATCGTCAAAGTTTTTGACCATCCTAATTACACAACTGCGCTCATCTAAAATCATTCCGTTTCTGAATATCAGCGCGAAAGCCAGCGGACAAACAACGACAGGAACAAGCGTTGCTAACCAAAACCTTTTCAGTCCAAGCAAGAACCCAAAACTGATGGCGGAAATAAGCGCGAAATAAAAGCCGACGTTTGCAATCTCAGCGTAAAACTCGGCGGGCGGATTTGACATAATCTTGTAAGGATAAGTGTCAACTAAATTATGATGAATCAGCAATGCCTGCCCACACGCGCCAATACTGCCGATGACTAGAGCGACGAAAAAAATTAACCACGATTTACTACTTTTTCTGAACATAACAAGAAAGTGCCGAACGATTGAGTTGACGTGGGGCGAAACCGCTACTAAGCCCGTTTAGGTTTAACGGACAACTAACCAAACAAAGTCGCTGTTTCGCCCTCACGTCCAATGATTTGTTATGCCGTCCTTAATTGAAAGTGCAGATAGCATTTCATTCACGAACCTTATCAATTTGGGCAGATGACGTTCGCGTGTCGCGCTGTCAGAAGCCATTTGCCTTTGTGCTTCATCCAGACGTTTGTATAGCGGCGATGCCAAAATTTGTCCTTCTCCGTCAGCCGTGCCGCCTGCTCCGACAGCATTGCTGATTGGTTTAACTGTTTCCTATCCCATGACGATGACAATATCTCCGTGAATAAGGACAACCTCAATCTCTCGAACGAACGATGAGTATTTAGTTGAACCATTACGGATAGGAGTTTTTACTCTGACCCCGAACTACCGAAATCTCTATCATCCCAGACAGATGTCATTATCGAGCTTAATCATTTGGATTCCTGCTGCGTTTCCAACGAAGCGGCTACGTGTCAGTGTCAGTATAGCTTCGATGTAGTACGCCTTGCCTTTAAAATCAAAGCTCCAAAGCGAACCGCACTCCCCTTTGAATTGCACTTGGTAACTATTGGCAGCGGCAAAGTCGTTGCTGTTGAAAGTTAAGCGGGCAGTTTCAACTCCGGTTGCCAAATCAACTTCGATGAGTTTGGCGACTACTTGTGCGCTGTTGCCAGTGTCCAAGAAGCGTAACCTCAATTGGATACCGCGACTGCTGGGAGCTGGCGGTCGCGGGGTAAATAATCCATCTACGGGCGTGACGTTGTAACGAATCACCGCTGATTGGGTTTGCGGCAGAATACTGGCACGTCTTCCGGCAGCGGGTTGATTTCCTATCAGCACACTCCCCATTTGCACAACGCTACGGTTGAAGAAGACTTTGCTGGCATCCGTTTCGTCAACCGTTCCATCGGAGCCAACCGTCGTCCAGATTTTGTTGAAGTCCTGCGTTTGCGCTTGTGCGTTGATAGCGCAAAAGCATAAAAGCATTGCTATCAAATAAAGTTTTTTCATAGATTTTCCTCACTGTGTTGAAATAGATAAAGCCAAATTAGAAATTTTCACTATTGATAGGATTACGTCAGCTCATAACACGAAACGGCATAACGCTTGAGATGACGTGGGGCAAAACACCGCGCAAATTGCCAAACGAAACAACGTCCGTGTTTTGCCCTCACGTCCATTGAATTGTTCGGCATTGCGTTATTGTTCAAGACGCATTTCTGATTCTTTAGCAACTCTGGCTAACAGACGCAACGCTTCGTTCACGGCTTCTGATGTCGGAAACAATTTTGCTACGTCGGGAGCTAAAGTAACCGTTGTTTCGGTTGGCTTTCGTCTGCCCGTGCCGCGAGCGACAACCGTTAATTTGCTGAAATCGTATTCAGGGCGGAGTTCATCATCCATTTCAAATGTCTTCTTCATAGTTCTTACGCTCCGGGCGAGTGGCTTCTCTCGCGCTAATCAAACGGGTTTTTGGCGGTCGTTCCGTATAAGAAACGACAAGCAAACGGTTTTGATTTGACTCGCCCATAATAATAAACCGATTTTCTTCAAACGAGTGGTCAGGATCGGCGAAGATGACAAATAGCGGGTCATTGAAAACTGTTTTCGCTTCGTCAAACGAAACTTCGTGTTTCTTTAGATTTGCTTCCGCCTTTTCCTTGTTCCACTCAAATTGCACAGGAAAATTATAACACTACAAAAAGAGAAATTGTCAGAGCAAAGAGAAGATGCCGAACGATTGAGATGACGTGGGGCGAAACCGCCACCGCGCAAGCAAAGGGAAACAAAGCAACGCGATAACAAACTCGCTGTTTCGCCCTCACGTCCATTGAATTGTTGGGCATTGCGTTATCAAGGAAACAGTTTCTTTGCCTTTTTGCGGCTTACCTTTTCAAGCCAAATCTCTTTGTCAAACGTGCCGTCGGAATCTGCCACAAACAACCGATTCTTTTCGATAAGCCAAACTTCATCAATAATCGGCTCAAGTTTGTCGTATGTCAACTTAACAAGAAAAACATCAGCCGAAGCGTCTTTAACTTTGTATGTTCCGCGATAGCTGGCAAAAGCGACATCAAACTTTTCAGCTTTGGGTATCTCACAACTTCCGTCTTCAGTTGTTACGCACTTAAAACTTTTGCCGTTTGACTCGCCAGAAACTTCAGCACTCGGAACAACCGCGCCCGCAGAATCAGCCACAATAACAAGAAAGTTATTTCGGTTTTCAGAAGTTTCTTTAACTTGCGGCTCTCCGCTCGGTCTTGGACTTTGAGCTTTAATTTTGTTGTCGCCAATAAACTTCCAAGTGCCTCTGGTTCTCTCGTTGTTAAATAAGTCGCCGTCTAGCAATTGCTCAAAGGTAAAATCACGATTGATTTTTATGAAACGGCAAGCAAAGGGACATTGTTTGAAAACGCCGAAAATATTTTGTGATTGCGCCAAAACTTGAAAAGTATTTGCCGCAAGCAAGACTAACCATAAAGCAAAGAATTTTATCAGCTTCAATTTCACAATCGTTTAATTTCAAGAGAAGATGCCCAACGATTGAGTTGACGTGGGGCGAAACCGAATTCACGCAAGTTAAAGTTAAAAAGACAACGTGATAACAAAGTCGCTGTTTCGCCCTCACGTCCAATGAATTGTTAGGCGGCACGTTGATTAACACGCAAGTTTTTCTTCATTCAAAAGGTATTGTAGTTGAGGACACTTCAGATGGCGCACTTTCAACGCCGAGCGCGTTCACCGCAGTTACATAACTGTAATAAGTAGCTCCTGCCTCAAGTTTGTCCTTGTGCTGGCTAAATTGTGTGTCTGGCAAAAGTTCTTCGTTCACTTTCTTCCACTGGTCTTTAGGAAGATTTGGGTCTGTTGTTTGGTAAATGTTATAGCCAACGACTCGTGTAGGGTCTGTCTGATTCATGATTTTCTCCTTGTAATGCTATTTTTTCGGTTTTTCCAGAAAGGAAATCAGATTTTTAAGTTCATCTTGCACCGCAGTCGTTAGAGCAATTTCTACTGTTCCAACACGAATTTCTGCTGACTTAGCGGTTGCCAATTTTTTCAATTCGTCAAGCGTAATTTTAATATCAACTCTTTCTTTGGACACGAGAATTGGTCTGCCGATTCCGATATTATTTATATCTACAACTCCACCATTCCATTCAACCGAAGGGAAATCAAGCCGCTCATCGTCTATGATTCCCTTAACTTTGTAATCTGACCGAAAAACAAAGTTTTTAGAATCAGAAGAAAATGTTAGATAAATTGTCTGTATGCTTTTACCGTCGAAGTTTCCTTTACTTGCATCGCCTTTTATCGTTGCCTTTCCATAAGCGAAAAGTAGAGAAGGAGCCTTTTCAATTTTTATTGGCTTAGTGGTTATTTTGCTTATATCTTCAAATCGGTCATATTTAACATCCTGACCAATTGCATTTGAAGCAAGTGCAAAAACGCTAAATATCAACACTGCTAAAATATTAAGAGTTTTTCTCATTTTCATTCTCCGTTTAAAACTTAATTTCTAAAATGGCAGTCGAAGCCGCCTAACGATTGAGATGACGTGGGGCGAAACCGCCGCCAAGCAAGTTTAGGGTAAAGAAGAACCGTTATAACAAAGTCGCTGTTTCGCCCTCACGTCCATTGAATTGTTCGCTGTGTCATTATTTTCCAGCGCGTTTTTTGTTTTTCCTCTCGCAAGCAAAGGTAAAAGTGTAAATTCGATTTCCAACTTTAATATCGTCGCTAACTGAAATCCAACGCCAGCGTTTGTCATAAATTGTTTGAGCTTTCGCGCCGTCAAGCAACTCGAAGTCGTCGTCGTCAGGCTTGGCTGTAAAAGAGAGCGCAATGTTAAACATTTTAGGCTCGCCGTTAAAAATGCCTTTGGTTAGCGTAGCACTGACGGTAACATTTACGCCTGATTCTTTGTGGTGAAAAAACTTTGTAACATCGTCATAGGTTTCGGCAAGTTGCAAATCAAACCCGCCTACATAGAAACGACTCGAAGAAGCCTTAGCGTCTAAATCCACGAAATACGTCGTAACGCCGCAAACTTCACTTTGCGCGAAAGCAAAACCGTTCGCCGTAAATAGCAAAACGAGAAGCACAATAAATTGAGTAAATTTAGCGACTGTCATTTGCAACCAAGAAACAGCGAACGGTTGAGATGACGTGGGGCGAAACCGCCTACGCGCAACTCCGAGTTTAACGAGCGACATTCATACAAAGTCGCTGTTTCGCCCTCACGTCCATTGATTTGTTCGGCATTCCGTTATTTTCACCACGCAACTTTCGTTAGGGACTAATAAATTACTGCGTGACCAAACTTGATTTTCTCCGTCTTAACAATTTTGCCCCGTTTGAATTTCGTTATTGTGCCTTTGATAAACTGTATCGGGTCTGTGAATTCCGGGTCAATTTCTGCTCCGGCAGTTCCGCGAAACTCATAAATTACGCCGCCAACGGAACGGGTCTTAAAATAAACTTTCTTGCCGATGACTTCAACTTTCTGGAAAGCAAGCCGCTTCGTGTAAGAAAGGTAATATCCGGGAACAGTTGGCGCGTCCGGTTCGTTAGCTTTCGGAGGAATTGGTTTATTATTTGAGGAGAGAACTAATGCGCGACCGTCCCACTCGTTTGAACTCTCGACGAAAAACAATCCTTCGGCTTTAGGATTTTTATACTTGCTGCTGAAACGCGATTGCTGACCAACGGCGACAAAAGACAACATCAGAACCAAAGCGACTCCGAAGCCAAATGATTTTAGAATTTTTGAAAACGTCATTTTGAGTTGCCTCACGTTACACAAGCGAAGATGCCGAACGCTTGAGATGACGTGGGGCAAAACACTTTGCAACTTGGCAAAGAAAACAACGTCCGTGTTTTGCCCTCACGTCCATTGATTTGTTATGCGGAATGTGGTTAAGACTTCCATCCGTCAAATTGTTCTTTTATCTTCCATTCACCAAAGTTCTTTTCTAAAAGGACGTTATTGCCGCCACCGCATAAAGCCGGGCAAATAAATTCAACGAAAACAAAAGCCTCCGTTCTATCTTTGTGAAACCCACTTTTGAAACTCTTATCATACCGCGAGCATCTGGAAACTTTTTATAGAACGAATCAATCCAAGCGGCACCGCCGTCTTCTTTAAGCTCAAATTCATCAGTAACAACATATTTAACAGGAAGAAACCTTCATTGCGGAAGTGAAATCGCCGGGATTGCTGTAATAAAAACTTTTGTCAGCAAGTTTATATTCTGGTTCCCGATAAACGGCATAGGGGTCGCGGTTTGTCCAGATGCCGCCGTGTTCCGTTTTAACGACATCGCCCAGTCCCCACCACTGGTAAATAGCAGTTACCTGTTCGAGATTCTCCAAGAAAGTAATAACCAGATCATGATATTTATGTATAGTGAAGATGCGATGCGGCGGGATCTCAAATTGTGGCGGAATTAGACTGACGGCTAAATGTTTTCCCTCACGCTCCTTATACACCTTTATTTTGTAATCCATCTCGGCAACAAGGCGCGGCGGCTCGATGCCGAGCGAGCGCAGCACGGCGTTCTCCCGCGCTATCATTTCATCAATTAGGTTTTTGTAAGCGTTGAATTCTGTAGCAACTTGCGTTTCAAGCGAATAACCGAACAAATCACCGAGAAGCGACATATCTTTTTACCTGCCAAATTGTAATGTGAAAAACGAGAGACAGTATATTCTTTTTTTATTTGCTCTGTAAACATCTTTTTTAATTTGCCGCTCCGCCTCTACTCGACCAGCGATAAGAACTGCGGTCGCTCATCGTCATCCGCCGGCGTCGCCCAAATTTTCTCGAAAACGATTTCGGGTTTTTCTAAAAATAGAGGTATCTCTTTTTCCGCCCCCTTAACTCGAGCAGTTATTTTCTGCTCGAAGATCAAATCGGAGGTGGTGAACCAGAAAAGCGGCGACGGCTTTTTACCGGCGACCACCGGATGCCTCGAATGCAGGCGAAGCTGGTTCGTCCAGTGATCCTCAATTGATTCGATGAGGACGGCTCTGATGCGCCCGATGCCGTAATCTGCCACATGCTTTTTTTGCTTGACGATATAGTGAAAATGAGCGCGCAGCTTTTTATTGAATTTCCTGATCGAAGTGTTTTTGCGGTCGGCTTCGTAAAAAAAATACTGCGTCTTTTCCCTGCCTTCGCGGTCGGGGAAAAAAAGGGCGAAAAATGCGTCCGGGCGATGCGGCAATGTTTCCATATCGCTCGCCTCGCGCAAACTTCCCTCCTTGTCATAAAAAACCTTTTTCACTTCTACTTCATTCCAAAGCGTTGAGCCCTGATAAAATCCGAGCAGCTCGACCCTGCCGCCGGATTTACGGCAAGCCTTCTCGACCATAAACCGAAACCGCGAGATCATCAGTTCGTGATGAAGATGCATCAATCTGCCCTGCATTTTGATCATTTCCCTGCTCATTGTGATTTCACTGTATTTTTTTTCGCGGTTTCGCCCAACGATCTCATCATCGAGTTTTTCCGCATCACGTCCGGCGTTCGTCAATAAAACGAGGGCGCGTTTGTCGTCCAAATAATAGATAAATTCGGTCGGGTAAAAAGTCGAGGGAAAGGCAAACCGGTTGACCAGTCCCTGATGATAAAGATTTTGCAGATGCCGCTCGGTCGTTCGCACGTCGCCTTTCACTAGCCGGACAATCAAAGAAGTCGGGATAAACCGGTAGCGTTCAACAATTTCAATGATTTCAATTGAGCGGTCGGTAATCCGGCGCGGCGGCAAGTTTTCAGCCCGCTCGCGCGAGTATTTTTTTAGTCTTGAATTTTTTATGCGCTCCATCGGGGAAAGATTTGAATAATTAAAGGCACGGCGGGTATTTTGATTGTAGTAGATCTGCTCGGTCTTGGAAAGAAAATTGATAATTAGACCCCGGCGGTCTGTGCCGGTGGTTAATGGGCTAACGGGAACATTCGTGTCATAATGTGCAATCTACAGAATAACCCTCTTTACTAATAACGGTTTACGGTTCCAATCGGATTCTCTCATTCAGATTTAAGTTGAATGTCCCGTAAGGATTGATATGTCCGAAGATGAGCGGAGTCAATGCCCGTAAGTCCGCCTCGGTCAATTGACTGTGCCATTCCGCTTCGCTCAACACCTGCTGAATCATCAAAGTATTAACGTAAGCCAAACTGATTTGCAGCAGATGTAAACTGAGCATTGTGATTTCTTGTTCTTCCAGATTGTTACTGGCGATTTCGCCGCCCTTCCCAAAGAAGATAAAATCATTGACGGCATTCCATAACTCGACGATATTCAAACCTTCGTGAATTTCACGGCGCACACCTTCGCTGCCCAGATAACCGCACAGAAAGATGGTTTTCACGGCTTTGCCCAATTCCGCCAATGCTTTGTAGGTTGGATGCTGGAGGTTATTACGTGTAAAACGTCGGAGAATTGATTCGGTATCAGCCGTTCCTAATCTCAGGGCGGTCGCATATTTGACCATTTGGTCATATTGCCGTTCAATCAGCTCCCAGTTGATCGGGCGCGTCAAAACGGTTTGCAGATGCGGATAATCATCGGGCTTGCCGATTTCCGGGCGATACAATTTTTGCTTGTGAATTGCCTTCAGACGCGGCATCAGTTGAAAATTCAAGAGATGGCAAAAGGCAAACGCCACTTCCGATTGTCCATGTGAATCGACATAATTCTTTTCCACTTCCATCTCGGTATTGTGGCGCAAAAGACCTTCAATCATTGCCGCCGCTTCGGAGGATGAGCAGGTTTTCAGTTGCGAATAAATGCAGGTGGCGCGTCGCTCGACATGCCAGTAAATCATCACGCCGCGCCCGCCGTAGCGCAGATGCCATTCGGTTCTTAAATTTTGGTCATAAGAAGCAAACTTCTTCGAGTCCGAAGCGCAAGCGGTCGTCCCTTCGCCCCACAGAC
>Ga0136638_10000260_pt1 | contig 11419 bp, 4 predicted proteins | sample AntDrymUQ8582206_2_FD_104671 | JGI IMG/M metagenome (GOLD analysis project Ga0136638, IMG submission 104671) | Polar desert sand microbial communities from Dry Valleys, Antarctica - metaG UQ858 (22.06) | ecosystem: Environmental > Terrestrial > Soil > Desert | place: Antarctica: Dry Valley...
AGTTTTTACAATAGAGTATTCGGAAGATATTTATAATCAAGTAACTCAAAAATACGGTTATATCAACAACATAAATTTTCTGTACGGTCATACCAAAAACCTTCTTTCGGGGATAGTATCAAAACTGGAAAATTCCAGCCTATTCTGGCTTGATGCACATTGGAGCGGAGGGCAAACCTATGGAGAAACGGATGAGTGTCCCTTGCTCGCAGAAATCGAAATAATTAACCGCTCCGACTGCGAACACTTTATTTTCATTGATGATGCTCGATTGTTTTTGTCTCCTCCACCCTTGCCGCATTCAGCTCAGCAATGGCCGGATATTAGTGCAGTATTGACTTTACTGAATTCCTATAAAAAAAGTAGGCATATTTTAGTTATTGATGATGTTATTATTGCTGTACCTAGCTTCGCCAAATTGCTAATAGTTCAGTATTACCAAGATTTAAGTACCAGTTTAGGGAAAACTCGCGGCCGGCAAGAGGAACAAAATCACACAAAAGATGACGTGTCTGCTGATAATATTACTAATATGGGAACTATCAATAACGATGAAATTAAAATTATCCAAAATTTTATTGCTCCCGGTAATGTAGTTTTCGATATAGGCGCAAATATAGGTAACTGGACGCAGCAAGTATTGAACCAATGGCCTGATGTTAAAATCCATTTGTTTGAACCTGCACCGCCGATATATCAAACACTTCTACAAAACCTGGCTGAACCGATTAAAACAGGTCAACTTGTGTTCAACAACTTGGCACTAGCCAGCGGACAGAAAATCCGAGAATTTTATTATTACGAAAATACTTCAGGATGGAGTACATTTCACCGCCGAATTGAAATCGAAAAACAATACAGTATTGAGTTACCAAAGTCATTTCAGGTTTTGACAAGTACCCTTGATGATTATGTCCAAAAAATGGACGTTAAGCGGATTAATTTTTTAAAGATTGATACCGAAGGTGGGGAGCTAGAGGTTCTTCAGGGGGCAACCAACTTGTTGCAAAAAGGTCAAATTGATTATATTCAGTTTGAGTACGGCGGAACATTTATTGATGCAAAAATTACATTAAAACAAGTCTTCGATTATTTACAAAAATTTCGATACACAATATTTAAAATACTGCCAAATGCTTTACAACCATTGCCGGAGTTTTTACCGGAACATGAAAATTACGAGTATAGCAACTTTTTAGCGGTGAACGAGAGGTTCACAGCAGCTATTTTTGGTGAAGCAAGAAATATGCTCGATTTGCAGCAGCTTTGCCTGCAACATTCTGTTGTGCCGCGCGGCGTTATTCACATTGGAGCTCACGAAGGCAAGGAAATTTCAAGATATCAAGCAATGGGAGTACAGAAAATGCTGTTCATTGAAGCTAACCCTGTTGTATTTGAACGTTTGAAAGCGAACCTAGCTGGTTTTCCTAACGTGAAAGTGGTAAATTGTGCAATTAGCAATATTAACGGTACAACCACATTATATGTAACTTCTCTGGATCAAAGCAGTTCTATCTTGCAATTGAAGTATCATCAGGAAATTTATCCTGAAATCAAGGAAGTTGAGCGGGTAGTTGTAGAGTCAAAAACTCTTGATACACTTCTAGAAGAACTTCAAATAAACATTGCTGATTTTAATATTTTAAATATTGATATTCAAGGTGCAGAGTTGTTGGCTTTGCAAGGAGCCACCAACGTCTTAAAACACATTGAGGCAATTAACACAGAAGTTAATTATGAGGAACTGTATGAAGGATGCGCTTTAATTGACGACATTGATGATTTTTTAGAGACGTGCGGCTTCGATCGCGTAGCAACTACAACACCGTTCCATCCATCTTGGGGCGATGCGTTTTATGCGAAAAAGCCCGCAGTCACAATGTCCACGCTGGGCAGAAATGGGCGGTTTGCCAATCAAATATTTCAGTATGCATTCTTGAAAATTTATGCTAAAGAACATAATTTGAAAGTAGAGACGCCAGCTTGGATTGGTCAATATCTCTTTGGTTGCAATGATTCGCCCATTTCTCAAGAATTACCGGTAGTTACTGAACCCACTAATAAATTGTCAGCAGCTTGCATTCCTAATGCGAAAGAAACATTTAAAAATGTGAACTTTTGGGGTTATTTTCAATATCACACAAAGTATTACAAACCGCACCAAGAGTATTTCCGCTCCCTGTTCAAACCTGTACGGGAAATAGAAACGAAAATTCAGGAAGCGATCGCTAGTTTGCGCTCGCGCGGTCAAACGCTCGTCGGTTTGCATCTGCGGCGCGGAGATTATGGCTACGAAGATTTTTTTATAGCCCCCAGCGAATGGTACAAAGAATGGCTAAAAGGCTTGTGGGAAACCCTCGATGAACCGATACTATTTATTGCTAGCGATGAGGCGGAAAAAGTTTTAAGTGATTTTGCGGAGTACAATCCAATTACGACCAAAGATTTAGGTATAGAGCTGCCGCAAGCAGAGTTTTATCCAGATTTTTACTTGTTGAGCCAGTGCGAGATTGTAGCAATTTCAAATAGCTCATTTTCCTTTGCAGCTTGTATGCTAAACGAAACAGGAAAATCATTCTTTCGTCCGCACTTGTCTGCGAAAAGATTAATTCCATTTGACCCCTGGAATAGCGAACCAATTTTGCGTAATTATATGCCTATTCATTTTTTCACAATAGTCCTAAACGGTGAACCTTTCATCCGCTACCATATAGAAGTTTTGCAGCAACTACCTTTTAAATGGCATTGGCATATTGTTGAGGGGGTAGCTGATTTGAAACATGATACTGCCTGGCCTCTTCGATTTGGCGGAAAAATTACTGAGGAACTTCACGATCGGGGTCGCAGCAAGGATGGTACATCAGAATATATAGACGAAATAGCACGACTTTATCCCCAAAATATTACGGTTTATCGCAAGCCCGAAGGTGTTTTTTGGGATGGAAAACGCGAGATGGTAAATGCACCGCTGGAAAATATTAAAGAGGAATGCTTGCTGTGGCAGATGGATGTAGATGAACTGTGGACAGCAGAACAAATTTGTAAAGCCAGACAAATGTTTGTTGAACATCCCGAAAAAACAGCAGCTTTTTACTGGTGCTGGTATTTTGTAGGAGAAAAACTGGTTATTAGCACTCGCAACTGTTACGCTCAGAATCCTGCACAGGAATGGTTGCGAACCTGGAGGTTTAAGCCGGGCTGTGTTTGGGTAGCTCACGAACCTCCAAGATTAGCTGAACCTTTATCCGATGGCGAATGGATTCATCTTGCAGAAGTTAACCCTTTTTTACATGAGGACACAGAAAAAGAGGGTTTGGTATTTCAACACTTCGCTTATGTAACGCCTGAACAGCTACGATTTAAAGAACAATACTACGGTTATAAAAATGCAGTGGCAGAATGGAGTACGCTGCAACTACAAACTAAGTTTCCTGTGCGTTTGGCTAATTATTTTTCGTGGGTGCAAGATGGAACAATGGTTGATACAGCTCAGTCTTTTGGTGTAGCACCAATAGCACGACGTGACAAAGATAATAATCTATGGAGGTTTGCTCAGCCAGAGGAGTTGTTAAAAGAAACAGCAATACAAAAAGCCACCCCCAGGATTATTGTTGATGGTGTGTTTTTCCAGCTTTACAATACAGGAATTGCGCGGGTATGGCGAGCGCTCTTAGAAGAGTGGGTGACGCAGGATTTTGCCAAACACATTATTGTTCTCGATCGCGCTGGAACAGCCCCAAAAATCCCTGGTATTATGTATTGTCCCGTGGCTGCTTACGACTATGACAAAACAGATGGCGATCGCGAAATGCTCCAGCAAGTCTGTGACGAACTGGAAGCTGACTTATTTATCTCAACTTACTATACAACGCCTCTATCAACATCTTCAGTCTTTATCGCCTATGACATGACTCCTGAAGTCTTTGAGACAAATCTCGATCAACCCATGTGGCGCGAGAAACATTACGGCATCCGCCACGCATCTGCATACATTACTATTTCCCACAATACAGCCTCAGACTTATTAAAGTTTTTTCCTGATATTTCCTCAGAGTTAGTAACAGTCGCTCATTGTGGAGTTTCCCAAAATTTATCGCCAGCTAGCCCAGAGGAGATAGAGAATTTTAAGATTAAATACAATCTCTCAAAGCCATACTTTATGATGGTAGGTGCGGCAGGCGGTCATAAAAATGCACCCTTATTCTTGCAAGCTTTCGCGCAACTACCCAATCAACCAGAATTTGATATTGTCTGCACAGCTCATAGCGCTTTAACAAAGGATGAGTTTGAACCTTACACGTCAGGGAGTACAGTGCATAAGCTTCCCCTCAGCGATGAAGAGTTAAAAGCAGCTTTTTCGGGTGCTGTTGCGTTGGTCTATCCGTCCCAGTATGAAGGCTTTGGTTTGCCGATTTTAGAGGCAATGGCTTGCGGATGTCCAGTTATTACTTGTCCCAATGCTTCTATACCTGAAGTGGCGGGAGAGGCTGCCTTATATGTTCAGGATGATGATGTTGAAGCAATGGCGATCGCGCTTATTAACATTCAACAGCCCGAAGTGCGCGAATCGCTAATTACTTTAGGGCTTGAGAGAACGAAAAAGTTTTCTTGGTCAACAATGAGCAAAAAAGTTAGTTATGCTTTGATTAAGGCTAGCCTCTTGCCTCTTAAACTTAGAAATATTAATTTCATTGTTTTCCCTGACTGGGAGCAGGCAGAAGACACTATCTGTTCCCAAATGGAAGAGGTAATCGGGAAGGTAACAACACATTCAGATAGTAACAACCTCAATCTCTTAATTGATACCAGTAATCTGACTGAATCTTCAGAAATTGATGCAGATTTAGTTGTTTCTGGCGCAGTGATGAGTGTTATGATGAAGGAGGATATTGATATTCGCACAGCGCCAGAAATCACTATACTTGGCAGACTAAGTGAAGTACAATGGAAAGCTTTGGTGTCTAGAATTCAGGCTCGAATCTCTATAGAACGTGAAAATACACAGGCGATTGCTTATACTAAATTGCTCACCATCCCCCTCTATTCTGAGGGAAATTGCGATATAAACTGCGAGCAAGTAGAGGTTATATCGATGGATTCTTCTCGTGACTTAAAGGATAGATATACAGACTATGTTTATCATAATTGTCCTACTCTGGATGCAAATTCTCTAGCTCGTGTAGCGACAATCATTGAAAGCACCTGCTGGGAAGAGCCTACCTCTAGCACAGACTTAAACAACTTTGCAGTATTAGCTTTGATCGTAGCAGAACAGTCTGAGGACTTATCAGAGCGCCAACTTTATCTCAATATGGCTTTAGAAGCCTTAAACCAAGGAATAGAGCAAGATAGGTATCCTCTCTGCATAGCTCATCTAGCTCTACTCTTGACGATGACTGGAGAAATGTCCCAAGCTCTAGAACTTGCTTTTTCTACTTTTCTGAACACCGTACCCAATGTTTACAATACCATAGAGAAACTTCCCTCTGCACTGGTTTATCTACCTTCACCGCGCAACAGTTTGGTTCATACTCTGGCTGAGCAATTGACACATTTACTTCAAGCAAGGGATGTTCATACTCAGGCACTTTTCATTTTAAGCGAAGTGCTATGTCGAACTCATATTGTATTTTATGGAGCTGGTGGACTCCGACTGCTGAATCTAGCAGAGAAGATTTTACCAGATTCGAGTTCCATCAAGTTTAAACTAGGAGTTTCGTGCATCGTTAACAATTTAATGGAAGGACTTGTATACCTGCACCAAGCCAAGCAGCTAGCGCCACAGTCGCCGCAGATTTTTCAAGCTCTCTACCTTGCTTATCGAGATCTACAGGATAGAGATTCAGCTAGCTACTGGCTCAATGAGGCTCGTGAATTTTATAATCAAGATGCTACTTCTCCTGATTGGCAATGGGCAAAGTTAGGAGTAAATTCTTCTATCACTTACCTGCCCATTGAAAAGGAGCTATTATTAGCCGTTGAGCCTAGCTTTCGGAGTCTTGTAACAGCCGTCCTGCTTGCAGAGGGAGATTGGTTTGAACAGGAACTAGAATTTTGGCGGCATTGGCTCAAACCGGGCATGACAGTTATAGATGTTGGCGCAAATGTGGGGGTCTATACATTTATTGCTGCGCAACGGGTGGGAGCCACAGGTCGCGTACTAGCAGTTGAACCTTTTTCAGGTTGCTTGCGCTGCTTACAAGAAACCTGTAGGATTAACGACTTAGATTGGGTACAAATATGTCCTGGAGCTGCTAGCGACCGCATTGGTACAGCACGATTGCAGCTTTATACAGCTAGCGAATTAAACGAAATTGTTATTGGCGATGTGACAGAGCAAGCTCAGCTTGGTTCCTTTGAAGAAGTCGCGTGTTTTACTTTGGATAGTTTAGTTGAGCAGGAAAACATTAACCGAGTAGATTACCTTAAAATAGATGCAGAAGGACACGAAATGTCAGTTTTGCAAGGCAGTGAAAAAATATTATCTGATTTTTCCCCTATCATCCTCTATGAAAATATCGCTAGGAGCAAAGGCAGTAATTTACCTGTTGCTGATTATCTTAAAAGCAAAGGGTATAAACTCTTTCGCTATCAACCTTACGCCCAGGAACTAATTCCTATAAACTCATCTGATGAGTTGGAGGGCAACCTAAATGTTATCGCTGTTCCTGAGAGCAAAATAGATCTCATTTCTCAATCTTAAAAGTACATTTCTACTAAAATCAAGTAAGGCAACTTTAAAGCTATGTCAGTATTTCTCCCCAGTTTAAAGAAAAGTGGTCATTTAGATAAAATTCACATGACAGTTTGTAACGTTGGCTCTCGCAAAATTAGCAGTCAAGATGACTACAGTCAGAAAGGCTGGGAAATATTTGCACCAAATCTGACTATTTATGGATTTGATGCTGATGCTGATGCTTGTGAAGCTAACAATACTGCTCTGGAAGCTCAACAAACAAATTGGACAGAAAAACATATTCCTCTAGCGCTAGCAAATTCTGTAGGCGAATCTACACTTTATGTAACTAAGCATCCCATGTGCAGCTCTCTGTACCCACCTAATGAACCTTATCTTGAGCGGTTTTCAGGGTTGTCAGAATTAGTCAACTTAGATTTTTATATGGGAATAGAAACAACTACGTTAGATGAATTTTGTCACACTGAAGGGATTAAGGAAATCGACTTTTTGCAAGTTGACGTTCAGGGCGCAGAATTACAAGTGTTACAAGGTGCTGCTCAAATCTTAGGACAGTCTATTCTTGCTGTGCAGGCTGAAGTCGAGTTTTCACATCTCTATAAAAATCAGCCTTTATTTGCGGACGTTGATATTTATCTCAGGGAACAAGGATTTACTTTGTTCGATTTAAATAACGCTTATCGGCTGCGGAGCGGATCTCCCATTCGTTCAACAGTCCGCGCTGGACAGTTATTATGGGGAGATGCTTTTTATTTTCGGGATCTCATAGATGAAAGCTTGGAAAACAATCTAAAAACACCAGATAAAATTCTAAAATTAGCTTGCATTGCTGATATTCTTGGTTTCCCAGACTACACTTTGGAATTATTAGAGTATTTAACTTTGAATCATAGCAGCAATCGCAACTACAACTTTGCTAACAACATCATCGAAACTCTGGCTCAATTCCCAGATCTAGTCAATAGAGGTCTAAATTCTCTGCCTATTGTTTCCCGAATTTTGGATTATATTGATGGTTATGATATTGAATCTCTCATCTCTAATAAAGCTGGTATTAGCGCCAATAGCCAGCCGGAACCACAAATCGATCCTATTAAGGTGTTCCACTGCGATGAATACCGCGACACAACCAGAGAAGATTAGAACATTTAGCAAGCTTAGGATTAGATATTGTAGGGAAAACTGTACTAGAACTTGGAGCAGGAATGGGCGATCATACAAGCTTTTTTCTGGGTCGAAGCTGTGAAGTAGTTGCCACTGAAGGTAGACTGCAAAACATAGAAATACTTAGATCGCGTTATCCCGATATTGAGACAATACAACTCGATCTAGATACTTCAGATTTAAAAATAGATCGGGAATTTGATATTGTTTACTGCTACGGGTTGCTGTATCATCTACAAAAACCCAATCAAGCTATCGAGTTTATGGCTAGCAGTTGCCAAAATATGCTGCTCTTGGAGACGTGCGTGTCGTTTGGGGAAGAAGAAGCTATCAATTTTTGCGAAGAACAAGCAGATTTTCCATCGCAAGCTATATCAGGTAATGGATGCCGACCTACAAGAAAGTGGTTGTACAATCAACTAAAGCAATACTTCGAGTTCGTCTATATGCCCATGACCCAACCTAACCACGAACAGTTTCCTATTGATTGGACTTTATATTCATCGGAAACATTGACTCGCTCAGTATTTATTGCTTCCCGACACAAGTTGAAAAATCTGCTTTTGCTTGAAGAGATTCCCTTGAAGCAACAGCGTCATTAAAAGTTGAACGTGGATTTTACAGCGTGAATTTTGAATTTGGATACTCGGAATTGCATAATTAGTAGACAAAAGCTCCTTACTTTTGCTCATAGTTTTCAACATATTTCTGCCACATTTGCTCGTAAGCTTTTTCCATCTCTCGCGTAAATTGCTTGCCATTCCACAGCGGAGCAGTTTGTCGTGATTGCCGCAATTTCCAAGATATTTGCTGCCGCAAAGCGGCATCTTTTCCTAAACGAACTCCCCATTCTACATACTCTTCATCAGTCCAAGCAATCCCTTCCGAAATACCTGCATTCATCATCATCGTGTAGCTGTTGCGAGCGGCAAACTGCTGCCCCACAAGGGTTACTATAGGAACACACATCCACAGCGTTTCCATAGTTGTTGTAGCTCCATTGTAGGGGTAAGTATCTAGTACCACATCTGCAATGGCCAAATTAGCTCGGTGTTCTGCCTCCGATCCAGCCAACGGTAAAAATCGCAGCCTGTCGCCATCCACCCCCTCTGATTCTGCAATTTCGACAAAAAACTTTTTGATTGATTCTTGATCCGCCAAACCTTTAATTAAAAAGTAACTATTCGGTACAGCTTTGATAATTTGCATTTGCAGCCGTACTGTATCGGGGTGATACTTATATCCCCTCTGAGCGCTAAGATAAATCACAGCATCACTGCCGATATCCAAACTGTCGCGCCGTAAAGTTGGCACACCAACCTCAAAACCATCGACTGCTATGTAAGTTTGAGGCAAACGCCAGATTTTTTCCGTATAGTAGTCCTGAGCAGATTCGGGTAAAACGTAAGGATCGGCAATATAGTAATCAATAGTTGGCACGCTCGACGCATCCCAACCAAGCCAAGTCACCTGAATTGGTGCTGGTTTAATAGCCATAGTTTCACAAGTATTACTCAGCGTCATACTATCGAGATCGACTAAAATATCAATTTCATCTTCGTAAATTTTCTCAGCAGCTTCCTGACTCTCTAATCCTAATTTATAAGCTTTATCAACTTTGCTAATGTACCAATCTTCTAACTTGTCGCGGTTCATTTCAGAGCCAAGCAGGTAAACATTTACTTCAAAGCGAGATGGATCGCGGTACTCAAACACCCAGCGGGCCAACCAGCCCACAGAATGGCTGCGGAGGCAATGAGAGAGATATCCAATCTTCAAACGTTTACCAGGAGGATCAATCTTGAGAAGGGGCGATCGCCGCTGGCGACATTTCTCCACTTTCTCCTTTGCATAATTTTCAACATTTAATAGAGCAAGCTGAGCTAGTTGACTGCGAATTTGTATATTTTCCCGTGGGATATCTTGAAAGTATGGGAAAAAAAACACAGAAATAAATAAACGAACAGTTGCAGCCTGAGCCAGGGATGTCGGTTGCTCCTCTATCAAAGACGCTAACAGGGATTTCTGCGTTTCTAAGGCTAAACAAAATTCATCCCAATAGCCGCCACATCCCATCAAACTGCGTATGATCAGGAAACTAGCATAAACTTTATTTGCTAAGCCTTCCGTAACTGAATAGCACAATTTAGCAGTTTCTATTCCTTTAGAATGCTGACTCATCTCTTGATAAAAACAAGACAAACTACCCAGTAAGTCTGGATTTAGAGGCTCCACACGCAAGGCTAATTCAGTAAATCGTGCTGCTAACTCAGCTTGCTTTGCAGAGTAGCAAATCTTATGAACAAACGGGATCAAAAGTCCCAAAAAATGTTGGGGGTCTTTAACGTAGCTTGTACAGGCATCCGTCAACTCAAATGATGATGGATAAAAAGGAGCCCGGTCTAAAACATTCTTCAACACTTGCATCAATAGCTCAAAGTCTACCACATTCGCTTGTTCTGACTTGAGTAGCTCAATGACGCCTATCTCTGCCAATTCCTCTCCGGTATATACCTCCAGCATGGTGGACAGCCCGATCGAATGCAACAGGTTGTTGATATCTGTAGGATTAATTTCCCTGATATGCTGCCGAATTGCCCAAGCCACCGCATAGTCACCCAGATCCCGCTGTCTATCCGCCTCTGTTTGCAGAACCTGTATGAGTTCTTCAGTCCACCGATCTATTTCTTCAGGCTCTCCCTCCGCCACTCCCAACAGCCAAGTAGTCTGAGCTTCAACTTCTTGTCCCTGCAACAGCAACATCAACCCTAACTGCCAGTAGTGGGACTTGATGTCTGGTTCGTCTTCAATTGCCTGTTCGTAAAGCTTTGCAGCCTGAACGTAATCTCTTTTCAGCAAAAATTGATCGGTTTTTTGCTGCCAATCAGATCCTAAAGCCGGTAAATCACTAGAAACCATAGATAAATATGTTCAAAACAGTTTTTATATAAAAAATTAGAGCAGGTAGCACACAGAGTCCTACCCGCTCCCCTTAACAAGCCATGCTGGTTATGTTCAGCAATTACTTGGTAACAATTGTCATGTTTTGTCCACAAGTGACTTCAGTCCCACCATAAGTAGCGGCAACGGGAGGAGCAAAACTAACCCCCTCACAAAGTATGCTCTGCGTGGTTTTTGCTTCGCCTGCATCAACCAACCCGACTCCCCCTGCATATCCTTTAAGAGACCCACTAACAACGGGGGTTGCCAGGGCATCAGCCGAGGTTACCACACCTGTTACAGTGTAGATATAGTTAGTGGTTTGAGTTTTGAGACCCAGACCCAAAGCGGCAACGTCAGCCCCAAACTTAGGATTCTCTGCGTAATAAGCCTGCTGACCCTTGTTGATCGAGGCGACATACTGCTTGGCTTCAGACTGCTTGGCTTTGTTAGCTTGGCTGAGGAACGCAGGCAAAGCGATCGCAGACAAAATACCGATGATAATGATAACAACCAGTAGTTCAATCAGGGTGAAACCTTGATCCTGTCTTCTTTTGTTGATGTGTTGCAGGAACTTGGCTTTAAATTCAGTCTTCATAATTTGTTTCTCCTTGAGGG
>Ga0136638_10000261_pt1 | contig 11406 bp, 7 predicted proteins | sample AntDrymUQ8582206_2_FD_104671 | JGI IMG/M metagenome (GOLD analysis project Ga0136638, IMG submission 104671) | Polar desert sand microbial communities from Dry Valleys, Antarctica - metaG UQ858 (22.06) | ecosystem: Environmental > Terrestrial > Soil > Desert | place: Antarctica: Dry Valley...
CGCGAACTGCGGCGCGTCGAGCGGGCCGTGCTGGAAGTGTTGGCGACTGAGGGCTACTTCGAACCCATGCTTCGCTTCGAGCCCGCATCAGCGGCGGCCAGCGGCGCCGCGCGCTATCGATTGATCGTAGAACTCGGCCGCAGGACGAGCGTCGGATCACTCGATCTTCAATTACGCGGTGCGCTGTCCGAGCCGCGCTTTCGCGATCGCATGGAGGTGTTGCGCGCAGAGTGGCCGCTGCCGGTTGGCGCACCGTTTCGCTCTCCACTATGGGAAACCGCGAAGACGCAGCTACTGGCGTCGGTGCAAGCGCTCGATTTCGCCGGTGCGCGGCTGGTGGATTCGGAAGCGAAAGTCATGGCCGATGCTGCCAGCGCCGCGTTGACGGTGCAGATCGACAGCGGTCCCGCCTACACCGTCGGCGAATTGGTCATTACCGGCCTCGAAAAATACGACTCGAAGTTGGTGCAACGCTACAACCCGTTTCGAGTGGGTGAGCCATACGATCGCGCCAAGCTGATCGAATTTCAGCAAGCGCTTGAAGAAACGCCGTATTTTTCTTCGGTGTTGGCGTCGCTGCAGCTCGACCCCGCGCATCCCGAAAATGCACCGCTGCGGCTGCAGCTGCGCGAGTCTAGAACCAAGCGATTCAGCGCCGGCGTCGGCATCGCATCGAATACCGGCGCGCATCTGGAGCTGGCGTATCGGCAATCGCTGACGTTCGGCCGTCCGTATTCGTTGCAGACCGGCGCGCGTATCGATCAGAACGGTGGCTTTGGCTACGTTGACCTGCTGCTGCCGCCCAAGCCAAACGGTGCGCGCGACAGCATCGGCGCGCTGGTCGAAGATTCGGACATCGAAGATCTGCGAGTCAAGCGCTGGAGCGTCGGAGCGGCGCGCGCAAAGTTGCGCGGCTCGCGTGTGCAGCGCCACGTCGAGACCAAATGGGGCGTGAACTTCGAACATGAAGAACGCAAGACGCCGCTGGAACCGCTGATCAAGCTCGATACGTTGTCGACCACGTACACCTGGATCAGGCGCGACGTTGACGAGATCGTCAATCCGCGCCGCGGCAACGTGATCGAGCTCGAAGGCACGGTCGGCGCCAGCGGCGTCGATCTGGACGAAGTGTTCGTGCGCGGTTACGGCCGCATCGCGCAATACGTGCCGATTGGGCAACGCGACGTGCTGATTTTGCGGGGCGAGCTCGGCGCGGTCGATGTCGACACAGCCGACATTGTGCCGACGCGCTTTTTGTTTCGCACTGGCGGCTCCACCACCGTGCGCGGTTACGATTACGAAAGCCTGGGCGTCAAGCGTGGCGGCGCCACCGTCGGCGGACGCGCGCTGGCGCTGGCCTCGGCCGAATACGTGCACTGGCCCGAGCGCTGGGGCGGCAATTGGGGTATTGCCGGATTCGTCGATGTCGGTGATGCCGCAGACTCGTTCAAGGAGCTGGACCCTGCCGTCGGTATCGGGCTCGGCGTGCGCTGGCGCACGGTGGCCGGTCCGCTCGCGGTAGACGTAGCGTATGGAGAGCGCGAAAAGCAGTTTCGCCTGCATTTCTCGGTGGCGATCGCGTTTTAACTCACAGGTAACGGCTGGTAAGGACGGAGTGCGGCAGATGGAGTTGTTGGCTTGGCGACTTTAATTCGGCGGCCCTGGTGGCTGCGCGCGTTGATTGGCACGCTCGTCGGTGCGGCGGTAGTGGTGCTCGCGAGCGGTGCGGCGATCTGGTGGATGTATACGACGTCGAGCGGGCTGCGCTTTGTCGTGTTGTTGAACTCGCGGCTGAATACGTTGGTGGTTGTGCGCGATGTTGCCGGGTCGCTGCGCGACGGATTTACTGCCGGCCAGCTCTCGGTGACCGGCCCCACCTGGTCGCTGCAGGCGAGCGGCGTTGCTGTCGAGACGTATGAGCTGCATTGGCGCCGCCGTGCGTTCGACTTCGAGCGCGTCACTGCACGCTCGGTGACGATGGATTGGATTGCGAGCAACGAACCAGCGAAGCCGCCGGCTTCGCTGGCGCTGCCAATCGATTTGAGGGTGCGCAACCTTTCGATAGACGAGCTGCAATTCGGCGAGCGCAGCAAGGCGCCGAACGTTGCCCGCAACATCGCGGCGAGCGTGCATCTGAACGGCGAAGAGATCGTGGTCGAGCGCGCCGTCGTCGAGCACGGCCCAAGCCGCGTGTCTCTCAACGGCCGCATCGACGCTCGCAGTCCCTTCGCTTTGCAAGCCCAGGCGCAGATCACGTCGACCGTGCGTGAGCATAGCGTCAGTGCCAATGCACGAGCCACTGGAACACTGCTCGACGCTTTGGTGAACGTCGATGCAGACAGCGCTGATGCCCGCGCTACGCTGCTTGCTCGGCTGACTCCGTTCGCCCCAGTTCCGCTCGCGCAGTTGACCGCGGACGTTACGCACCTGAACCTCGCTGCATGGGTGGCGGGTGCGCCAGTCATGCGACTGCGTGGCCGCGCAGATCTGAAGCCGGTCGATGCCGCCGCCGGGTTCAGCCTGCACGGGCCGTTTCTTATCGAGAACCTCGAAGCAGGGCCGGTCGACAAGCAACGTGTGCCGGTGCGTTCGGCGCGCGGATCGTTGACCTGGTCGGCCGACACGCTGGCTTTGGCGTTGCAGCGCGTAGAAGGGACTCGCGGTGCCGCCAGCGGCGGCTTGACGTGGTCGACTGCCAGCGGCGTCGACGCAAAATTGGCGTTGAACGATATCGATGCGTCGACGATCCATTCGAACGCCACGCCGACGCGCATCGACGGCAATCTGCACTACTCGCTCCTTAATCAGGTGCAACGCTTCGTCGGCACTTTGCGCACGGCGAGCGTCACCGCGCCGCGCGGCCAAAAACCAATCGAGCTGGCCGGGGATTTCAATCTGCTGTTGCGCGACCAGGTGCTCGACATCGAGACCGCGCGCTTGAGGATTGCCAACGGTCAGGCCGATCTGGCGGGCCGCGTCGAGCTGCGAGGCAATTACGCTGCGCGTATCAAAGGCACGTTCGATAACCTCGATCTGGCACAGCTCGTTAAAGGACTCGACACACGGCTAAATGGCAACGTCGACCTGGACGCGCGATTTCGGCCTGCAATCGTCGGCCGCGCCGCAGTCGCATTGACGGACAGCAGATTATTAGGCCGCGCACTCGACGGCCGCGCAACCATCGAGCTGGCAGAGCAACGCATAGACGTCGACGTTGATGTCGCATCGCGTTCGGCACGGTTGACTGCACGCGGCGGTCTAGGCGGCGGGCGCGAGCTGGCGTTCGAGCTGATTGCGCCGCAGATTTCCGAGATCGTGCCGCGTACCGCAGGCAGCGTAACTGCGCGCGGCAGTGTCAGCGGTGAGTACGCCGCGCCGCAGCTGCGCATGGACGCGACTGCAACCAACCTCAAGTTCGCCAACGGTCAAACGGTGGAGAGTGCGAGTGCTTCGATCGCCGGCGGTATCGCAGCTACTGCGCCACTCGCAGTAACGGTAAAGCTAAGCGGCCATCGCGCGCCCGATCTTGACGCGTCGCTCGCTGCCGCCACGTTGATCGGTCGCGGCACGACGGCCGATCACACGCTCGAGTTAACCGGCACAACGCTGTCGCAGCAGCCGGTTCGGATAGTTGCCAGCGGTGGCTGGAAGCCAGTGGCAGGGCAAGATGGTGCATGGCGTGGCTCGCTGGTCGCGGCTGAGAGTGGCCGCCCGCTCGAGCTGCGGCTGCGCGAGCCCGCGCCGTTGTCGATTGCGCGCGGTTCGATGTCGCTCGGCCCGGCGCGATTCGAAGCGCGCGGCACTCAGTTCAGCGCGGTCGAGCTGCAATTGCGCGAAGCGCGCTGGCGCACGGCGGGAACCTTCGAAGGCTTCTCTCCGCAGGCACTCGACGCACGCGCGAGTCAAGCGCGCCGCGTGGTGCGCACCGGCAGCGGCAATCGACAGCCGCTGACGCTGCGCGGGCGCTGGGAGCTCGAGCTCGCTGAAGCACTCACTGGCATTGTCATCATCGAACGCACCGGCGGCGATATTTACGGCGGCATCGATGCGCTGAATCCGATCGGCATCAGCGACCTCGGCGGCGCGCTCAGCGTTGTGAACAACCGCGTCACCGGCACCGCGTACGTGCGCGGCAAAGCGCTCGGCCGGCTTGATGCCGTGATCGACGCCTACGTCGATACGGGTGGCGGCATACAGCTCGCACGAAATCGGCCGTTTCGTATCGATGTTGACGCGCTGCTGCCCGATCTCAGCTGGATGGGACCGCTGATCGGCGACAGCGTGCAGGTCGAAGGGTCCGGCAGCGTCAAGGCGGCAATCTCGGGGACACCGGCCGAGCCCACTGCTTCGGGTCCCATCCGCGCCAGCGGCTTGCGCATCGCGTATGTCGAACAGGGATTGCGCCTGGAGGACGGCACGCTCGATGCGAATCTGGAAGACGGGGTGCTGGTCGTCAATGAACTCATGTTCACCGGCTCGCCGCGCATCGCGCCCGACGACAAACGCGCCGCAGGTGCCGTCAATTTCGACAAACCAGGCCGGCTGCGCGCGGTAGCGCGCATTGCGTTGCGCACCCTGACTGGAAGCGTCGGTATCACTGCGGACCGGTTGCCGGTGTTGCAGCGGCGTGACCGCTGGATGGTCGTCAGCGGCGAAGGTGGGATCACGCTGGCGCCCGAGCGTGCGGATTTGTACGCAAAGCTGCAGGTTGACGGCGCGTTTATCGATTTCTCGCGGCTGCGCGGCGCTCGCTCGCTGCCGAGCGACGTCGTCGTCGTGCGCGCGCAGGAGCCCGGCAAGGTCGGTAAACCTGCGGTCGACGTCACGCTCGACGTGCGCGGCAACCTCGGCAACGCTTTCTACATTCGCGGTGCAGGACTGGAGGCGCGGCTCGATGGTGCGCTCGACATCAGCGGTCGGCCGGGCCAGTTGCTGGCGGAAGGAAACGTGAGTACGCGCAGCGGTACGTATCAAGGTTATGGGCAGCGACTGCAAATTCAGCGCGGCATCCTCACATTCCAAGGCCCCGTCGAAAATCCCTCGCTGAATGTGCTCGCGGTGCGAACCGGCTTGCCGGTTGATGTGGGGGTTGCCGTCGGCGGCACTGCGGCTCGCCCGGTGGTGCGTCTTTATTCGGACCCATCGATGACCGATGTCGAAAAGTTGAATTGGCTCGTGCTCGGCCGTCCGCCCGGCGCTTCGGGCGACGGCGGGCAGGAACGTGCACTGTTATCGGCGGCGGCCAGCGCGCTGTTCGCGGGCCAGGCCGATGGCGCCAGCGCCAATCTAATGCGATCGCTCGGCATCGATGAAATCAGCTTGCGTCCGGGGCAAGACAGCTCATCGATATTGCCGCGCGAGACGGTGGCTGGAACGCTGCGCAGCGCAACCGGCACCACCGCAGCGAGCGATTTCGTCACCATCGGAAAGCGATTGAACGACGATTTGTATCTGACTTTCGAGCAGGCGATCTCGGGCGCTGCCACGTACGTCGCGTTGAATTATCAGATCAGCCGGCGCTTGTCGCTAATTGGGCGCGCCGGTACGACGACGGCGCTCGACCTCGTTTACTCGATTGCTTTTGATTGACGTTCACCAAGCGGTGCGAACGTCGCTCAAGAACACAGGGATGTCCATCACCCGGGGCCGTGAGCTTGCCCGATACAACTTGTCCGCGACGTAACCACCATATTCCTGAGGCGGGGCCGCGTTCCCCTTCAACCTCCCGGCAGCTTCGCCAGAGCATTAAACAGACGCGCGTTCGCCCACGCCGTGAAGCGCGTAAGCATGCGGATGTTTCGGCTCGCGGACATGATTGCAGCTACGGTCTCCATCGTTTACGCGCAGCGTCGTCGCTTTCGCGCGCGTCGACCCAGCGCTCACCGCCAGCAATGGCCTCTTTTTTCCAGAACGGTGCCTCAGTCTTCAGATAATCCATCACGAACTGACACGCGGCCAACGCATCGCCGCGATGCGTGCTGGTGGTGACCACCAGCACGATCTGATCTGTGGGCTCGAGAGTGCCGACGCGATGAATGATCAGCACGTCGTGCAGCCGCCAGCGTTCTTTGGCCTGTTCGGCAATTGACGTCAGCGACTTTTCGGTCATGCCGGGGTAGTGCTCGAGCGTGATCGAGCCAACTGTCGCGCCTTCATTCAAGTCACGCACGATCCCGATGAAGCTCGCTACCGCGCCGACTGCTGAATTGCCTGCACGCAGACGAACGATCTCTGACCCAGCGTCGAAATCCTCCTGCTGAACGCGAACAGCCATTTAACCGCCCGTCACCGGGGGAAAGAACGCGACCTCGGCGCCGTCGCGCAACACATGCTGATCGTCGACCATCGTCTGATCGACCGCGGCACGTACACGCCGCTTGCCGGCGAACGCATCGGCCCACGTGTCGCCGCGTTGGATCAGCCAGGACCGCAATTGCGCGACGGTCGCCACGCTATCGGGCGCTTCGACCATCTCTTCGCTGCAACCCACGCGCTCGCGTAACGCAGCGAAATACAGCACGCGCAGCTTCACGACAGCAACTCCGAGAACGGCAGAAAGCGAACCATGTCTCCCGCACGAATCTGATGCTCGGCCGGATTGTCGACCAAGCCGTCGGCCCACACCACCGACGTCAGCACCGATGAGTTCTGGTTCTCAAAAATATCGAGGCCGTTGCGTTCGTTCATGCGCGCCCGCATAAATTCACGCCGCCGGCTTAATTCGGTCCAGTCAAAGTCGGCGCGCAGTAACAGCGTTCGCATTGGATCGTGCCTGCCCTGCCGCTGCAAAATAAACGGACGTGCAAACAGCAGAAAGGTCACGAAGCTCGACACCGGATTGCCGGGCAACCCGATGAATGGCACGCCTCGCACGTGGCCGAATGCAAGCGGCTTGCCGGGCTTCATCGCGATCTGCCACAGATCAAGCGTGCCTTCGGCCTGCACCGCCGGTTTTACGTGATCTTCTTCGCCGACCGACACGCCGCCCGACGAAATGATCAAATCGGCGCGCATCGCGGCACTCGTCAAAGCATCGCGCGTGCTTTGCAGGTTGTCGGGAACGATGCCGAGGTCGTCGACTTCGCAGCCAAGCGATTCGAGCAAACCGCGCAGCATGAAGCGGTTCGAGTTATAGATGCGTCCCGGCGGCAGCGACTCGCCCGGCATCACTAATTCATCGCCGGTAAAGAAAGTCGCCACGCGCAGCCGGCGGAACACGGTCAGCCTAGCTGCGCCAATCGACGCGGCAAGCGCGCAATGCTGCGGTTTTAATCGAACGCCTGCGCGCAGCACCGTGTTGCCACGCTCGACGTCGATACCTGCAGTTCGAATCGCGGCGCCTCGCACTGGTTGCTCGTTGAACGTAACCTTGTCGCCCTGCGCTTCGCAACGTTCCTGCATGATCACCGAGTCGGCCCCGGCAGGGATCGGCGCGCCGGTAAAAATGCGGGCCGCGGTGCCCGGCTCGAGCGGACCGCCCACCTGCCCGGCGGCAATGCGTTGACTAATACGCAAGGTGGTCGGCACCGCCGGCACGTCGAGATTGCGCACCGCGTAGCCATCCATCTGCGAGTTGTCGAGCGGCGGCACATCAATCGACGACACCACTTCAATGGCCAGCACGCGGCCGGCAGCGTGCATCGTCCCGACCTGCTCGACGTCGGTGACGGGCTGCACAGCGGAGAGCAGCTTTTCGAGTGCCTGTTCGACCGATAGCAATGGATCAGACGCGAGGCGCCGGGAGTTGCAACGTTTGAGCAATGAACGCTGCGATTTTATAGGGGTCGTTCAGGTCAAGCACCGGCAGCGACGTGTGGACTGGATGATCGGTGGCCAGTGCAACCACGTGCGAGTCGTGCGGGTAAAGCGGCGGCTCGTCATTGACGCGGCGGCGCACTTCGATACGCGGAATGTTTCCCTCGCTCTTGAAACCCTCGACGATTACCAGGTCGCACGGCGCAAGTTCGCCCAGCAGTTCGTCGAGCGTCGCCGCACGATGCGGCGTTTCGCTCAACAGGGCCCAACGCGAGCCGGTAGCGATCAACACCTGCAGGGCTCCGGCGTCGCGATAGCGAAACGAGTCCTTGCCCGGCCGGTCCATGTCGAACCCGTGATGCGCATTCTTGACCGCCGAAACAGCAAGGCCGCGACTGCGAAACACCGGGATCAGCTTTTCAATCAACGTGGTCTTGCCGCTATTCGAATAACCGATGAAGCCGATCGCTTTCACGAAGCTCGAGCGTGCTGCGCAATAAACGCCTTGACGCGTTCCGCATCGGCCAGCATTGCTTCAAAGCGCTGCGGCCGCTTTTCAAGATCAGCGTATGCAGCGGGCCGCTCGGGCTCGAGGCCGATTGCTTCGATGATTGTGTCCGCGAACTTCACCGGCAAAGCAGTCTCAAGGCAGATCATCGGAACATCGCGATCGACGTGCTCGAGCGCGACCTTGACGCCGTCGGCCGTGTGCGGGTCGATAACGATGTGATGCCGCTCATAGATCGTGCGAATCGTGCGAATGCGGTCGGTGTGGGTGCTGCGGCCGGAAATTATTCCGCTGGCGCCGACGAGCGGCCAGATCGGTGTGCCACCAATGTGAAACTCACCGCGCGTGTCGAGCTCCCACCAGAGCTCGCGCAGCAGCTCTGCATCGCGGTCGAGCAGGTCGAACATGAACCGCTCGAAATTGGACGCCTTTGCAATATCCATCGACGGGCTGCTGGTGGCGTGCGTCTCGGTTTGACTGCGCACTCGATAGCGGCCGGTTCGAAAAAACTCATCGAGCACGTCGTTCTCGTTGGTCGCAAGGATCAAGCGGTCAATCGGCAACCCCATCTGCTTGGCGACCCAGCCCGAAAGAATGTTGCCAAAGTTGCCGGACGGCACCGCAAACGAAACTTTTTGCGCGCTCGATTGTGTAGCGGCCAGATAGCCTTTGAAGTAGTACACCACCTGCGCGACCACCCTGCCCCAGTTGATCGAATTGACACTGCTGATCCGGTGGCGCTGCTTGAATTCGAGATCACCCGAGATACTCTTGACGATGTCCTGGCAGTCGTCGAACACGCCGTCGAGCGCGATGTTGAAAATGTTGGAGTCGTCGAGCGCATACATCTGCGCGCGTTGAAAAGCACTCATGCGCCCGGCCGGCGATAACATGAACACGCTGATGCGGTCGCGGCCGCGCATCGCGTACTCGGCGGCCGAGCCGGTGTCACCCGAGGTTGCCCCGAGTACGTTGAGATGCGCGTTGCGCTGTGCAAGCACGAGCTCGAACAGCGCTCCCAGCAGCTGCATCGCCAGGTCCTTGAACGCCAGCGTCGGACCGTTGGACAGCTCGAGCAACGCCAGTCCCGGCTCGAGCCACCGCAGCGGCGCAATGTCGGCCGGGTTGCTGTCCTTGCGGGCGTTGCGGAAGACGTCGGCGGTGTACGTCGAGCCAGTCAGCGTGGCGAGCTCGCCCGACGGGATGTCGGCGATGAATTTGCTGATGACGACGCTCGCCAGTTCCGCATAAGACAGTGAGCGCCAGGCATCGAGCTCGGTCACGGTCACGTGCGGGTAAGACACCGGCATGTACAAGCCGCCATCTGACGCCAGGCCCGACAGCAAAATTTCACTGAACGATTGCTCGGGCGCACGGCCGCGCGTTGATATGTAGCGCATCTACAAAAGTTCTTCCTGCCTGATGCGAATGACCGGCGCCAGCACTGTCGGCAGCGCCTCGATCCGCTTGATCGCCGCGTTGACGTCGCGCTCGAGCGCATCGTGCGTCAACATGATGATGTCGGTCTGATTTTCGCCTTCGGACGGCTCACGCTGGAACAGGGCGTCGATTGAAATCCGCCCCTCAGCCAGATTGCGTGTGATGTCCGCCAGCACGCCGGGCTGATCAGCCACCCGCATGCGGAAGTAATACGAAGTCACCGTGTCATCGACGCTCAACCATGGCAGCGCCGCCACAGAATCGGGTTGAAACGCGAGGTGGGGGACGTGATTCTCGGGATCGGCGGTGTGCAGGCGCGTGACGTCGACCAGATCGGCTACGACCGCGGATGCTGTCGGCTCGGAGCCCGCGCCAGCGCCGTAATACAGCGTGACACCGACCGCGTCGCCCTTGATCAATATCGCGTTCATCGCGCCTTCGACGTTGGCAATTAGCCGCTGCAGCGGCACCAGCGTCGGATGCACCCGCAACTCGATCCCGTTCACGGTGCGCTTGGTAATGCCGAGCAGCTTGATGCGGTAACCAAGTTGCTCGGCGTATTTGATGTCTTCTTTGGCCAGATGCGTGATGCCTTCGGTGTAGGCAGCATCAAAATTGATCGGGACGCCGAAGGCGATCGACGACAAGATGGCGAGCTTGTGCGCAGCGTCGACTCCCTCCACGTCGAACGTCGGGTCGGCTTCGGCGTAACCGAGCCGCTGAGCGTCCTTGAGCGCAGCATCGAAAGAAACTCCACGCGACCGCATCTCCGACAAAATGAAATTGCTGGTGCCGTTGATAATGCCGGCGATCCACTCGATGCGATTCGCAGTCAGGCCTTCGCGCAACGCCTTGATGATCGGAATGCCGCCGGCCACCGCCGCCTCGAAGGCGAGCATCACGCCTTGAGCACGCGCCGCATCAAACAGTTCGTTGCCGTGGCGCGCGAGCAGCGCCTTATTGGCGGTGACAACGTGCTTGCCGCGCGCAATCGCATCGAGCGCCAGGACGCGCGCCGGCTCGTAGCCGCCCATTAGCTCGACGACAATGTCGATTTCCGGATCGCTCACAACGTCGTTGCAGTCTGATGACACTGAAACATCATTGCCGACGATCGCCCGCGCCTTCTCAACATCGCGCACCGCGACCGCGGTGATCTCGATGCCGCGCCCGGCGCGACGCGCGATCTCGAGCTGATTACGCCGCAGCAGTTCGTACGTGCCGCGGCCCACGGTGCCAAGGCCGAGCAATCCAACGCGGATGGGGACCATACTCAGGAAAGCCGGCGCATGCGCCCCGGCAACGGGCGCCTATGCAACTGCGCGCTCCGGCTTGGCCGAGCCGTCCTTGCGAAACATTTCTTTAATTCCGCGAATCGCCTGCCTGATCCGATGTTCGTTTTCGATCAGCGCAAAGCGTACGTGCTTGTCGCCATAGTCGCCGAAGCCGATACCGGGAGAAACAGCTACCTTCGCCTCCGCCAGTATTTTCTTCGCGAACTCGAGCGAGCCCAGCGCCTGGTACTGGGGCGGAATCTCGGCCCAGATGTACATCGACGCTTTGGGAACTTCGACCATCCAGCCCGCTTCGTGCAGCCCGCGCACCAGCACGTCGCGCCGCCGCTGATATTCACGCCGAATACTCTGCACGCACTCCTGCGGGCCTTCGAGCGCCGCGATCGCGGCAACCTGGATCGGAGTGAA
>Ga0136638_10000262_pt1 | contig 11403 bp, 13 predicted proteins | sample AntDrymUQ8582206_2_FD_104671 | JGI IMG/M metagenome (GOLD analysis project Ga0136638, IMG submission 104671) | Polar desert sand microbial communities from Dry Valleys, Antarctica - metaG UQ858 (22.06) | ecosystem: Environmental > Terrestrial > Soil > Desert | place: Antarctica: Dry Valley...
GTAGTCGCTCTCGCGCAGCAGCTCGGCGGGCACGGCGTCGTCGGTCTGCGCGTCGAGTGCGTCGACGTCTGCCGGCGCGACACCGAACGCCTGCCACACCGACGCCAGGTGCTCTCGCGTGGTGACTTCCGACGTCGCGACACCGACGTGGTCGGGGCCGACGTGGCGCAGATGGATCCCGAGGCCCCTGGCAATGGCGACGACGTCCGCGGCACGCCCGGGGACGTGCGCCACGATGGTGTCGAAAAAGGACTGGGACGTGAGCTCTATCCCGCCGGCGCGCAACCCGCCGGCCAGGACCGCTGCATAGCGGTGGACCCGGTAGGCGATGTCTCGCAGTCCGTCCGGACCGTGGTAGACGGCGTACATCGAGGCGACCACGGCGAGCAGCACCTGCGCCGTGCAGATGTTGGAGGTCGCCTTGTCCCGCCGGATGTGCTGCTCGCGGGTCTGCAGCGCCAGGCGGTACGCCGGACGGCCCTCGGCATCGACCGAGACGCCCACCAGTCGACCGGGCAGATGCCGCTCGAGCCCCTGGCGCACGGCGATGAACCCGGCGTGCGGCCCCCCGTAGTACATGGGAACACCGAACCGCTGGCTGGAGCCGACCGCGACGTCAGCGCCGAGGGCCCCCGGCGCCCGCAGCAGGCACAGCGCAAGGGGGTCCGCGACCACGACGGCCATGGCTCCGCGTGCGTGGGCTTGCGCGATCACCTCGGACGGGTCGATCACGGAGCCGTCGGCGCGGGGGTAGGCGACCAGGACGCCGCTGATCGGGCCGTCCGGCAGTCCCTCGTCGAGGTCGGCGTGCACGAGCGCCACGCCCATCGCCTCGGCGCGGGTAGCCACCACAGCGAGCGTCTGCGGCAGACATCGGCTGTCGACGACGAAAGGCACCTCGGGAGCGGAGCGCTGCGCACGGCGGACGAGGGTCATCGCCTCGGCCGCGGCGGTCGCCTCGTCGAGCAGGGACGCGTTGGCCGTCGGCAACCCGGTCAGGTCGGCGATCATCGTCTGGAAGTTGATCAGTGCTTCCAGCCGACCCTGGGAAATCTCCGGCTGGTACGGCGTGTAGGCGGTGTACCACGCCGGGGCCTCGAGCACGTTCCGACGGATGACCCCAGGCGTGACCGTCGGGTGGTAGCCGAGCCCGATCATCGCGACACCCGGGTGGTTCTGCTCCGCGTACGACCGCATCTGCGCCAACGCGGCCGGCTCGCTGAGGCCTGCCTGCAGGGCCAGGGAATCGGGCAGCCTGATGCCCTTGGGGACCGCGGCCTCCATCAGAGCGTCCAGGCTGCGGTAGCCGAGCGCGGCGAGCATGGACTCCTGGTCGCTCGCACGCAGCGCAATGTGCCGGGACTCGAACGGCGAGGAACCGTCGAGCTCTGTCAGGCGGGGGCGGCTAGTCATCACTGGCTCCAGGCTCGAGGCGTCGTCTTGTCACGCCTCCCCCCTGTCACGGCTTCATCGCCGCTTCAGCAGTGCCTCGTCCCCACGGTCCGGGTGCCTGAGAGGTTCCGGGGAGGAATTGCCCCTTCGGCGCCGCGTCGTCGAACGACTCGGACTCTCCCGTGGGATGTCGCCAGCAGGGTAAATCTACCAGCCGGTCGTGAGATCAGCCGGTCAGGCGGGACCGACGACGTGCGGCCAGCTCATCGTCGGCGTGCGGGGTGCTCGGATCGACTGCGCGCTCGCTCGGCAGGGCGGCCAGGGAGCCCTCGATCTCGCGCCACACACCGCCGATGGCAATGCCGAAGACGCCTTGTCCGCCTTGCAGCAGATCGATGACCTCATCAGCAGACCGGCACTCATAGACGCTGGCGCCGTCGCTCATCAAGGTGACCTGGGTCAGGTCGTGCGTCCCGCGCTCGCGCAGGTGCTGCACAGCGGTCCGGATCTGCTGCAGCGACACGCCTGCGTCGAGGAGGCGCTTGATGATCTTGAGCAGCAGGATGTCGCGGAAGGAGTAAAGGCGCTGGGTGCCTGATCCGGTCGCTGATCGGACGGTCGGCTCCACCAGCTTCGTGCGTGCCCAGTAGTCGAGCTGCCGGTACGTGATCCCGGCGGCGCTGCATGCCGTCGGACCACGGAAACCCGCGTCCTCGGCCACCGGCGCGAACTCATCGTCGAACAACAGGCCCTGGTCCCCGGCGGACTTGATCGCCGCCGCCTGGACCCCGTCTTCGGGTGCGTGCTTGTCGCCCTCGTAGTTCACGTCGTCTGCCTTCTTGTGTGAGTTACACCAACGGCATTACGCGTTCACGGTACGGGTGCGGTCGGCGGGGGTCAACGACTGAGCGTGTGCTGCGGCGTGTCGCGCCGGCCGCATCTCCACCAACTCTCTATCTCAACTTGAGACTGATGGTTGAGGGCTGCGGCCGAAAGGACTATGTCAACCGGCGATGGACCTCCCCCAGGCGCTCGGTCCATCCGATGGCCTCCTCGGAGCCGACCGTTGTGCCCGAGAGTGACAGCAGTCCCTGGACCGCAACGGCAGGAAGTGTCTCGACGAAGCCTTGGACGCCTCCGTAGCCGTCGATCACCTCGTCCCACCGGTCGGGCTCGACCGATGAGGTGACGAGCCAGGCGAGATCGCCGGCCGCTGGCGCCCAGCTGACGTCCTCCCAGTCGAGCAGGGCGATCTCCGTGTCGGCACTCGTCCGCATGTTCTGCAGGGCCGCGTCCCCGTGGATCAACGTCTTGGGGCCGGCATGCTCGCTCTGCGCCTCAGCCTCACGGACGCGACCGACGAGCCCTCGACCGAGGTCCTTGACTGGCGCTGGGCAGTCGGGGCGAGCCTCCAGCGCCGGGAACGACCTGTCGAACAACGCTCCGATCAGAGGGGTTGCCGCCGCCCCTGACTCGAGCCACGGCCAGCGTGCGAGCGCCTGCCCCTGCCACCTCGTGTGCATGAAGTGCAGGAGCCGCGCGGCGTCCAGCGGATCTGCTCCAGGCTGCCAGCTCGACAGGTCCTCCAGCTCCAGCAGAAAGCCGGTTGCTGCGGATTCGGCGCGGAAACACTCCGGCACCCGCACACCAAGAACGGGGGCGATCTCGAGGTAGAAGCGAACCTCCCGCTCGAACATCCCCAGCACAGCGGGGATCGAACCGGGAACGGCTACAGGACGACGCTTGACGAACGGCACAGGGACTCCTATCGACGACGCGACCGACGTCTCAGGAGTCCTTCTCAAAATCTTCTGGAGTGATCTCGTCGAGAAACTCTCGGAACTTCTCGACCTCGGCCTCCTCCTCGTCCGGTACACCGATCGAGGACTGTTCGAGTACCTCTTCAGTGCAGACGATCCGGGTGCCGGTCCGCAGTGCGAGTGCTATGGAGTCCGACGGGCGGGCCTCGACCTCGACGCCGGAGGCGAAGACGAGGACGGCGTAGAAGACGTTGCTCTTGACCTCGGTGATGCGGACTTCGTCGAGCTCGTCGCCCAGGGCGGCCACGAGGTCACGCATCAGGTCATGGGTCAGCGGCCGCGGCGGGACGACGCCCTGCTGGGCGAAGGCGATGGCCGTTGCTTCGACCGCCCCGATCCAGATGGGGAGATAGCGCGAGCCATCGACCTCACGCAACAGCACCAGTGGCTGGTTGGTGGGCATCTCGACCCGGACTCCGACGACATCCAACTCATGCACGCGGCAAGCGTACTCCGGCCGATGCAGCGGCGCGGTCGGCGACCTCAGCCTCGCAGCCCGTTCTTGACCAAGATGGTGTGCAGTCGGATCGACAGCACCGCGAGGTTACGCACCGCCTCCTCGACGCGCGCCTGGGCCGCCGGGTCATGCTGTCGTTGCAGCGGTGCGACGATCTGGTCGAACAACCCGATCTCACGGTCCGCGGCGGTCTTGAACGCGCGCAGGTGCCGCGGCTCCACCCCGTATGCGGCGAGCTCGGCGACGGTCTTGGCGATGACGAGTGCGGCGCCATCGTAGTAGCTCTGGGCGCCGCGTCGTGAGATCAGGCCGTACTGCTCGATGGAGTCCATCAGCTCCTCGGAGATCTCCGCCGCCTTGATCAGCTCTGCCCGTGACAGGCGGAGCTCGGTCCCGGCGTGACGCAGTGAGTCGGCCGTGGGATAGCCGTCGTCGGCCAGAACGACCTTGGGAACCTGCAGGACGTCGCTGTGCGCCTCGCCAGGTTGCAGTCCGCGGTCGAGGTCGTCCAGCTTCTGGCGGATCACCCTCAACGGCAGGAACTTGTCCCGCTGCAGCACCAGAACGTAGCGGAGGCGTTCGAGATCCCGGTGCGAGAACTTGCGATAACCCGACGGGGTGCGGTCGGGCTCGACGAGGCCCTGGTCCTCGAGGTAGCGGATCTTGGAGATCGAGATGTCCGGGAAGTCACCACGTAGGTGCCCAAGGACCGCTCCGATGCTCATCCGCGACCTGGACGGCACCACCGCGGTCACGACGCTGAGCCGCCCAGACCTGCGCTGCTGGGGAAGTACACGAGGCGGTACTTGCCGATCTGCACCTCGTCGCGGCCGCTCAGCAGCACGTCGTCGCTCCGGTCACGGTTGACGTATGTGCCGTTGAGGCTGCCCACGTCGACCACGTGATAACCGTCGGGGCCACGGCGAAAGACCGCGTGTCGCCGGGACACGGTGACGTCGTCCAGGAAGATGTCGCTGTCGGGGTGCCGGCCGGCAGACACCTCGTCGGTGTCGAGCAGGAAACGCGACCCGGCGCTGGGACCGCGCTGGACCAGCAGGAGTGCGCTACCCCCGGGCAGCGCTTCCACCGCGGACGCGTCGTCCTTGGTGAGCTCACCACCGCGGGTGTCGGGGTCGACCGACGACGGGATGGGGATGCTCGACGTCGTCTCGGCCGGGGAGTCGTGACCGCCCTCGTTCGTGGCAGACATAGTGGCTGACCTCCTTGACTGAAAGTCGTGCGGGACTCGGCCAGCGATCGGGCTGACTCTCAACGGTGACTGAAGGGTTGATACTTCCTGATTGAAACCTACGTGTCACGTCAAGGAGGGTCAACCGCCGGTCGTGCTACTGCGTCAAGGACGCTTCATAGGCCTGGGCGTCCATCAGTCCCGCCGTCGCGTCGTCGTCGTGGACACGCATCTTGACGAGCCACCCCTCCCCGTACGGATCGGAGTTGACGAGCTCGGGGTTGGCCTCCAACGCCTCGTTGCGCACCAGCACCTCGCCGGCGATCGGGGCGAATAGGTCGCTGACGGATTTGGTGGACTCGAGCTCACCGATGACCGAGCCGGCCTCGACACTGTCCCCGACCTGCGGCAGCGAGACGAAGACGATGTCGCCCAGCTGCTCTTGCGCATAGTCGGTGATGCCGACGGTCGCGGTGTCGCCGTCCACACGGACCCACTCGTGCCCGGGGGTGTACGTCAAGTCAGCAGGGAACACCTGGCACTCCTTCTGGGCGGCTCACGTCGACGGTTGAGCGTACTCTGGCTCGCGCGACTCGGCCAACGTGGTGATGTCGATGCTGTTGCGTACCGCTACCGATACCGCCCCCCCGAGCGCCTCGACCTGATCGGCCAGGCCACCTCGGAAGATCATCGCCTCGCGCAAGGTGGTGGCCGAGCCGATGGCCTCGATCACGAACGGGCGGGTCAGCTCGCGGCCGTCGACCCGTACCTTGTCACCGTCGTCGACGAAGTAGCTCTGGGCGACGACCCTGCTCACCCCGTTGATCTGGATTGCTTCGGCGCCGGCGTCGCGAAGCTCCTCGACGGCGTTGAGCAAGGTCGAGGAGGAGACCGCGTTGTCGATGTCCTCGATCGTCACCACCACCCCTGGACCTGTCGCCCCGACGGTGCCGTTGAGAATCGCGAGGTTGTCGGCGTCCCGCTGGGCCTCGGTCTCGGCCACCTGCGCCCGGCGGTTCGTGGTGAGGAGCCGCTGACGCGTCTCGGTGAGCTCAGCGAGCTGCTGGTCCAGGCGGCCGCTTGCCGCGTCGAGGGAGTCCAGCAGCTGGACGAGGTCTCCGCGCCGCGCGCCGGCGTAGGAGTCGTCCTCGCTGGTCGTACGCACCTGCACGACGCCGGCGAATCCGAGAATCGCCAACAGCACGGCGGCGACCACTTGGCCGCGCGTGGGCCAGGCGAACACAGCGGCGAGCAACCGCTCGGCGCCGGACTGCTGCTGGTCGGACACGTCACCCCTAAGCATGGAAGATGTGGCGCCGGATGGCGGCCGCGTTGGCGAAGATCCGGATACCGAGGACGACCACGACCCCGGTCGACAGCTGGCCACCGACGCCGAGCTGGTCGCCGATGTAGACGATGACGGCGGCGATCAGGACGTTGGAGACGAAGGAGATGACGAAGACCTTGTCGTCGAACCGTCCTTCGAGGTAGGCACGCAACGCCCCGAAAACTGCGTCGAGTGCCGCGACGACGGCGATCGGCAGATAGGGCTGCAGCGGCGCGGGCACGGTGGGCTGGAGCAACAACCCGGCGGTGACTCCGGCAACGAGCCCCAGCAGCGCTATCACGACGCGGTCCTGACCGGTGCGGCGTACCGGACCGCTGTCCGGCTCTCGGGGGCCGCGGGCAGCTGGAGATCTGGACGGACGTCCGCGTCGAACCGCAACCCGAAGTTGGCCTCGAGGTTGGCCCACGTCAACCCCGCCGGCGTCTCCAGGAACCTGGCCTGCAGCGTTCTGGGATCGCCGACCGCCGTGACGGCGTACGGCGGGGTCAGGCTCCTGTAGTTCACCGTGATGGCCTCCCCGGCCGAGCGGATCGAGGACAAGGAGGTCAGGCGATGTTCGTTGATCGCCACCGCCTCGGCGCCGGAGAACCACAGGCCGTTGACCAACAGCTGCAGGTCCGAATCGAGAACCCGTCCACGGCTGTCCCTGTCGGCATCGTCGGCGTTGTCGACGATGATCCGGACGCCGGGCCCGGCGACCGGGACGGAGCCGGCTACGACTTGTTGTTGCTCGATCACCCCGCTGAGTGTCGCGTCGGTCGTGGTCTCCTGCAGGGCGGCGACATCACGCTGGAGCGTCGCGAGTGCCGCCTGGCGCTCGGACACGATGTCCTTCTCCTCGTTGACCTGGACGATCAGCGCAGCACGCTCGTTCTGCGACGCCGGCAGTGCGATACGGGTCTGTACCGCCGCGACGACGACGAGCGTGGCGAACAACGCCAGAACTGTCATGACCGCTACCTGTGATGCCGTGGTGGACCGCCCGCCGCCCTGGCGTCCGGCGACGGCGTAGTAGTCGTCGTCCATCGAGTGCTCGACGAGATTCTGCAGCAGCTCCATGGAGTCTCCGGGCCTGCTGCGCAGGGAGTTGCCACCGCTGGGTGGTCCGCCGGCTGAGGACATCACTCAGCGGGCGTCTGGAGCAGGGGCGGAGACGGGCGGGACTGACACCATCAGGCGACGTACCTGCCAGGCGTACAGCAGGCCGGCCCACCAGTAGAGGGAGACGCCCCAGATCGTGAAGGCCCACCCGAACACGCGCGCGAGGTTTTCCATGGTTCCGACCTCGCCGTCGGAGCCGGGATCGCCCAGCAGCAGCAGCGGGAAGGCGTAGAGAAGACCGGCTGTCGCAGCCTTGCCGAGGAAGTGCACGGGCAGGGAGCTGTAGCCACGGGTGCGCAGGAATGGGATCAGCCCGAACAGCAGGACGTCCCGCAGCGGCAGGATGATCGCGAGCCACCACGGGATGATCTCGCGGTAGCCGAGCCCGATCACCACCGCGAGGATGTAGCACCGGTCCGCGACCGGGTCGAGGATCGCGCCCATCTTGGACATCTGGTTGAGCGAACGTGCGAGCCAGCCGTCGAGGTAGTCGGTGAATCCGGCGATGACGAGGACCAGCAGCGCCCACTCGTCGGCTCGCGGGCCTATGACGAGCCACAGGAACAGGGGGACACCGAGCAGGCGGCCGAAGCTGATGGCGTTGGGGATCGTGAACACTCGCTCCGCAGACGATTCGTCGGGTGCGGGGCTCACGACTCTCCTCGTTGGCGGTTTGGGCGCGGGTGTGCGGACAGCCCTAGGCTACCGGCACCAGAGCCGGCGGTGAGCGCCCGTGCCGTGTCGGATGGCGATACCCGCGATTGCATGTGCGTGGTCAGTGCGGGAGTGTGGAGGAAACGCAACGAGCGGATCGATCCGCGCCGAGACATGGAGGAACACGTGGCTGAGTACACCCTGCCCGACCTGCCCTACGACTACGCAGCACTCGAGCCGTCCATCTCGGGCAAGATCATGGAGCTGCATCACGACAAGCACCACGCTACGTACGTCTCTGGCGCCAACACCGCGCTGCAGAAGCTGGCGGAGGCTCGCGATTCCGGTGACTTCGCCGCCATCAACCTGCACGAGAAGAACCTCGCCTTCAACCTCGGCGGCCACATCAACCACTCGGTGTTCTGGAAGAACCTCTCGCCCGACGGCGGCGGTGAGCCCACTGGCGACCTCGGCTCGGCGATCGACGCCCAGTTCGGCTCGTTCGAGGCGTTCCGGGGGCAGTTCGAGGCCACCGCCACCGGGATCCAGGGCTCAGGCTGGGCGATCCTGGCGTGGGACACGCTGGGCAAGCAGCTCATCATCGTGCAGCTGTATGACCAGCAGGGGAACGTCCCGGTGGGGGTGTTGCCGATCCTGCAGCTCGACATGTGGGAGCACGCGTTCTACCTTCAGTACCAGAACGTCAAGGCCGACTACGTCAAGGCGTGGTGGAACGTCGCCAACTGGGCGGATGCCCAGGACCGCTTCGCCGCCGCGCAGGCCAGCGGCATTACGTACTGACCGCCTTCACGTCCTGACCGCGTCGCTGGTCCCCCTGAGCTCTCAGCGCGGGATCTGCTTTTCCTGCGCCTGCAGCGTTGCCAGGTAGGCGTTGTACTCGGCCAACGCCGCGTCCTCGCGGTCGTCCTCGTGACGGTCGAATCGGCGAGCCTCGCTGCGGTCTGACCTGAACCACTGCACGAACAGCGCTCCCATCACCAGCAGCAACGGCAGCTCACCCATCGCCCAGGCGATGCCACCGCCGAGGTTCTGATCAGCGAGCAGGTCACTTCGGTACGGCCGTTCCAGCTGCGCCCAGTAGGTCCCACCGAGCACGGTGGTCTCCGCCATCACCGCGATCGCGAAGAAGGCGTGGAACGGCACGGTCACCAGCAGGACCACGAAACGCACCAGCGGCGCGAGTCGTCGTGGTGACGGGTCGACCCCGACGAGCACGTAGTAGTACAGGCTGCCGGTGGCAAGGAAGTGGATCTCCATCGCGGCATGTCCGAGGTGGCTGTCCATCAACGCGGGGAACAGCGAGGTGAAGTAGAGGGCGTAGAGGCTGCCGACGAACACTGCGGCAGCGAACAACGGATGCGTCACGAGCCGGGTGAACCGCGAGTGCAGGAGAGCGACTAGCAGCTGCCGCGGCGCGAGCTCACCAGGCTGACGCGGGCCGGGGAGGGTCCGCAGCGCCAGGGTGACCGGAGCGCCCAGGACCAAGAAGATGGGAGCAACCATCGTCAGCAGCATGTGTGCGACCATGTGGGCGCTGAACAGGACGTGCGAGTACAACCCGAGCCCGCCGAAGGTCGCCCAGGCGATGACGAGCAGTCCGAGCAGCCACGACACGGTGCGGCCGACCGGCCAGGCGTCGCCGCGGCGGCGCAGCGCCCACAGCCCCCGTCCGTACAGCGCCGCACCGCCGACGACGATGGCGAGCCCGACGCCGTTGGGTGCCCAGCCCAGGAGGAGGTGCATCGGCGTCGGCGCCGGCGGGAGCGAGATACCGATGAGCTGCTCGACCGGGTCCTGGTACACCTCGTCGGGGACGGGGGTGCCGCTGCGAGACAGCGCGACGGCGAGCCCGACGGTCATCGCCATCACGATCAGCTCCACAGCCGCCAGCCGCAGGAACGCCCGGCCCGCCGCGGCAGCGTCACGACCGTCAGGGGCCGCCGCGAGCGACCGGGAGAGGATCGGGATCGTCCGCCTGCGATGCGCCCACCCGAAGGCTCCGAGCGCCGCCACTGCCGCGACCTTGCCCAGGACGAGCACACCGTACGACGTCGTGAACAGCGCTGAGACCGTCCCGAGGCGGAGGGCAGCGTTGACTGCACCGGAGAGCGCGACCACCCCAAGACACCACGCCGCCAGGACCGAGTACCGCCGGACACCCGCGGGAAGGCGCTTGCTACCACGAAGCGCGATCCAACCCAGTCCCGCAAGCCCGCCGACCCAGAGCGCGGATCCGATGAGATGCAGCCCGAGGCTGACGACCGCGAGGTCGTGCCCACCGGAGGATGCCGAGTGTCCGGTCAGTGCGGGCGGCAGGAGCCCGCCTACCGCCAGTCCGAGGAGCATGCACGTTGCTTTGATGCTGAGCGCCCACCGGCTCCACAGCGCGACAGCGGTCGCAATCGCGCCCTGGGCGATCAAGGACCGCCCGAGCGGTGTCTCGAAGGCCAGGCCTGAGAGGTAGGACCAGGCGAGCGACTGCGGCAGCGGCACCGTGAAGGTGTCTGAGACTGTGACGACGTAGAGCGCGACGGTGGCAAGCGCCCAGGCGGCGGCGGTGCGCCGCACGACCTGCAGGGCCTGCAGCGCCAACCCCTGCAGCTCAGCACCGGCCGACGGCAGCAGAAGGGTGGCGGTGAGGATGAGGCCGATCGTCACCACGGCGGCGATATCTCTGGCTGCCTGGGCGATCGGCAGACCCCATCGCGTCAACGTTCCCGGGTCCGGGATGCCCTCCGGCGAAGCCGCAGGCGAGCCCGCCACCTGGAGCGCGAGGACGAGAGTGACGATGGTCGCGACCAGCGCCGCGATCGCCCAACCCACCCGAGCGCCCTCGCTCACCGTTGACGTAGCCGTCGTCTCAGTCATCGGCTCGCTTGCGCGACCAAAGTGCGAGCGTGAGTACGGCGAGGACACCGACACTTCCGGCGACCAGGGGGCCAGGGTGGCGCTGGACGAAAGACTCAGCGACCACCGGCGACTGCGCTTCGGGTGCGGTACGCCCGTTGGCGACGTCGTACTCGATGCTGCCCTCGACCGGGTGCCCGTCGGGACCGACGACGCGGTAGCTCACCAGGTACGCACCGGCGAAGCCTGCCGACGTGAGCTGCATTCTGATGGTCTTGTCGTCCACGCTCGGAGCACCGGTGTCGACGCGGCTGCCATCAGGTGCCTTGACGACGACGAAGGCCGACCCCTGGACCTCTTCGCTGAACGTGAGGCTCACCTCGCCTGGCTCCTCGGCCAACGTCGAGTCGGCGCCGGGATCGCTGCTGACGAGGCCCGTGTGGGCCTGGGCAGGTTGGACGAGAGCGACGACGATGGCGAGCACGGCCGCGACAAGTGCCGCGGCACCGGTGGCGGGGCGTACGAGGAGAGTTCGTGCGGACATCGTTCATCGATTCTCTCACCCACCGACCAC
>Ga0136638_10000263_pt1 | contig 11392 bp, 9 predicted proteins | sample AntDrymUQ8582206_2_FD_104671 | JGI IMG/M metagenome (GOLD analysis project Ga0136638, IMG submission 104671) | Polar desert sand microbial communities from Dry Valleys, Antarctica - metaG UQ858 (22.06) | ecosystem: Environmental > Terrestrial > Soil > Desert | place: Antarctica: Dry Valley...
CTGCAGCGTCATGGCCACGCGCAACGGATTCTGGCCGGAAAAAATCAGATACACCGTCCCGTCATTCGCCGGAATCGCAAAGTTTGGGCGGCCCACCGGTCGGCGCTCACCGTTCAGCACAAAGTTTCCGGCGTCGATGTTGGTGTGGACGGCGCCCGTTTTCGCATCGTTGGTGGTTTCGGTCAACGTAAAGCGATTCTCCGGGCCTGCTTGGTCGCTGGCGCGGAGGTTGGCAACACGTTGACCATTGATCAGATAAATGCCGTCGCCGTGCAGGGCGTTGATACCGGGGTTGGGCAGCGGCTTCGCCCCCTGAACCGGGCGTGGCTGCTTGAGCGGGCCGTAAGTCTGCAGCTCGGTGGACTGCTCGGTTGCGCCAACATTTGCGGACAACGCAAGTGCTGCGAGGGCAACCGCGTATTTAAAGTGGGAATACATCGAGTTGGTCTCCTGATCCCTGATCGAACGGTGCGATGGTAGCCAACACCGCAGGAATCGATTATCCGAAAAACGTTGGAATTATTAACGTGAAGGTGGGACTTAAGTCACAGCTGCCTAGATCACCTTACCGGGATTCATGATGTTGAGTGGATCCAGCGTGCGTTTGATTGCGCGCATTAGGCCAAGCTCAACGGCTGATTTGTAGCGCGCGTTTTCTTCCCGCTTCAGTTGGCCGATGCCGTGCTCCGCCGAGATCGATCCGGCAAAGCGGACCACCTGATCGTGTACGCATTGGTACACCGCCGGTTGCATTGAGAGAAATTGGTGTTCACTTAGCTGCGGCGGCGCGTTGATGTTGTAGTGCAGGTTGCCGTCGCCCAAATGGCCGAACGTCACCATCTCGATGCCGGCGAAAAGCCGCGCAAGTTGCTCATCTGTTTCATCGATGAATTGAGCGATCGACGAAATCGGCACGGAAATATCGTGTTTGATGTTCTTGCCGGCGCGCGCCTGTGCCTCCGAGATGAGTTCGCGCAAGGCCCACAGGGCGTGGCCCTGCGCCGCCGACTGCGCGATTGCGGCGTCGGAAATCAATTGCTTTTCCAGCGCGCGTTCCGCAATTGCCTGCAGCAGCCCGGTTGCGTGCTGTTCATCTTCATGGTCGCTCAGCTGCATCAACACGTACTGCGCGTGTGATTCGGAAAATGGCGAGCGCCGATCCGGAAAATGGCGCGTGACGAGTCGCAGGCAGGTGTCCGAGAAAAATTCAAATGCAGTCAACGTTGCGCCCGCAGACGACTGCGCAAGACTGAGCAGATCGAGTGCCGCTCGCACCGAGTCGAGTGCGAACAACGCAGTGACCTGCGCGCGTGGCAACGGATACGTCTTGAGACATGCCGCGGTGATCACGCCCAGTGTTCCCTCAGCGCCGATGAAGAGATTGCGCAGGTCGTAACCGGTGTTGTCTTTGCGCAGGCCGCGCAATCCGTTCCAGATCTCGCCGGATGCAAGCACGAGCTCGAGCCCCAGAGTGAGGTCGCGAGAGTTGCCGTAACGCAGCACCTGGGTGCCGCCGGCATTTGTGCTCAGATTGCCGCCAATCGTCGCACTGCCTTCAGCCGCTAGTGACAGCGGAAACAAAAGGCCGGCGTCGCGCGCTGCGTCCTGCACGCTGCGCAGGACGCATCCGGCTTCCACCGTGATCGTTTGATTGCCGGCATCGACCTCGCGCACGCGATCCATCCGACGCAACGACAACACGATCGCTTGGCCCGACGGGTCGGGAGTCGCGCCCCCGACCATTCCTGTGTTGCCGCCTTGCGGCACGATCGGTGTGCCGTGCTCGGCGCACAACTGCACGACTGCTGCGACTTCGCTGGTCGCTGCCGGCAGCACCACGGCTTGCGCCATTCCAGTGAAGCGGTGTCGCCAATCGGTCAGGTACGGCGCAGTCGCATCGGACGCAGTGAGCACGTGAGCTGCCCCGACAATCTGCTGCAAGCGCGGCAACAACATCAGCGTGCCGCCAGGCGCAGCGCCGCGTGAGCCAGCCGCGCGCCGAGTGCGATTGCAAGGCGCCGTTCTTCATCGGTCAGCCGCGCCACGTTGCCGTGTGGCGCGACGTGGCTGGCACCGTACGGCGTTCCGCCGCTGGTGGTGGTCGTCAGGTCGGGTTCGGTGTAGGGAATCCCAAGCACCAGCATTCCCTGATGCAGCAGTGGCAGCATCATCGATAGCAGCGTCGATTCCTGTCCGCCGTGCATCGACGTAGTCGACGTGAACACGGCAGCCGGTTTGCCGACCAGTGCGCCCGATAGCCACTGGCTCGAGGTGGAATCGATAAAATGTTTGAGCGGCGCGGCCATGTTGCCAAAGCGCGTCGGCGAGCCGAGTGCCAGCCCGCCGCATTCGTGCAGATCTTGCAGTTCAACAAATGGTGCGCCGTCGGCGGGAACAGGTGGCGCCGCTGTCTCGACCACTGCTGCGACCGCCGGCACTGTGCGCAACCTTGCATGGGCGCTGTCGACCTGATCGATACCCTGCGCCACGGCTTCGGCCAACAGCCGCGTCGCACCGGTGCGCGAATAATAAAGAACGAGTATGTCCACGGATGCGATGCTGCGTGATGACTCTGAGGTAAATGCGGATCAGCCACGAACTGCTCGCTATTATCGCTGCACGATGCGATTCAACATTACACCCTGGCTCGACCGCTATCCCTGGCTTAAACGCACGCACGATGGCGCTGTTTTTGCGCAGCGCCGCGCGCGCGACGTCAAAATGGCGCAAGTCGCCGGCAGCCTGACGTTCACGACCATGCTGTCGATCGTGCCGCTGTTTGCGGTCGCTCTGTCTTTGTTCAGCGCGTTTCCCTTGTTCGTCGAATTTCGCGGAGCGGTGGAAAGCGCCGTGCTCAAGACGCTACCCGGACAGATTGCCGACACAGTGCTCGGCTACATCAATGAATTTGCGTCAAAGGCCACGCGATTGACGGCGGTTGGGCTGATTTTCCTGTCGGTGACTGCGCTCGCGATGATGGTTACGTTCGATCGAGTCTTGAACGACCTGTGGCGCGTAAAAAACCGACGGTCGTTGACGCAGCGCGTCCTGATGTATTGGGCCATTTTGACGCTGAGCCCGCTGTTGATCGGCGCCAGTTTGACCGCGAGTTCGTATCTGTGGTCGATGTCGAGCGATGCGGTGCAACAGCTTCCGCGCTTCTTGCGCGGTGCGCTCGACTATGCACCGGCGATCGTCAGCGGCTTTGCGTATGCGGCGCTGTACGTCTTTGTCCCGAATCGTCAGGTGGCGTGGCGCGACGCCTTGATCGGCGGGTTCATCGCCGCTTTTTTAGCCGAACTTTTCAAGGTCTCGTTTGGCGAGTTCGTGGCGCGCGGCACCACCGGCTCTGTCTACGGTGCGTTTGCGGCATTGCCGCTTTTCCTGATCTGGATCTATCTGTCCTGGTACGTTCTCCTCTTCGGCGCCGCAATCACCGCTACTCTGCCACGGCTACGCGCCACTCGGTTCTCCGACGAACTGCGCGCCGGCAATCACTTCGTCACCGCCGTGGTGTTGCTGAAAATATTGCTCGATGCGAAGCGCAGCGATAAACCCGCGGTGCGTCCGCAGCAACTGGCCCAGCAGGTCAGAACTTCACTCGACGAGTCCGAGCTGTTGCTCGAAGCGCTGGAGCATCTCGGGTATGTCAGGCGACTGGCAGCTACAGGGGCCGGCCGACGCCAGGGACATGACTGGTTGCTGTTATGCGATGAGAACGAAATGACGCTGAAACCGGCTTTTGAACATTTTGCGCTCGACCCGGCTAACAGTTTGATAACCCTCGATACGCTCGGGCTGCGAACCATGCGCACGCGCTGGTTTCAGTCTGACTGGTTAAGGGAGCCGCTGGTGAAGGAGCTGTGCTGATTGCTCACTTGGCGTCACGGTCAGCACTAGCGCTGCGGCGTTGAGCAGCAGTGCACCTGCTGCGCGGTCGATGCCGCGATTGACCGCGTGCAGCACGGACCCCTAGCCGGATGCCACGCGTTCGAACACTCGTGCCGCAAATCGCGCCAAAGCTTCGCGTACGGCATCCGGATTTTCGGCCATCAGTGAATGGGCAGCGCCGGGCAGCGTCAGTACGGTCGCATCACTGCACGCGCCGATCAGCGGTTGAGCTGCGCGCGCCGGCGTCATTGCGTCTGACGCCGCGACGATGAAGAGTGCAGGACACGCCAGCTGCGCAGCCGCCGGCACGCCATGCAGATAGGCATTGCATGCGGCAAAGTCGGCGTGCAGCACGTCGGCGCCGTTACGCTGTGCGATCCGCTGCATCAGCCGCAGGTTCTGCCACACATTGCAGAAGCCCGGCCCTGGGTTCGATGGCTTTCGATCAAACGCCGCAATCGAGGCGCTATGCGACCAGACGTTGATCATCTGCATCGCCGTTGCGGGCGCACCTTCGGTCGCTTGCAATAGCGCGTCCGATACGCGCATCGGCGCGGCAGTCGCGATCAGTGCAACACCGAGTACGCGCTCGGGCAAGCGAGCTGCCAGTTCAAGTGCAACCAGTGAACCCATGCTGTGGCCGACCAACAGCAAACGTTCGGCGCCGCATTCTGGCAACGCGCCGGCGATGCTGTCGGCGATAGCTTCGATCGTCTTCAGGGCCGGGCCGGTGCTGCGCCCATGCCCCGGCAGGTCGAGTGCGAGCACGCTGTACCCGTGGTGCGCAAGGTAGCGGCTCTGCAATACCCACACGCTGTGATCGTGCTCGCCACCATGCAGAAACACGACGGTCGGAAGCGCCGCGTCGAACTGCTTGCCCCCTGTATAGGCATACAGGCGCGGGGTTACCGTGAGATCCATCAGGCTACTTTCGATGCGCGCTTAAGCGCCTGCGCCAGATCATCGAGCAAGTCGTTTGCATCCTCGAGGCCAACCGACAATCGGATCGTTCCCTGCGTGATGCCGGCCGCCGCGAGGTCGTGATCGGGCACACGAAAGTGCGTAGTCGAAGCGGGATGGATCACCAGCGATTTCGCGTCGCCGACGTTGGCAAGATGAGAAAAGACGTACAACGCCTCGACAAATGCGCGTCCAGCACCCCGGCTCGCCTTCAAGTCAAAGCTGAACACCGCGCCCGCGCCGCGCGGCAACAGTCGCTGCGCGAGCGCGTAGTCGGGGTGCGATGGCAGCTCGGGATACGCCACCGATTGCACCATCGGATGTGCGCTGAGCATCGCTACCACCTTGCGCGTGTTTTCTACATGGCGTTGCATGCGCAGCGGCAGTGTTTCTAGGCCTTGCAACAGAAAGAACGCCGTATGCGGACTCATGCACGCACCGAAGTCGCGCAGCCCCTCGCGCCGGGCCCGCAACAGAAACGGTGCGACTGTGCTTTCCTCGGAGAAGTTCATACCGTGGAAACCGACGTACGGCTGCGTCAGCGTTGCAAACTTACCGCTGTGCAGCCAGTCGAAAGTGCCGCCATCGACAACCACGCCGCCGATCGCGATGCCGTGTCCGCCGATGAACTTGGTTGCCGAGTGATAGACCAGATCTGCGCCATGATCAAATGGCGTCAGCAGATACGGCGTGGTAAAGGTCGCGTCAACCAGCAACGGCAAGCCGTGCTCGTGAGCGATTGCGCCGACCGCCGGGATGTCGAGCACATCGAGCCCGGGATTGCCGAGCGTTTCGCCAAACAGCAAGCGTGTGTTCGGCCGGATGGCCGCGCGCCACGCGCCGTGATCGCGCGGGTCAACGAACGTGGTATCGATTCCGAAGCGTGCCAGCGTGAAGCCGAGCAAGTTGTGCGAGCCGCCATAGAGCGCGCGACTGGCAACGATGTGCGAGCCCGCGCCCATCAACGTGGCGATCGCCAGGTGCAGAGCGGCCTGTCCGCTCGCGGTCGCGATTGCACCGACACCTTTTTCCAACGCTGCCATGCGCTCTTCGAATACGGCAACGGTGGGATTTGAAATGCGCGAGTACACGTGACCGGCGCGTTCCATATTGAACAGCGCCGCCGCATGATCCGAATCCTCGAAAACATACGACGCCGTCGCATAGATCGGCACCGCCCGACTGCCCGTGGTCGGGTCAGGCGGTTGCCCCGCGTGCAACGCCAGAGTGTCGAAGCCGGGATAGCGAACCGTCATGCGATATCAGTGTACGCAGCATCGGCGGCTGCGATGCAAGTTCACCGTGCAGCAGCGGCTGACGCAGCTGCGCCGCCTACGTCGTCGGGCACTTCGTGCCTCTTCTGCGGTATTTGGAGTCGTCGTCGAGGAACGGGCGCCAGCGGGTCGTTTAGGGGCTGTTGTCTGAGAGAGCGCAGCGGCGAGTTCCAGGGCCGCCGCTTGCGCGAGTACCGCAGAGCAGTTGCGCAGCGACTGACGACTCAGGCAGCGCTGCTACGCCCAACGCTTGCGCGCTGCAGATGCAGCTTTGCGTAAACTCGCCTCGGACTTTATGGACACAAGAGCGATTCTTCATCCTCCCGTCGAGCCGTACGACCAAGGCATGCTCGTGCTCGACGACGTGCACACTATGTACTGGGAAACATCGGGCAATCCAGCCGGCGTTCCGGTGTTGTTTGTGCACGGTGGACCTGGCGGCGGGTGCTCGCCAGAGCACCGGCGTTTTTTCGATCCCGAATTTTTTCGCATCGTCTTGTTCGATCAGCGCGGTGCCGGCGCATCGACGCCGGTGGGCGAGGCGCTCAACAACACCACTTCCCATCTAATCGCCGACATCGAGTTGTTACGCAAGTATCTGGAGGTTGAACGGTGGCTGATATTCGGCGGCTCCTGGGGCAGCACCTTGGGCCTGGCGTACGGGCAGGCACACCCGGAGCGCTGCGCCGCATTCGTGCTGCGCGGAATTTTCCTTGGGCAGCAAAGCGAGATCGACTGGTTTTTGTACGGCTTGCGCACGATTTTTCCGGAAGCCTGGCATCGGTTTGCGAGCATGCTGCCGCCGGCGGAGCGCAAGGATTTGCTGAAGGGCTACTTGAAGCGGTTGTTCGATTCGGACGCACGGATTTACCTGCCTTTTGCTCGCGCGTGGAGCGAATACGAGGGTTCGTGCTCAACGTTGCTGCCAAATCCCGAGCTGGTGCGCCACTTTGCCGATGAAGCGCTCGGCCTGGCGCGCATGGAAGCGCACTATTTTGCGCACCAGTGTTTTCTGGCGCCGAACCAGTTGCTAAATAATATCTATCGCATCCGTCATCTGCCCGCCTCGATCGTGCAGGCGCGCTACGACATGGTGTGCCCGATCGTCAACGCAGACCAGTTGGCCCGGGCGTGGCCCACCGCCAGTTATACGGTTGTCCCCGATGCGGGACATTCGGTCTGGGAGCCGTCGGTAAGTACGATCATGGTGGCCGAAATCGAGCGTATGAAGCTGCATCTGGCCGGCTAGCTCATGCCGCTGCGCGCCGCGCTTGTTGGTTCGCGCGCGCTGGACTACGATCGTTCGCATCGCGCCACTACCACAGGAGCAAGCATGAAAGTCGCCGACATACTCCGGGTCAAAGGCACTGCGTTGTACACCGTCACGCCCGACGCGCCGCTTAAAGATGCGGTCAACCTGATGGCAGAGCTCGACATCGGCTCCGCCGTAGTGATGGAGTTTGGCGAGTTAACGGGCATGCTGACATTTCGCGAAGTGATCAATCGGCTGCATCAGAACGGCGGTGCGATCGGCGATGTCACAACCCGCGCCGCGATGGATCCCGCGCCGCTAACGGTGACCTCCGATACCGACATCATGGAAGTGCGGCGCCTGATGCTCGAGCGGCATGCTCGTTACTTGCCGGTGATGGATGGTCGCACGCTAGCTGGTGTTATTTCTTTTTACGACGTTGCCAGGGCTGTGCTCGAAGAGCAAAGCTTCGAGAACAAGATGCTGAAGGCATATATCCGCGATTGGCCGGAGACGGAAGAGGCCCGCAGCTGAGTGGCGCGGCGCCCTTAGCCGACGCAGAACAACTGACGCGGTCCGAAGCCGGGCCGTTGACGCAGGACTTTCGCGTCGCCGTCATTGGCGCCGGTATCGCGGGCCTAGCGTGCGCGCGGAGTCTTTCTGCGCGTGGGGCGAAGGTTACGGTGTTCGAACAAAACCGCAGACCAGGCGGCCGTGCCGCAACCCTGCGCACCGAGTTTGGCAATTTCGATCACGGCGCGCCATATTTCACCGTGCAGAGTCATACCTTCGAGCGCACCGTTGCGCAGTGGATGCAGGCCGGTATCGCCGCACGCTGCACCGGTCGCATTATTGCGATCGAGGGCAAGACGACCGAAGATAAGACAGCATCGTCCGCGCGCTACGTCGGTGTGGGAGGAATGATCTCGATCGCGCGCCATGTTAGCGAGGGGCTCGATGTGCGGCTCGATACTCGAATCGGCTCGATTTTGAGAGTCGGGTCGCGCTGGTCGCTGCTCGATGAAAATGAACGCTCGCCTGCGCCTGGCGGATTCGACGCGGTGGTGCTGGCGATGCCATCGGTCGAGGCTGCGCGGCTGGCGGTGGCGGTGCCGGCACTGGTGCAGCACCTGAACATGGTCGAGTGGCGGCCCTGCTGGGCGGCACTTTTGACAACGCATGCTTCGAGCGGATTTGATTTTGCCGGCGCGTTCGTCAACGATCACGCAGCACTCGCGTGGGTTGCGCGAGAAAATGACGACTCCGGATCCGAGCGCTGGGTGTTGCACGCAACAGCGAGCTGGTCGGCGTCACGCGTGAGGACGTCGAGCGACGACATTGCCTCGCTGCTGGCGCAAGCGCTAGCCGAGCGCTTCAATTTCGGCTTTCGTCCAGCGTTCATGGCTGGGCATCGGTGGCTGCACGCAACGCCGGTCAGGCCGTTGCTCGAGCGCTATTTGTGGGACGCCGAGTCGCGCATCGGTGCGATCGGCGATTGGTGTCAGGGCCCGCGGTTCGAAGGAGCGTATTTATCCGGTGATGCGCTCGGCGCGTCGATGGTTCCTTGAGCGCGCATCAATCCACACTGCTACGCGAACGGCGCTTCGCGCCTCTATTCTGGGTTCAGTTTTTCGGCGCGGCGAATGACAACGTGTTCAAGTTCGCATTCACGCTGCTTGCAACATACGCCGCGGCAGACTGGGGCGGTGTCGATCCGCGCTATGCGGGCTTCGCGATCGGCGCGCTTTTCATTGCACCGTTTGTGTTGTTCTCGGCAACTGGCGGCCAGCTTGCCGACAAGCTCGAGAAAGCGTGGCTGATTCGCCGGCTGAAGGATGCCGAGATCGGCGTGATGGTGCTGGCGGCAATCGGGTTGAGCATGCAATGGCCGACTCTGGTGTACGTAACGGTCTTCCTTATCGGCCTGCAGGCGACAGTGTTTGGACCAGTCAAATACTCATACCTGCCGCAACACTTGAACGCTGGCGAATTGACAGGTGGCAACGGGCTGATCGAAATGGGCACCTTCGTCGCGATATTGATCGGCACCATCGTCGCCGGCGTTTTGCTGAACGCGTTTGATCATGGTGCGGCAGTGGTGGCAGCGGTCGTGCTGGCGCTGGCCATGGTCGGCAGGTTCGCTGCGGGATTCATTCCGATTTCGCCGCCCGCCGACGCGGCACTGCGGATCAACTGGAATCCGTTTTCCGAAACATGGGCCAACCTGAAAATTGCGCATAAAGATCGGGCGGTATTCAATTCGATCCTCGGAATTTCATGGCTCTGGTTTTTCGGATCGGTGTTTTTGACGAGTTTGGCGCCGTTCGCGCGCAACGTTCTTGGCGGCAACGAGGCGGTCGTGACGTTTTTGCTCGCTGTTTTTTCGATCGGCATTGGCCTTGGTGCATTGTTGACCGAGCGATTGTCAGGGCGAAAGGTTGAAATTGGGCTGGTTCCTCTCGGTTCGATCGGGATGACTGTATTCGCGGCGGACCTTTACTTTGCCTCGCTTCGCATTGCGTTGGACGTCACGCCGACTTCCGGCACATTGATGGAATTTTTCGTGCTCGAGGGCGCGTGGCGGATCGTGTTGGACCTCGCACTGCTGTCGACCTTCGCCGGACTTTATTCCGTGCCGCTATATGCGCTGATTCAAAGCCGCGCGCAGAGGACGCACGTGGCACGCATCGTGGCCGCCAACAATATTCTGAACGCGTTGTTTATCGTGCTGGCGTCGATCGTGGCGGCCGTCGTGTTGCAATCCGGACTGACGATCCCTGAGCTTTTCCTGGTGGCGGCATTGATGAATGCTGCAGTTGCTGCGTACATTTATCTCCTGGTACCTGAATTCCTATTGCGATTCCTGGCATGGTTGCTGGTGCACACGCTCTACAGGCTGCGCTCGACCGGAACCGACCGACTTCCGGTATCCGGACCTGCCGTCCTGGTCTGTAATCACGTCAGCTTCGTCGACGCCATCGTCATCATGAGCGAGAGCCCGCGGCCAATCCGCTTCGTGATGGATCACAACATTTTCAGGATTCCGGTGTTGCGCACTTTTTTCAGCCAGTTGAAGGCAATTCCGATAGCGTCTGCGCGCGTCCATCCCGAGACGCTGCAGCGTGCTCATCATCGCATTGAACAAGCGCTCGACGAAGGTGAAATGGTCTGCATTTTTCCGGAGGGCCGCATTACCGATACTGGCGAGCTCAGCCCATTTAAGCCGGGCGTGCGCCGGATCGTCGAGCGCAACCCCGTGCCTGTCATTCCGATGGCGCTGCGTGGGCTCTGGGGATCGTTTTTTTCTCGCTACGGTGGCGCCGCGTTTTCGCAGCCGATCGATGCGCGACTGCGGCGCGGCGTTCGTTCACGGTTGGAACTAATCGTCGGCGTTCCGGTGCCGCCCGAGATGGCAACTCCGGAGCTGCTGATGCAGCGCGTGTATGAGCTGCGGGGCCAGCAGCTATAACTTCGCCTCGGGCACAATCCGCGCGCGATGTCTTCCACCTTCGGTCACCTGTTTCGCGTCACGAACTTCGGCGAGTCGCACGGGCCGGCGATCGGCTGCGTGATCGATGGCTGTCCGCCGGACATGCCGCTCACAGAAGCTGATCTGCAGCGTGATCTAGACCGTCGCAGGCCCGGCACTTCACGCCACGTAACGCAGCGTCGCGAGTCCGATCGAGTCGAAATTTTGTCGGGAGTGTTCGAGGGTCGCACCACCGGTACGCCGATCGCGTTGCTGATTCGAAACGAAGATGCTAAAGGGCGTGATTACGATGATTTGGTTGATACGTTCCGCCCCGGCCACGCCGATTACACGTACTGGCGCAAATACGGGCGGCGCGATCCGCGCGGGGGCGGGCGCTCGTCGGCGCGGTTAACGGCGCCCATGGTTGCCGCCGGCGCTGTCGCAAAAAAATGGCTCAACGAAAAGTTCGGCACCGAAGTGCGCGGCTGCATGCAGCAGTTGGGCGAAATCGATATTCCGTTCACGAGCTGGGCCGAGGTTGAA
>Ga0136638_10000264_pt1 | contig 11376 bp, 10 predicted proteins | sample AntDrymUQ8582206_2_FD_104671 | JGI IMG/M metagenome (GOLD analysis project Ga0136638, IMG submission 104671) | Polar desert sand microbial communities from Dry Valleys, Antarctica - metaG UQ858 (22.06) | ecosystem: Environmental > Terrestrial > Soil > Desert | place: Antarctica: Dry Valley...
GCTGATCAACAGCATTGCAAAAATCAGCAGCGCAAATACCCCGACCAGTTTCCAATTGAATAAATTGCCAAACAACTGCCGGATGCTATCGAGCGAATCCGCGCTCTTTCCCGCCACCAGGATCTGCAAACCGGACTCGTAAAACGGCTGGGTAAAGTCGCATAAAGCCTCCCGCTGGGAAGTGATGCTCAGCGCGCCAACCGCCACATCGCTGGTTTTCGCCTCAATCGCAGAAACCATTTCCTTCGCGCTGGCAACGGTCTGCATCTCGTACTGCACGCCAGTTTCGCGTGCGATGGCGTCCCAAAGTTCGATGCTGTAGCCGACGCGGCGTCCATCTTTTTCAAAGGAAAACGGCTCGACGTTACGCGTAACGGCGCGGAGTTTTTCGTTCTGCGCCCAGGCGGGAAGCGCGAGGAGGAAAAACAGGATGAGGACGGCGGGAACACGCATGATCCCACGGTTACAGGTAAGCCAGCCAATCGTTCGGCAAGGGTGCCGCTTCGACGCCGCTGGCCAGGCGTCCTTCGAACTCAGGATGGAAACTGGTGCTGGTTCCATAGACCATGATCAGGTCTTCGGAACCTTCCGCGCGCAAGGCGTGAGCGACTCCGGCTGGGATGATGATTCCGGCGTTATCCACACCGCGATGATTATCCCCTGCGATGAAGAAACGCATGATTTTTCGCGGCATCCCGCTGCGTTCATCCACCAGCAACATCTCCACTTGACCCTGGACAAAAAACATCGCGTCCCATTGCTCGCGGTCGTACGGACGCAAGGAAAAATTTCCTGCCTCCGTGACAAACAAACGTTGAAACCAGGCTGCTGGTTCCGTTCCGGTTGGGATCGACGGCGGGTGAATGTGAAAACCTTTTGCGGTTCCGGAATCCATCCGCGCTGTTGCCCATTGGGATGGCCAGAGACCAATTTTACCAAATACGCCTTCCCCTTTCCGACCGAATTCGCCGAAGATCCCGCGGTGGCGCTGCGGAAACACGCGTCGCGGAATCACTTCCACGCCGGGAATCCAAGCTTCGCTGACCTCCGTGGTGGTATGGTCCAAGCCGATTAACTGCCCGATGGGCACACCGGTCGTGCCGAGTTGTGCGAGCAACGGTTGCGCCGCATAGCTTTTCGTTTCCAGCGCGGCGCGTGCTTCGGAATTCAATCCCTGCCATAAATCTTGACTCATCGGGTGATCATTTCCAGCCTGAGCAGAGCAGGCAAGATTTTTCCCAAATGCAACCCACCAGCCAGCCACTCTCCGCAAACACATTTTCCGGAATGACTTTCGCGCGTGAATCTTCCCGCTCTTCGTGATCTATTTTCGGTCCTATGAGCCTCAACACCCCTTACCTCGATTGTGCCCGTTCCGCCGCTTTGGAAGCCGGCGCGTTTTTGCGTGAACATTTTGGCTCCGAATTGAACGTCAATGCCCTCGAAAAACACGACATCAAGCTCGAACTCGACGTGCAAACGCAGGAACTTATCACGCAACGCCTGCTGGGCACATTCCCCGACCACGCCCTCTACGGGGAGGAAGGAATAGCGGGCAACCCGGCCAGCGATTTCCAGTGGATCGTCGATCCCATCGACGGCACGGTGAATTATTTCTACAGCATCCCGCACTTCTGCATTTCCATCGCGTTGCGGGAAAAGAAAACGCTTCTCGTCGGCGTGATCTACGACCCGATGCGCGACGAAATGTGGGCCGTCGAGCGCGGTGGCGAGGCGACGCTGAATGGAAAACCCATTCATGTCAGCGGTCGGACGGAGCTCTCCGAAGCGGTATTATCAGTCGGGTTTTCCAAGACCGGCACGACGATCAATGCCGGACTTCCGATGCTGGAAAAGATGGTTCATCGCGCCCGCAAATGCCGTCTGATGGGAAGCGCGGCCCTCGACATGGCCTACATCAGTTGCGGCCGCCTCGACGCCTATATCGAGCAGGGTATCAGTCTCTGGGACGTGGCCGCTGGGATTCTTTTGATCGAAGCCGCCGGTGGGAAAGTGGAAATGAATCCGCGCCCCGACAACAAGGACAAGTATTCCATCGTCGCGTCCAACGGAAAGCTGGACCTGGCTGATTAAATCGCGGCCTTTAGTTTCCCATCGGGCAAAGCTGTGTGGTAACAGATAGATCGTTTTTTCGGATTCTTCGAGACGCCTGTGCGTTTCGGAACGTATCGCTGCCGCAATGTGCTACAATGGAACGCTTTTATGATTCATAAAATCGGAAGTCAAACCCGCCTTTTTCTTCAAACGGTCGGCAGTGTCGTCTGGCTGCTCCTGAGTACCATCTCGGAGATGATGGAAAATATCGCTCGCGGGCGCGCTCCGTTTCGCGCGTCGTCCCTGTTTGCACAAACGGACCGCGCGGGCGTCGGTTCCGTGCCGCTAACCGCAATGGTCTCGTTTTTTCTCGGGCTGACGATGGCGATTCTGACCGGATATCAATTGCAGCGTTTCGGCAGCGAACGCTACGTCCCGGGGTTGGTCGCGGTCGCGTTTACCCGTGAATTGGGGCCCCTCCTGACGGGAATTGTGATTGCGGCCCGGATCGGCGCTGCCTACACGGCGGAGTTGGGGACGATGACGGTTTCCGAGGAAGTGGAGGCGTTGGAAACCATGGGGATCGGGCCGATGCGTTTCCTGGTTGCGCCGCGCGTCGTCGCAATCACGTTTTTGATGCCCTGCCTTTCCGTGGTCGCAACCGTGGCTGCGCTCATCAGCACGGCATTGGTGTCCTGGTATAATCTAAATATTTCCTTCGAGTATTGTCGCGATCTGATTCTGGAAAGCATCATGTTGAAGGATGTTTACACCGGCATTGTCAAGAGCCTGCTTTTCGGCCTGATCATCGGCCTTGTTTCTTGCTACAAAGGCCTCGCAGTCGTCGGAGGCGCCGCGGGTGTGGGTTCCGCCACAACCTCGAGCGTGGTCATCGCCATCACCACCGTCATCGGCATGGATACCGTGGCCAACATCATCCTGACGAACGTCCTGCCATGAGTGATCAACCGCTGGTCCGCCTCGAAAACGTGCGCCTCGCTTTTGGCGAAAAGGTTATCCTGGACGGATTTAACTTGGCCGTGGAAAAGAAGGAACGTCTCGTGGTAATGGGCCAGTCGGGCAGCGGCAAAAGCACCTTGTTGCGACTGATTTGCGGCATCTTGAAACCGACCTCCGGCTCCGTAAAATTTGGCTACCTGGAGATTCCTAAACTGAAGCGCAGTCTGCTTAACCAGCTTCGGAAAAAGGTCGGAATGGTATATCAGTATTCCGCACTGATCAGCTCCATCAACGTGCGAGATAACTTGGCTCTGCCGCTGGAAGAACTCACCCGGAAAACTCCCGCCGAGATCGATAAACTGGTGGATGAAAAACTCGACATGGTGAACATGCGCGAATCGAAAACGGCGATGCCCGCAGAGCTGAGCGGAGGCATGAAAAAACGCATCGGCCTTGCACGCGCGCTCATGCTCGAGCCCGAGCTGATTCTTTACGATGAACCCAGCGCTGGCCTCGATCCGGTGATCAGTTCTGTGATTGATGAACTGATGATCCATGTGAGCGAACAAACCGGCGCCACCTCCGTGATCGTCACCCACGAAATGGAAAGCGCATTTCGGATCGCGTCACGCATGGCGATGGTTTACCAGGGCAAAGTCATCGAGATCGGCACGCCTCAGGAAATGCGCTCCTCGCGCAATCCCGTTGTTGTGCAATTTCTTTCCGGCGACACCCACGGCCCGATCCTCGAAGCGGCTGGACAACCTCCCGTGGAAGCGGAGGAAGAACCCGCCAAGCCACCACGCAGAAAACGCTAACACACTCAAAACATGCAAGTCATTCGCAGCGAAATCCGCACCGGTCTTCTCGTGCTTCTCACTATTGGCGCTTTGGTCGCCCTCGTTCTTTACATTGGGGCGCCCGGTGTCTTCAAGGAACTCAATACCTACTACGTCCGGATCGATAATGCGGCTGGGATCAAGGCCGGCGCTCCTGTCAATTTGGCGGGCAGAAAAGTTGGCCAAATCATTGATCTGACGTCTCCGGTGCCCATGAAGGAACGTCCGCCCGGAAAGCCAAATTACGAAGTACTCATCACCATTCGCGTGGAAGCCGACGCGCCGCTCTACAAAGCCTGCCAGACACGAATGGTCGCCTATGGTTTACTTTCGGAACTCGTCATCGACTTTACTCGTGGCGACGAAAAAAGCGGCCTTGTCCAAAATGGCCACGTCTTCATCGGGGAACGCGAGGCGGCGCTTTCCGAGCTCGCCCCGAAAGTCTTGGATCAACTTGAGCCGCTCATTGTCAGCGGACGGGAAACGTTAAATGAAATGAAAACCGCGGTCTCCAACATCGGCAGCATCACGGCCGAAGGCTCCGAATTTAACCTGGCGCTTAGCCGGTTCCACAAGTTGGGGGACAACCTCGCGCAACTCACCGATCCGGAAGGAAACTTCACCGTTTCGCTGAACGACTCGATGGGTTCGCTGAAGCGATCCATGGCTTCCGTCGAAAAGATCACGAGCGACTTGGAGGGCGACGATTTAAAAGTCACGCTCGCGAACTTTCGTGCCGCTTCCGTGCAGCTGAACGGAGTCGTGCGCCAGGCCAACACCGCCGTTGGCTCGCTCGACAGCACCATTAGCGAACTGGGCCCGGAGCTGGTGGCCACGGGTCGGAACGCAAGTCAATTTACCGACACCATCAAGCGTCAGCCTTGGCGGATTATCTGGCCATCCACGAAGAAATATTCTGATCAGCCTGCGGATGTGGAAGTGCGCCGGGCACTTCCCGTTGGGTCACGGAATCCGCGGCTCAGGACGCTCGACTAACTTCGTCATCATCAAGTCCCGCAGGCAGATCTTTAATCTGGGCCGCCTGCTATTTCTTTGGCAAGGTCGCGGTGGTCAATGACACTCCCAACCGGCAACGTTACATTTCTTTTTACAGACATCGAAGGCAGCACCCGGCTTTGGGAATCGAATGTCGCAGGAATGGGATTAGCGCTCACGTTGCACGATCGCATTCTGCGCGAAGCCGTCGCCACTCATCGGGGAATCGTCTTTAAAACCGTTGGCGACGCTTTTTGCGTGGTCTTCAACGAAGCTCCCGATGCTGTCGCGGCGGCGGCGGCTTCCCAGATCCGGCTTTCCGGCGCGGATTGGGAAAACAATCCTCAGTTGAAGGTTCGCATCGCGGTTCATACGGGTGTGGCCGAACTGCGCGAAGGCGACTATTTCGGCCCCGCTCTCAACCGGGTCGCACGCCTTCTCGCGGTTGGCCACGGCGGCCAGACTTTGCTTTCCCTCGCCACGGAAGAACTGGCGCACGACCGTCTTCCATCCCTGGTTCGGCTGCGAGATCTCGGGGAAAATCGATTGAAAGATCTTGCCCGCCCGGAACGCATTTACGAGCTCGTCATCGATGGTCTGGACACGGAATTTCCGCCGCTCCGTTCTCTGGAGCAGTCCCCGAATAATTTGCCCGTGCAACTTACTTCTTTTCTTGGACGCGAGAAAGAAGTTGGTGAAGTACGTGCGCAACTCGAAGGCACCCACCTCCTCACTCTTACCGGACTGGGCGGCACGGGGAAAACCCGTTTGTCTTTGCAAGTTGCCGCGGAACTCGCAGGTCGATTCCCAGACGGAATCTGGCTTGTCGAATTCGCTACGGAGAACGATCCCGACAACGTTCCAGCCGTCATTGCAGGCGTAGTGGGCTTGCGCATCGACAGCAATGAACCCGTGGAAGCAGCACTCCTGCCATTTCTACGCCGGAAAAATCTCCTGCTCATTCTCGACAATTGCGAGCACCTCATCGAGCCGATCGCCCGCCTGGCCGAAAGCCTTTTGCGGCAGGCCGCGCAACTCCGCATTCTCGCCTCCAGCCGCATGCCTCTGGGAATCCCAGGCGAGATCACCTGGCCGGTGCCGCCGTTGAGCAGTCCGCAGCTTTCGCGCTGGGGCGAATTGATCCACTACAACCTCGAGGAACTGAGCCAGTTTGAGTCCGTTCGTCTCTTCGTCGAACGCGCCACGGCAGCCATCCCCTCGTTCCGTCTGACCCATGAAAACGCGCCTTTCATCAGCCGCATCTGTTACCGGCTCGATGGCATCGCCCTGGCCATCGAGCTGGCCGCCGCGCGCATTAAAGTTCTACCTCCAGAGCAAATCGCGGAGCGCTTGCAGAACCGATTTTCATTGCTCACCAGCGGCAGCCGCAACGCACTTCCACGTCAGCAAACGCTGCGCGCATTGATTGATTGGAGCTACGATTTGCTGTCCGAAAAGGAGAGCATTTTGTTCCGGCGCCTGGCAGTTTTTGCAGGTGGTCGCACGCTGGATGCGATCGAAGCAGTGTGTGCGGATGGCGAAATCGAAGCGTGGGAAGCCCTGGATCTCCTGACCCAATTACTCGATAAATCCCTGCTCAGCGTCGAGGACGGCCCCGCCGGAGAACCGCGGTACGTTTTCACTGAATCGATTTTTCAATACGCCCGCGAGCGGCTGGCGGAATCCAGCGAATCCACCGTCATCAATGATCGTCATCTCACTTATTTTCGCACGATTGCAGAAGCTGCGGAACCGCATCTCCGGGGCCCCGAGCAAGCACGATGGCTGGAAAAAATGGCGGCGGACCGAATCAATCTGCGCTTCGCCATCGAATGGGCGGCGAAAGATTCCGGGCGCGCGGAAGATGGCTTGCGACTCGCCACGGCGATCACGCGTTATTGGGAAGTGCGCAGCGATCTGCGCGAAGGCCGGGAACATTTCGCGAATCTTCTCGCTGCCGTCGATCCCTCGCCGCGGCTGCTTCTCGGCTTGGCCTTGGGCGATGCCGGCCGTCTGGCCTGGTATCAGGATGACAACTCCGTAGCCCGCCAGTTTGCGATTCGGGCCATCGAGATGCTAACCGCTCTGGGCGAGGAAATACGCGCCGCGGAATACACTGGGCTGCGTGGTTTCATCGAACGTCTGGAGAATAATATCGATCTAGCCGAAGCGTGTTTTAATCACAGCCTTCAGATCGGGGAGCGCTACGCGGATGAACGTCTTGTCGCGCTCGCCCGCGTGGGCCTAGGGAGCCTAGCTGCCGACCGGGGAGATTTCGTCCTGGCCGACCAGCTTAAGAAAGAAAGTCTGGCGATTTCTCGACGCCTCGGCGACCGGTATATTGTCGAACTAAATAGCTTGAGCATCGCGGGTAATGCCCTGCGCAGCGGGCATCTCGATGAGGCCGAGGCGCTTCTGCGAGAATGCAGCGAGATCGCCATCGAACTCGCCAATCGGTGGATTGTTCCGCATCTGCTGGAAGGCGCCGGGCATCTCGCATTGATGCGCGCGGAACATGAACGCGGACTGACTCTCTTCGCTGCCGCCTCTGTCTTGCGTGAGCGGCTGGGCCTGGACTTTGCGCCCCTGGACGAGGAATCCTATAACCAGCATCTGGATGATTTTCGGAAAGTGCTCGGCCCGGAACGTCACCAAAGGATTTGGGCGGCTGGAAGGCAACTGAGCGTCCCTGAAGCTGCCCACCTGGCGTTTCCAGGCATCAAAACCTGAACCGGGTTTCCCGGTGCCGGCGAGAACGCTCGACACCGATACTAGAAAGTCGTTTCGGCCGACTTACACAGCGCAGGACGGAGGACTAAAACCGGTGGGATCACGTTTTTTCTTCCGAATGTTCGTATACGAGCGGGATATCGGTTCCGAACCCCCAATGCTCGGGCGGCAGCTGGAGTTTGATGATTTGCGGCGGTTCTGTGGAGAGGGGTTCAGGTTTCGGCCCTTGGAGACTGGCAAGCTTTTCGAGGGCGCGGCAAGCGCGCTTTTCGAGCTGTTCAACGAGCATGCGGCGGGCGAGAAAGCGGTTGATACCCTGGCTGCGTTCGCGCTGGCAGCGGACGCGGATGCCGCTGGCGGGATGGAAAAGCATAACGCCGATGAGGCCTGCTTTGCCACCGCTTTTGACGGTTTTAAAGTAGCTTTCGTGAAGGTCTTCCTCGCGCAGCCCGACCTTGTCCATGCGCTGGTGAAGGTTGTGGAATTTCGTTTCGGAGACGGGGAACTTGAGGTTTTTGCTCACGGCATCGCAGTGTGGGGGAGCGAAGGCGTTTTCCGGTTTCGTCGAATCCACCATTCGGCAAAGATCAGGTTGGGAATGAAACCCAGCCAGGCGACGGTGCGATAAAGGTCCATCGGGTTAGGATGGAGGCTGATTGCGAGGGCATATTTCCAAGCGCGTAGGGTGAGGGCGGAGAGCGTGAGGGCGTAGGAGCGAATCATCCAGTGGCGGTGCGAGGTCCATCTTCCCTGCAAGGCGCGGCGCAAGCCGAGAAAGGTGGCGGTCCACCAAAGAATGCCGAGGGTGCCAAAGGCGATGCGCGAGGTGAGTCCGCCGTTAGCGTAGCAGGCCATGATGAGGCTGGCCGGTCCGGTGATGAGGAGGACGTTGTAAACATAGGCGCGGCCCATCCAGCGATGGAGGGCGGGGCGTTTTCGCAAGATGCCCGGGGCGAATTGGGTGAAGCCGGCCAGTAGAACGAACATGCTGGTGAAAACATGCACCCAAAAAGCGATCTCCCAGTGGCGGATGCCGATGTATTGCTGCTTGATCTGGAGAAAGGCGGCATCGGCGCGGATCGGCCAATATTGCAGGGTGATCCGGAGCATGAGGGACCCGAAAAACGCGAGCGCCGCCCACGAGAGCCATTGCAGAACTGCTTTTTTGCTCGTCGGATGCATTGGTTTATCAATAATCTCTGCGCAGAATAGTCTTCCCATCCCATGAAAACAACGCTCGTTCTTTCGCTGATCTTTACGTTTACGGCTTCTCCCGCCGCTCGCTCCGCAGAGTTGCCGATGGTTGCCGCTGCAACAGAACCTGCGGAAGCGACGGAGGTGAATCAGCCGGATTCGGCGGCCGCACCGATGACGGGGAGCTATGTGGGAATGTTTGGGGAAAACAAGATCACGGTCCAGATCAACAAGGTGGTGGGCTCCACGGTGATGGGCTACAGCGTGGTTGCGGGGAATGAGCGTGCGTTTAGCGGTTCATTTTCGCATGAAGGGCCCACGATCAGAATCGAAGCCAGCGAGCCTGGCGATCATCCGGAGGACGGGGCGTTTTCTTTCGTATTCGACCCGGCTGCGCAGATCTTGAGCGGGAGTTGGACACCGAAGAATAAAAAGCTGGCAGCGAAAACGTTTCAGCTTGCGCGCAGAGATTTCAAATACGATCCGAATCTGGGCAGCTACCCGGAGACATCCACGAAGTTGCTCACGGTGGCCGATGTGGAAAATGTCCATTCCGAGGAGTTGCGGCTGATGCGGAATGAGATTTACGCGCGGCACGGGTATTCGTTTCGCCTGAAGGAGATGCGCGAATATTTCGACAAGGAAGACTGGTATATGCCGGTCTCGACAGACGTGTTGAATACGCTGACGAAGCTGGAGTGGTCAAACGAGGGTTTGATCAAGCGCTACGAGAAGTACGCGAAGGAAAACTACGACTCGTTTGGACGATAGCAGAAGGAATGGCTGCGGTGATCTGCCTTCTCTACCGTTGAGGATCAGATCGGCTCGTTATTTTTCCTCTTCGAGCTTCGCTTTTACGAGCGTCTCGATTTCTTCGTAAAGGGCCGCATCGTTTTTTAGGATGTCCTTGGCGGCGTCGCGGCCTTGGGCGAGTTGGTTGCCTTTATAGCTCATCCAACTGCCGCGTTTTTCGACGATGCCTTTTTCCAAGGCAAGGTCCAGGAGCGCGCCGGTGGAAGAAATCCCTTCGTTATACATAATGTCGAACTCGGCTTCGGTGAAGGGCGGCGCAACTTTGTTTTTAACGATTTTCACCTTGGTGCGGTTACCGGTGACGGTGCCGTCGCTGCTTTTGATCGCGCCGATGCGGCGGATGTCCACGCGGACGCTGGCGTAGAATTTGAGAGCCTTGCCGCCGGGCGTAGTCTCGGGGCTTCCAAACATGACGCCGATTTTTTCGCGGATTTGGTTGGTGAAGATGACGACGGTGTTGGCCTTGGAAATAAGCGCGGTGAGTTTGCGGAGCGCGGCGGACATCAGGCGGGCTTGGGCGCCAACGGTGGAATCGCCAATCTCGCCTTCCAATTCCTGCTTGGTAACGAGGGCGGCAACGGAGTCGAGAACGATGACGTCGAGAGCGTTCGAGCGGACGAGAGTTTCGCAAATGCGAAGCGCTTCCTCACCGGAGCTGGGCTGGGAAACGAGTAGTTCGTCTAGATTCACCCCGAGCCGTCGAGCGTATTGGGCGTCGAGGGCGTGTTCCACGTCGATGAAGCCTGCGAGACCGCCGCGTTTCTGGGCCTGGGCGATAACAGTGAGCGTGAGCGTGGTTTTACCAGAGGATTCGGGGCCGTAAACCTCGACGATGCGGCCTTTTGGAAAACCGCCGGTGCCGAGCGCTCGGTCGATGAGTATATTACCCGTGGGGATGACTTCGATGTCGGTGATGGTTTTGTCGCCAAGGCGAATGATGGCACCTTCGCCGTAATCCTTGGCGATCTGCTGGATGGCCAGGTCGAGGTTTTTGTTGCGCGCAATAGTCGCTTTGTCGGTGGAAGATTCGTCGGGTTTGGCCATGGAAGTGTCGGGTAGAGTTGAGCAGGGATCGTATCAGGCCCGCTTTCTTTTCGCTAAAGGTATTTCCCGAAGACGGCCCAGAAAATTGGGCGGGGAGCGAAAGAGAAGTCGCCGTCCTGAGAGATTTCATGCAGGATAAAGCGATGTCTGCCACGCGCATATTTTTGGTCCGTCATGGAGCAACGATTTTATCTGCGGAGGACCGGTTTGCAGGCGCGACGGATGTGCCGCTCTCTGACGAGGGGCGTCGGCAGGCACAAAGTCTCGGACGCCGGCTCGCGGATGACAAAATCTGCGCGGTTTACGCATCGCCCTTGGGGAGAACCATGGAAACGGCAGCGATCATCGCCGAGCCGCATGGACAGCAGGTGCAGCCACGGGATGCTTTGATGGAAATTTCGCACGGCCGCTGGGAACAGCTCACGCGTGCGGAAGTGGCGGAGAAGTTTCCCGAAGAATTGGAAAACTGGGACCGTGATCCTTTTACCTTTGCACCAATTGGCGGCGAAAGCGGGCTGCAGGTCACGGCGCGTGCTCTGCCAGAACTGATGAGCATCGTTCGCTCGCATCCCACGGAGAACGTGTTAATAGTCTCGCACAAGGCGACGATCCGGCTGTTACTGAGTTCGTTGCTGGGCTTCGACCCGCGGCGTTACCGGGATAATCTGGACCAGAGCCCGGCGGCATTGAACGTGATCGATTTCAAGGATCCCACGCGCGCCCGGCTGATGCTGTTTAATGACAC
>Ga0136638_10000265_pt1 | contig 11374 bp, 10 predicted proteins | sample AntDrymUQ8582206_2_FD_104671 | JGI IMG/M metagenome (GOLD analysis project Ga0136638, IMG submission 104671) | Polar desert sand microbial communities from Dry Valleys, Antarctica - metaG UQ858 (22.06) | ecosystem: Environmental > Terrestrial > Soil > Desert | place: Antarctica: Dry Valley...
AGGGACGTGGGCCGATCGACCGAGTGCACGGCTACCGCGGCGGCTATCTGCCCTCGGAGCGGCGCCGCATCGAGGGCGGGCTTCGCTCGGGCGAGATCCTGGGCGTCGTCAGCACCAACGCGCTGGAGCTGGGCATCGACATCGGCCGCCTCGATGTGGTCGTGCTCAGCGGCTATCCCGGCACTATCGCCGGGACCTGGCAGCAGATCGGCCGCGCCGGGCGCCGCCAGGAGGTGAGTGCCGCGGTGCTGGTGGCGGGCGCCGGCCCGGTCGACCAGTACGTGGCCACGCACCCGGAGCATCTCTTCGAGGGCACGCCGGAGGAGGCGCGCATCGATCCCGACAACCTTCATATCCTGCTGGCCCACCTGCGAGCGGCCACCTTCGAGCTGCCCTTCGCGCCCGGCGAACGCTTCGGTCTCACGCCTGCCGACGATCTGCTCGCCTTTCTGGCCGAGGAGGGCCATGTCCGCCAGGCCGACGACGGGCGCTGGTACTGGGCCAGTGAGAACTTTCCAGCCTCGGAGATCTCGCTGCGCGCGGCCGCGCCGGAGAACGTGGTCATCATCGACACGGGTGGCCAGCGACCGCGCGTCATCGGCGAGGTCGACCTCTTCTCGGCACGGACGCTGGTCCACGAGAACGCCATCTACCTGCACGGATCGCGCCAGTTCCACGTCGACAGGCTCGAGTGGGAGGAGCGCAAGGCCTACGTGCGGCCCATCGATGTGGAGCATTACACGCAGGCGGAGCTGGCCGTCACGCTCAAGCCACTGGAGACCTTCGACGAGGCTCCCCTGGCCGGCGGTGCACGGGCCCACGGTGAGGTGATGGTCGCCAGCTTGGCCACGATCTACAAGAAGCTGCGACTGGAGACGAACGAGAACTTGGGCTGGGGGCGCATCCATCTGCCCGAGATCGAGCTTCATACCACGGCCTACTGGCTGGCCGTCGACCCGGTAGCCGTGTCCGACTGGAGCCGCGCCGAGTTGGACGTGGCGCTGGTGGGCGCCGGACGAGCCATGCAGACGGTGGCCAGCATCCTGCTCATGAGCGATCCGCGCGACCTGGGCATGGTGGCGCAGATCCGCTCACCCCACGCCCAGCGACCGGTGGTCTACCTCTACGAAGCGGTGCCCGGTGGCGTGGGCATGGCCGCTCGACTCTTCCAGCGCCACGACGAGCTGGTGGCAGGTGCTAGAGACCTCGTGGGGGACTGCCGGTGCGAGGACGGCTGTCCGGCCTGCACCGGGCCGCGTGGCGAGACCGGTGGGAACGGCCGGGTCCTCGCCGAACGGCTGCTCGGGCTCCTCCGGGACGGCACGATGGGGTCCCGCGCCGCGTGACAAGACGCGTGCCACGGTAGCTGACACGTGCCACCCGCAGCCTCGTCGTTGATGGACGCTTCTGCGCTGGGACTCCGGGCACGCCGGCTGGAACGCTTGCGCGCGCCGACCGTCACTGCCCTCGCCCCGGCGAGACTCATCGCAGCTGGTGGCCGAACACGTCGAGCGGAGGCACTGGCCGAGTTCATCGGGGGTCGAGTGATACGGGGCTCCAGCGGCACGGTCGTGGAGGTCGAGCGGAGCGGATCCCTGCCGCTGGCGCGTATGGCCCTGACCAGACTCCCCGATCCGGTCGACCCCGAGCGGCCACTGGTATGCCTGGACACCGAGACGACCGGCTTGGGCACGGCGGCCGGCACCGTCCCCTTCATGGTCGGCCTGGGGCTCTGGGACGGTGCGCGCTTCAGCGTGCGTCAGTTGATCCTGCCCGATCACGCTGATGAGCCGGCCCTGCTCGAGCGCCTCGCCGAGGCGATCCCCGCCGACGCCTGGCTGGTGACGTACAACGGGCGCTCCTTCGACTGGCCGCTCCTGCAGAGCCGGTATCGGCTCCATGGCCACGGATCGCCAGCGCATGCGGGCCACCTGGATCTACTGCCCCTCGCCCGGCAGGTCTGGCGTCATCGCCTGTCCGATGCGCGACTGGCCACGGTCGAGGCCGGCGTGGCCGGCGTCGAACGGACCGGAGACCTGCCCGGAGCAGCCATACCGGAGCGCTACTTCCGCTTCCTGCGGACGGGGCAGGGTGAACTCCTGGCCGATGTCGTCCGCCACAACCGTCAGGACATCGCATCGCTTGCCCGGCTTCTGCGCGTGCTGGCGGATGGGCTCGGTAGCTGCTCCCAGGAGGGTAATGAGCAGTCCTCCTTGAGCGGCGCAACGTTCGGCGCTATGCATCCGGGCGACCTGTGCGGACTGGGCCGCGCGTACGTCCGGCGAGGGCGGCTCGCGGAGGCGCTCGACTGTTTCGATGCGGCCGCTGCCCGGGGCGCGTCGTTGGTCCCGGCCAGGGACCCGTGGGCCGTCCCACTGCACGAACGCCTGGTCATGGACAGGGCACGGGTGCTGGCTCGCCTCGGCCGGCCGATGGAGGCGGCCTTGGCGTGGGCCGCGCTGGCAGAGGGCGGCGGCCGGATCAGCGGCCTTGCCTGGATCCAGGTCGCCAAGCACCGGGAGCATCATGAGCGGGATCAGGTGGCCGCACTCGAGGCGGCATCCCGCGCGGCCCGCGAGGCGGCGCGTCGCGCCTCGCTGGGGATGCCACTGCCCTGGGTGGAGCGGGATCTGGCGCGCCGGATGCCGCGGCTGAGGAGGCTCGTGTCGACACTCAGCTCGACCCGCCGTCCCGCAGCCTGAACCCTGCGCTGCGGTCACGGATCGCCTTGCGCGAGACGCCGTTGCCCTCCACGAGCAGGCTGGCGCAGAGGGCCGCCAGCGCCAGGCATCGAGCGTCAGCCCTGCCTCTCGCCCGAAGCGTCAGCGTGGCAGCCAGCCAGGCGGCCAAGAAGGTGTCGCCGGCACCAGTCGCGTCCACGCCGCCTCGTGCAGGTACCGCCGGGACGAAGCGCAGCAGGAAACGTCCGTTGGAGCGCCGCACGTGGAGGGCTCCCAGGGAGCCCTCCGTCACCACCAGGCACTGCTCATCTCGTGCCAGCAGCCGGCGCAGCGGCGGCGCCCCGGCCCGCACGTCCTCGCTGCTGAGAGCGGCCAGGTCCGCCCGATGGGAGAGTGGACCGAGCACGATGGGTCGTGCTTCGACAGGCGCTCCCGGCCGCAGCGTCCGCAAGAGCCCTTGGTAGCCGAGAGCCACCAGGGCGTCTGACGGCAGGGCCTCCGCCCAGATCTGGCCGATCTCGCCGGCCACCGGATTGAGAAGGTACGCGCAGGCGGTCTGCCACGCGGTCGGAAGCGCCTCGGGTGGCAGCTCGTCGCTGATGCCGTAGGCGATCTGGACGCGCTCAGCCGGGGTCTGCCGGTTGTCGAAGACCGGCCCCTGCTCCAGGGCGACCATCTCGGTGACCACGCCTAGGACGCGCAGCTCGTCCAGTTCGTGCGCCTCGGAGGCCTAACTGTCAACACCGATCAGAGCGCCGACCGACATCCCCAACTGGCCCAGGAGGCGTGCGCTGTAGGTCACCCCTCCGCCCAGTCGCCAGCCACGCGGATCGCTCGGTCGGAGGTCGCGGGAGGCGGCGCCCACGACCACGATGTCGGGAGCGGTCATGGCCCGCTGTCCCGTCGTGGGCCCATATACTGCCGACCATGCCCATGCGTGACGATGGATCGCTTTACTTCTATGAGTTGCACGAGGGCGATGATGAGTTGTTCACCGACGTGCTGCTGTCCCACGACTCCGAGTTCGACGAGGAGGAGTTCCTGGGCATGGTGCTGGAGGCCCGCGGCGCCGTCCTGGACCGCTTCGAGGAGGACACCCTGAGCGAGGCCATCGCCGCCGAGCTGGCCCGGCATCACGGCTTCTTGGTGGTCGACGACCGACAACTGCGGGTCGCCGTGAGTGTCTCCGCGGAGGAGGGCGAGACCGCCGTGGTGGCCGTGGAAGAGATGCGCGCGCAGCGCCCGCCCGACGATGACGAGGGCTTTCGGAGCCTGCTGGTCGATCTCGAGCCGGAGGATCGGCGCTGGGGCGACGCCTGATCCCAGGGCCTGGCCCACGACCTCAGACGTTGAAGAGCACCTCGACCACGTCTCCGTCGCGCACCCGATAGGTCTTGCCTTCTGAGCGCAGCTTGCCATTGCGTCGCGCCTCGGCCATCGACCCCAGGGAGAGCAGATCCTCGACCAGCACCACCTCCGCGCGTATGAAGCCGCGGGCCAGGTCGGAGTGGATGGCGCCCGCGGCATCGACCGCGTTGGAACCCTCAGGGATGGTCCAGGCGCGCGTCTCGTCCGGTCCGGCGGTGAAGAAGCTGATCAGGCCGAGGAGCTCATAGGAGAGGCGGATGACGCGCTCGAGGCTGGGGTCGGTGAGTCCCATGTCCTCACGGAACACATCCGCCTCGGCGGCATCAAGCTCGCCGATCTCCATCTCGATGCGGGCGGAGAGCGCCACCACTCGGCTATGACGATGGGGATACCGGTCCGCCACGCCGGCCGCGATGTCGGCCGCCTCGGCGATCTGTCCCTCGCCCACGTTGAGCACCACCAGCACGGGTTTCTCGGTAAGGAAGCGGAAGCCGCGGATGATGCGGCTCTCATCGGAGTCGAGCTCCAGGTCGCGGATGGGCGTGCCGGCCGTGAGGGCCGGGAGGATGCGCTCGAGGACGACGCGCTCGCGCTCGTTCTGCTCTCGCTCCGACTGGGTACCGTGGCGCCCCGAGCCGACCAGGCGCTCGAGGCGCTTCTCGACCACGCCCAGATCGGCCAGCACGAACTCCAGGTCCAGCCGCTCCAGATCGCGCCAGGCGTCGACCGTGCCGTCCGGATGCGGCACGGCTGGATCGTCGAAGGCTCGCACGGCGTGCAGCAGTGCATCCGCGTTTCGCAGCCGGGCGAGCTGATCGGCGGGGATGTCGGCGGGGCGGCCACCGTCGCTCGCTGAGGGCGGTGCCGGCAGGTCGACGTAGGTCACGTCGGCGGGCACCTCGCGCTTGGGCTTGAAGAGCTCGGTCAGGCGCGCCAGTCGCTCGTCAGGAACCTTGACCACGCCCGTGTTGACGGTCATGCCACCGAAGCCCCCGGTCTCCGCGTGTCCGCGGGTCAGCGTGTTGAAGACGGTCGTCTTGCCGACGCCCGCCAGCCCCACGATGCAGACCTGCACCCGGTCAGTACCCCAGCTTCGGATCGACGGCGTTCAGGAGCACTTCCCCGCGGCGGAAGCGAGCGATGTTCTCGCAGAAGAGCCCGATGCTTCGATCGAGCACACGGCCACTGGTCCAGGACGTGTGTGGCGTGATGATGAGATGGGGCACATCGTAGAGCGGCGAATCCGAAGCCAGCGGCTCGTCTCGCAGCGTGTCCAGCACGGCCCCGCGGATGGTCCCGTCGCGCAAGGCTCGCACCAGCGCCCGTTCATCCACGAGTCGACCCCTGGCCACGTTGATGAGCCAGGAGCTCGGCTTCATCAGTGCCAGGCGTTGCTCGTCGAAGAGGTTCTCGGTCTGCGGCGTGAGGGGCAGAGCCAGCACCACGAAGTCGCTGCGGGCGAGGAGCTCGGGCAGCGCGCCCGCGCCCAGGACCTCGACCGAGTCGGGCAACGCCTCACTGCCCGGTCCGCCGGTCGTGCCGGCCTCATCGCGGCGTCGTGTCGCGATGACCCGTGAGCCGAAGGCGCTGGCCAGCCCAGCCACGGCACGCCCGATCGACCCTAGCCCGACCACGCCGATGGTCAGATCGCGCATCTCCGTGGCTTCCAGCGGCTGCCACGTCCGCTCGCGCTGAAGCTCGAGCAGTTGCGGCAGTCGGCGGCTCACCGCGAGGATCATCATCACCACGTACTCGGCGATGGGCGCGCTGAAGACGCCCCGCGCGTTGCTGATGACGAGGCCGCGCTCGGCGGCGGCGGGGGTCAGCACGCGCTCCACGCCGGCGGTCGCCGAATGCACCCAGGCCAGGTCTGGGCAGCGCGCGATGATCCGGTCGAAGACGCCGGCGGGCAGTGGACCTCGGAGCAGGACCTCTACGTCATCGAGCGGGCCATCGGCCAGACCTTCCAGCGAGACGCTCACGAGCCGCGCGCCCGGTGCCGCTTCGGCGATGCGCTGCAGGTCCGCTTGGCGGTAGCGCGCGGAGAGGATGGGCGACAGGGCGATGGCGGACGGTACCCCCCATGGACCGGATCCGGGACCCGCTCGGCCGGCCTGGCCCTTCATGCCGGCCTCACCGTAACGCGGCGCCCGAACCTGCCGCCAGCTGCGGCGGGGCGTCCGGCACCATGCGGCGCACCCAGGCGGCGGGATCATCGAACTCGCGGTCCGTGGGCAGGGCATGCGGGCCGTCCCACAGCCGGCGGATAGCCGGTTCTCCGCCGGCTCGCGCGACACCGGACACGAAGCGCTCTCCGCGCCGGTACTGCTCCATCTTCATGTCCAGGCCGGTGAGCCGGGCGATGACCTTGTCAAGTCCCCGGCGGCGTTGCGCGCGGCGGGCGTCGAAGCGCGCCCGGATGCCCGGCACATCCGGGATCATGGACGCACCGACCTCGTCCATGACCCAATCGCTGAAGCCTTCCATCAGGCTCATCACCAGCTGGGTCTCGCGCAGCAGCCCGCGTTGCTCCGAGGAGAGGAGGCCGGTCAAGCCGCCCTCCGAGGCGGCCGAGCGCAAGCGACGGACGAGCGGTCCCAGGCCGTGGCGCTGGACATCCTTGGCGTCGTCGAGGAAGAGCGTCAACTGGCGCTCCAGGCGCTCCCTCAGATAGGGCCGCAGCCAGGGGTGTGCCTCCAGCTCGAAGGCGTGGGTCGTCTCGTGCAGCGCGATCCAGAGGCGGAAGTCAGCGAGCGGGATGCCCAACTGACGCGCCGTGGCCCGCACGTTCTCCTCGACGTATAGCAAGCGCCCCGGAGCCTGTTCGGCGGAGAGCAGCGCTACGTCGTACTGACCCAGCACGCGGCCGCCCAGGTAGCCCAGCAGGAAGCCGATCTGCTGCGTGGTCAGGAACCGATTGGCCACGGCAGCTACGCCCGAACCCAACGAACCCGAGGCCGCCCTTCCGGGCAGCTCGAGCTGTTTCTCCATACGCTCGATGAGCACGCGGAACGTCACCAGGTTGGCGCGGGCCCAGCCCGCGCGGTCCACCACGGCGTGGCGATCGACCACGCCCGGCAGCTCCGCGCCAAGGCGAGCCTCCAGGACGGGCACGATGCGCGTCATGGCCGAGGCGTAGGCCGCTTCGCTCTCCTGCAGCTCCCGCTCCGTGAGCGACCCTGGCAATCGGCTCAGCCGCGAGGTGGCGATGCGCTCCACGCCGGACCAGTCGACCAGGCCCTGGTCGGCGATGTGCCGCGCACGGCGCGCGAAGTAGGAAGCGGCGATGCTCGCGCCGAGGGCCAGGCTCACGCGGGCGGCGCGGGCGGGCAGTCCCGAGCCGCGACCATCGCGCACGGCCGCCGCGAAGCGTCCCGTCATGCGGCTCCCACCAGCTCCACCGCCTCCACGGCGGCGAAGAGCGACCCGAACAGGCGTTCCGTGGTGCGGCGGAAGGAAGCCACATCGCCGGTCGTGAACTGGACGTGCCGTGGCGCTTCGGAGCGCCGTGCAGCCAGACCGTTGACCTCCAAGAGGGAGGCCAGCGCGCTGGCCGTTGCCGTGGCCGAGTCGATGACGGCGATGCCGGAGCCCGCCACTGCCGAGATCAAGGGCGCCAGCAAGGGGTAGTGGGTGCAGCCCAGCAACAGCGTGTCGATGCCAGTGCCGGGCAGCCGGGGGAAGACAGCATCCTCGACATCCTGACGGGGTTCCAGCAAGGGCGCCAGGGAGCGGCGCACCACCTGCTCGGCCTCGGGTCCGTCCAACACACCCGCCTCGACCATGGGCACCAGCTCCGGCGTGGCGTGCTCGTAGACCTCGACGAAGGGGTCCTCGTCCTTGATAGCCCCGAAGTACGCTCGCGACCGAACCGTGGCGGCGGTGGCGATGACACCCACCTGACGGTTGCGCGTGGAGAGCACGGCTGCCGAGGCACCCGGCCGGACGACGCCCAGGATGGGCAGGTCGAAACGCTGGCGCAGCTCCCCCAGGGCCACGGCACTGGCGGTGTTGCAGGCCACCACGATGGCCTTGACGTCGCGTGCCGCCAGCTCGTCAAGGCATTCCGCGCTGAAACGGCTGACCTCCTGGTCAGAACGCGGGCCGTATGGCGCCCGGTCGTTATCGCCGAGATAGATGGTCGACTCGGAGGGCAGCCGCCTGACGACCTCACGGAGGACGGTCAAGCCACCAACGCCCGAATCGAAGAAGCCGATGGGTCGCTCGTCCGACATCGTGCTCAGCGCGCGCCCGCCGCGCTCGCCACCCGCCTCGTCAGCAGGCTGGTGGCGATGTGCGTCATCTCCTGGCTGATGTGGGCTCGTGGCTCGACCACGACCAGCACGAAGGGCACCCCCTGGTTGTTGGCCTCGACCACCAGGCGTCCGTCGCTCACCAGGTGGAACTCGGGCTCGCCGCCCAACTGCTCGGCCACCGTCCGCGGGTCCACGCCACCGGTCGCGTCGGCGCGATTGACGAGGTAGTGCCGGCGGTCTCGGGCGTAGCCGATGGCCGTGAACGTCTCGGCCATGGTGCGCGAGTTGCGCAGTGTCGTGGCGTCGTTCGTGACGATCTCGATGACACCATCGCTGGCATCGAAGAAGGCCAGCACCGTGTCGTTGATGTACGTCGGCGTGTCGATGATGACCACGTTGTAGACGCGCCGCAGGAGTGAGAGGGCCTTCTCCAGGTCGCGCGTGGTGACCATCTCGGCCATCTCCACCCTCGGCGGTGCCAGCAGGATGTCGATGCCCGAGGGGTCTCGCCACATCACCTCCTGGAGATCGGTCTCGGTGATGCGGTCGGTGGGCAGCTGGAGCAGCGAAGGCGCGCTGTCGGGGACGCGCAGCAGCGCGCGCAGGTCAGCGAACTGGAGGCTGCCATCGACCAGCGCCACGTTGTAGCCCTGCTGCCGAGCTGCCACCGCCAGGTTGAAGGCGATGGTCGTCTTGCCCACGCCTCCCTTGGCGGCGAAGACGCTGTAGACCCGCGACAGCGACTCGGGCGCGAGGGCCTGGTGTTCCGCATGCGCGGCGGTCAGGACGTTCATGAAGTCGAAGCCCGAGAAGGGCATGGCCAACACCTTGACGATGCCCATGCCCGGTCCCGCCTTGACCGGCTTCTGGGGAACGGTCAGCGCGATGATGGGGATGTCGAGACCGGCCTGACGGACGCGCTCAGCGACCTCCAGCCCGTTGAGCTTGCCCTGCAGGAGCGCGTCGACCATGAGCACGTCCGGGCGCAGATCCCGGATCTGATCGAGTACCTTGCGCCCGTCCGACAGCACGTCGAGCAGCTTGACCTGGTCCTGTGCGTTCAACAGGTTGCGGATGTACTGCGCGACCTGTGCCACATCCTCGACCAGCAAGAGGCGTATCTGCGACGAGGAAGCGCCCACGGCCGGACTATACCAACCGTGCCACCAGCACCGTCCGCTCCGCTCCCGGTCCAAAGTCGCCCATCTGATGGTCCCCCGCCAGCCGCTCCACGGCCAGCCCAGCAGAGGCGGCCATGGCGGCCAGCTCTTCGGCCCCCAGGAGATGCAACGCGTCTACCCGAGAGACGCGCCGCAGGGCGCCACCCGCTGGCGGCCACGCATCGAAGAGCTGCGTGAGCGTGACCGTGGCCGTTGCCGCATCGTGGAGCGCGGAAGCGCTCTTGGCCACGCGCTCGCCCGTCTCGGGATCGTCGCGTAGCCACTCCATAAGAAGGCGGCCGTCATAGAGCGCCAGGTCGCTCGCGCCCGGCAACCAGACGTCGATCACGGCCCTGCCTTGAGGGGTCAGGTGGCGCGCCATCGTCTTCAAGGCTGCTTGCTGCCGCGCTCGATCTCCCAGCAGCAGCAGTGTGTTCAGGGCCAGGATGACCAGGTCGAAGCGATCCGGCAGGTGCAGCTGAAGCATGTCGGCCTCGACCAGCTGCAGGCTGCCCGCTCGCTCACTCCCCCCCTGCTGCCAAGCGGCGCCAGCGCGCGCCATCATTGCCGGGTCGATGTCGACGGCGGTGACCGAGTGACCCTGCGCGGCGAGGGCGACCGCCAATCGCCCGCTGCCCGACCCGAGCTCCAGGATGGGTCCATCGCAGCGCTGTGCCAGAGCCTCGTAGAGCGTCAGGTCGCCCGGGTCATCGAGAAGGTCGAGGTCGTAGTAGCGCGCCAGTGTCGTGCCGGGTTCCGTGTCGGTCGTCTGGGACCGGCTCTCGATCACGCCGGGCTTGTCCCGCCAGCGTCCCGGAACTCGCGCCAGGCAGCCGCCACGAGATCAGGGTCGACGAGGAGATCCCAGGCGGTCTGGGCCACGAGTGCCGCCGCCACAAGCGTCACTTCGTCGGCTCGAGGCAGGGCGGCCGCGTCGCGGAACTCGAGGGAGTGCCCTGGCACGCCCTCGTCACAGATGGCGATCATGGGGTGGATGGCGGGCAGGACCTGGCTGACGTTGCCCATGTCGGACGAGCCCAGCTGATCCGCCAGGACCGGGTTGTCCGCGATGCCGTAGGCCGACATGTTGGCCACGAAGCGCTGCCGCAGCGTGGCGTTGTCCTTCATGGTCGACGAGCCGCCAGAGAAGACCGCCTCTCCCTCGCAGTCCGCGGCCAGGGCCGCTGCCTGGACCAGCTGGCGGAAACGCTCGCGCATGCGGCCGAACTCCGTCTCATCAGCGGAGCGGATCATGAACCGCCCGACGGTCCGGTCGGGGATGATGTTGGCGGCCGTACCGCCCTCGATGACGATGCCGTGCACGCGCGCGTCCGGCCGCAGCTGCTGACGCCACAGGCCGATGGAGCTGAACAGCATCACCAGCGCGTCGAGCGCGTTGCGACCCTTCCAGGGATCAGCCGCGGCGTGCGCCTGGAAGCCGCTGAAGGTGACCTCCACATCCTCCGAGGCGAGCAGGACGCAGGCGGCCTGTGTCCGATCGCTGGGATGGAAGAGGAGCGCGGCGTCCAGACCGTCCAGGAGGCCGTCGTCGAGCATGAACTGCTTGCCTGAGCCGCGTTCCTCGGCGGGCGTGCCCAGGAAGACGATCTCGCCACGCAGCTCGGATGCCACCGTGGCCAGTGCGATGGCGGCTCCCACACCACTGGCGGCCATCGTGTTGTGGCCGCAGCCGTGTCCCAGGCCCGGCAGTGCGTCGTACTCGGCCAAGATGCCGATGCACGGGCCATCGGTGCCCAGACCACCAGGCAGCCGGCCGAGCACCGCCGTCTCGAGACGGCCGGCGGGGTGCTCGACCTGATAGCCGTGGCGCGCCACGACCTCCGCGACCCAGCTGGCGGCCTGTCGCTCCTCGAAGGCCGGCTCGGGATGCTCGTGGATGCGGTGGGAG
>Ga0136638_10000266_pt1 | contig 11372 bp, 12 predicted proteins | sample AntDrymUQ8582206_2_FD_104671 | JGI IMG/M metagenome (GOLD analysis project Ga0136638, IMG submission 104671) | Polar desert sand microbial communities from Dry Valleys, Antarctica - metaG UQ858 (22.06) | ecosystem: Environmental > Terrestrial > Soil > Desert | place: Antarctica: Dry Valley...
GTCGGCAGCGCAGCCGCAGCGCTCGTCGAGCGCCGGGGGCATGGCGAAGCGCTTGCCATATTGCCGCACGCTTCACGCGCACTCGAGCTGCCGCTTGCACTTCGCTCGTTCGAGCCACGGCCGGTCTACGCCCGTGCACCCGACGCGCGGCCGGCAGTGGCAGCGTGACCGAGGGGGGTCCTCTTTTGTCGCAAGCGGTCGCGGTTCGAGATTGGGAAAACCGGGACATGGACGCCATCATGGCGATCATGGCAGCTGCGTTCGACCCGACTTATGGTGAGGCGTGGACCCGATCGCAATGCGCCGGTATCCTGCCAATGGCCGGCGTCACGTTGCGGCTTGCCGACGGCCGCATTGGCCGCGTCGCTGGATTTGCACTGGCGCGCGCGGTTGCCGATGAAGCCGAGCTCCTGCTGATCGCGGTCGATCCGGAAGCGCAGAAAGCCGGCATAGGTTCGGCGCTGGTCGATGACTTCGTTGCGAGTGCCACCGCAAAGGGCGCGCGCCGCCTGCACCTCGAGGTGCGCGACGGCAATAGTGCGATCGCTTTATACCAGCGCGCCGGCTTCAGCTTGGTTGGGCGGCGGCGCGATTATTATCGCTGGACAGACGGCCGCAAGCGCGACGCGTTGACGCTGGCGCTGGAGATTGATGGTTAAGGCCATTAAGTCTGCGCTTACTTGCGGAGATTAAACATTTCAATTAAAAGACCAAGCGGATTGGTACAGATTTTGTCCACGATTTTTCTTTCGCTCGGGAACTCTCACCATGAATAATCAAGGTAATGACGACACGTTAATAACGCTGACGGCCGATATTGTGGCCGCGCACGTGAGCAATAATAGCGTTTCAGTAAATGACTTGCCCCAGTTGATCGCCAATGTTCACGGCGCGCTTGCCGGCCTTGGCGGACCGGGCTCGGTCCCCGAAGTTCGGCTTGAGCCCAAGGTTCCGATCCGTTCGTCGATCAAGCCAGACTATATCGTCTGCCTGGAAGACGGAAAACGGCTCAAGATGCTGAAGCGTCACTTGATGACTCATTATCAAATGACTCCTGACCAATACCGCCAGAAGTGGGGCCTCAACTCGGACTATCCGATGGTTGCGCCCAACTATGCCGAGCAGCGTCGTACGCTTGCCAAGGCAATCGGCCTTGGCACCAAGCGCCGCAAGACGACGACCGGCAAGGGCAAGTAAAAAGCGCCGTCGTCCCCCGAAGGGGTTTCCACTTTCCGCGGCCAAATCCGGGCGAAGGTGGAAACCGCTTCGATTGACCGGGATGACGGCTGGCTTTTATGCCGCCGGCTCTCTAGTCTGACACTATGCCTCGCCAGATCGACATCGAACAATTGTGCGCCGACAAGGGCCTGCGGATTACCGAGCAACGCCGAACTATCGCGCGGGTGCTCGGCGATGCGGAGGACCATCCCGACGTGGAGACGCTCCATGAGCGCGCCGCCGCGGTCGACCCGCGAATCTCCATTGCCACGGTGTATCGCACTGTGCGGCTGTTCGAGGACGCCGGGATTCTCGAGCGCCACGAGTTTGGCGATGGCCGCTCGCGTTACGAAGCCGCGTCCGACGAGCACCACGATCATCTGATCGACGTCGAGACCGGCAAAGTCATCGAATTCGTCGATGACGAGCTTGAAACGCTCCAGCGGCGGATCGCCGAGAAGCTTGGATATCGCCTCGTCGATCACCGCATGGAGCTCTATGGCGTCGCGACCGAACGCAGCCGCTGACCCTATTTCGTCGCGGTGGCGCGCTTATGCCCGGATCGCCGGCCTTGCGTTGCTGGTCCTCACGCATGTCCCGCTGCACTTGATTGCCAAGCGCGGTGGCCGACCGTCGCCATGGCCGCGGCGGTTCCTCGGCCGTGCCGCTTTTATCGCCGGCGCGCGCGTCCAGATCGAGGGCGCCCCGCTTGCGCCCCACAGCCTGGTACTCGCCAATCACAGCAGCTGGCTCGATATCTTGATCCTTGGCGGGGCAGGAACGCGGTTCGTATCAAAGGCCGAGATCGGGCGGGTTCCCTTGATCGGCTGGCTGGCGGACCAGAACCAAACTTTGTACATCGAGCGTTCCGAACGCGGCGACGCGCATGGCCAGGTCCGCCGAATCGCCGGGGCGCTCGGCCACCAGCAACCGCTGACCGTCTTTCCGGAAGGGACGACGAGCGATGGCTGCACATTGCTTCCCTTTCGATCGACCCTGCTCCATGCAGTCGCCCCGCCCCCGCCCGGCGTGAACGTTCGGCCGGTGGCGCTGGTCTATGACGATTCGGCCGCAATCGCCTGGCATGGTGAGGAGAGCGGGCTGGCCAATGCAATGCGGGTTCTTGGAATGAAGGGGCAGCGGCGTGTGACCGTGCGGCTACTCGACCCGCTCCCGCCTACCACGAACCGCAAGGCGCTGGCACGAAGCGCGCACGCCGCGGTACGCGCCGCACTCTCTTCCGTTGCCCGCCGCGACACGCTAGAGGCGGCCGCCAATGACTGACCTTCCTTTAACCTTTCGCATCAAGAGCTTCGGCTGCCAGATGAACGTTTATGACGGGGAGCGGATGAGCGAATTGCTCGCCGCCAACGGCATGACCGCGACCGCTAGCGACGACGCCGACCTCGTCGTGCTCAATACTTGCCACATCCGCGAGAAGGCCGCCGACCGAGCCTATTCCGACGTAGGACGGCTCAAGCGCAAGGACGGCAGCAGGCCGATGGTTGCGCTTGCCGGCTGCGTTGCCCAGGCCGAGGGCGCGGAGGCCAAGAAGCGGTCCCAATCGGTCGACCTTGTGGTCGGTCCGCAAGCCTATCACCGCCTGCCCGAAATGGTTGCCCAGGTCGCGGCGGGCCAGCGTCCGGTCGACACCGACATGCCGGCGATCGCCAAGTTCGGCGCCCTCCCCCCGCGCCGCCGCTCGGGGCCGTCCGCATTCCTGACAGTGCAGGAAGGGTGCGACAAATTCTGCACCTATTGCGTCGTCCCATATACGCGCGGCGCCGAAATCAGCCGGCCATTCGGTGACATTGTTGCGGAGGCCCAAGCGCTCGTCGAGGGCGGGGCGCGCGAGATCACTTTGCTTGGGCAGAACGTCAATGCATATGCCGATGGCCAAGATGGGAGCGGGCTCGACCTGCTGATCCGCTTTATTGCCCGCATCGATGGGCTCGAGCGGATCCGCTACACCACCAGCCATCCCGCCGACATGACCGGCGCACTGATCGCGGCGCATGGCGAGGTCGACAAGTTGATGCCCTATCTCCACCTGCCGGTGCAGTCGGGCAGCGACCGAATCCTCAAGGCAATGAACCGAAGCCACAGCGCCGACAGCTATCTCAGAACGCTCGAAAAGGTCCGCGCCGCGCGCCCGGATATCGCGATTTCGGGTGACTTCATCGTCGGCTTCCCGGGCGAGACCGAAAAAGATTTCGAGGACACGCTCGCCATCGTCGATGCGGTGGGTTACGCCTCGGCTTATTCGTTCAAATATTCGCCCCGGCCGGGAACGCCCGCGGCAAGCATGGAAGGAGCGGTTGAGGCACACGTGATGGACGAGCGACTCCAGCGGCTGCAACGCCGCCTCGCCGAGCATAGCCTCACCTTCAACCGCGCGACGATCGGAAAGGATCTGACGATCCTGATCGACCGCAAGGGCCGCCTGCCCGGCCAGATGATCGGCAAGACGCAGTGGCTCCAGTCGGTGTTCGTCGAGACGGACGCCAAGATCGGCGACATGGTCGAGGTCACCACGACGCACGCACTCCCCAACAGCCTTGGCGGGATATTGCGTCGCCCCGCTTCGCAATCTGACAGCAAGGTCGCCGCCTGATGGCCCACAAGCGCGACCTTACGCCCGGCCCCGATCCGCTCGACGAGGGCCGTGCGCGGCTCGAATTGCAGTTCGAGCAACCTTACCTGCTCGGGCCGCTGTTCGGCGATTATGACCGGCACCTGGTGATGATCGAGGACCGGCTTGGCGTTCACATCAATGCCCGCGGCAATCGGGTCATGATCGAGGGCGAGCCCGACGCCTCGGCGCGCGCGCGCGACGTGCTGACCGGGCTCTACAACCGGTTGGACCAGGGCCAGGACATTGACGCTTCGGCCGTCGAGGCACTGATCGGGATGGCGAACCAGCCCGCGCTCGACGGCATCATCGGCAAGGAAGTGGCCTCGCCCTCCAAGGTGATGATCCGCACGCGCAAGAAGACGATCGTTCCGCGCTCGGCGATCCAGACGCAATATATGGAGGCCCTCGCCCGCGATGACATGATCTTCGCGCTTGGGCCGGCGGGCACGGGCAAGACCTACGTCGCGGTCGCGCAGGCGGTGGCAATGCTGATCACCGGCCAAGTCGACCGCCTCATCCTGTCGCGCCCCGCCGTCGAAGCGGGCGAAAGGCTCGGCTTTTTGCCTGGCGACATGAAGGAAAAGGTCGATCCCTATCTTCGGCCGCTTTACGACGCCCTTTACGACATGCTGCCGACCGAGCAGGTCGAGCGGCGGATTGCGTCGGGCGAGATCGAGATCGCGCCGATCGCCTTCATGCGCGGGCGGACTTTGTCCGATGCCTTCATCATCCTCGACGAAGCGCAGAACACCACGCCCCAGCAGATGAAGATGTTCCTGACCCGCTTCGGGATGCGCGCGCGGATGGTGATCTGCGGCGATCCCAACCAGACCGACCTTCCGCGCGGACAGGAATCGGGGTTGAACGACGCTGTTGGCAAGCTCGAGGGCATCGCAAGCATCGCGATGATCCGCTTCACTGCCGCCGACGTGGTCCGCCACCCGCTGGTCGGGAAAATCGTCGAGGCTTATGAAGGTCCAGGCGCGTGACCATGCTTGATATCGCACTCGACGCCGATCCCGAATGGGACAGTAGCAACTGGGTCGAGCTGGCCCGCAAGGCGGCAAGCTCGGCTATTGCCGAAAGCGCCTTTCCGCAGCTTGGCAGCGGGCCGCGCAGTGTCGAGCTTGGCGTCCGGCTGACCAACGACGCCGAAGTCCGCGCGCTTAATGCCGAGTGGCGCGGCAGAGACAAGGCAACCAACGTGCTGTCCTTTCCGATGGCCGAGGCCGACGAGATGGACGACGCCTCGCCCGACGGGCCTGAACTGATGCTTGGCGATATCGTGCTTGCACATGGCGTATGCCTTGCCGAGGCCGCCGAAAAGGCGATCAGCATCGAAGTCCATGCGAGCCATCTGCTGGTCCACGGGACGCTCCATCTGCTCGGCTACGACCATCATGACGATGCCGCCGCGACCGACATGGAAGCCCGGGAAGTGCGCGCGCTGGCACGGCTTGGCATCGCCGATCCCTATGGGGCTGATCGCTGATGGCGCTTCATGACGAGGAGGAAGGCGGATCGCGACTGTGGCGCGGAATGCGCGCATTGATCTTCGGCGAAGATCACGACGCGACCCTTCGCGACAAGCTTGAGGATGCCATTGACGAAGCCGATGCGGCGGCGCCCAAGCGCGGCGACCTGTCCCCGCTCGAGCGGCAGATGCTGCGCAACCTGCTTCACTTCGGCAATAGCACCGCGGGCGAAATTGCCGTCACGCGCGGCGACATCGTCTCGGTCCCGGCATCGATCAGCATGGACGACCTCTATCTGGCATTCGCCGACGCCGGGCACAGCCGCCTGCCGGTGACTGGCGAAAGCCTCGATGAAGTGATCGGAATGGTCCACATCAAGGACGTTTTCAACGCCCACGTCGATGATGGCTTCTCGCCGACCTTGCGCGACATCTTGCGTGATCCCTTGTTCGTTCCCGAATCGATGGGCGTGCTCGATCTGCTCGCGCGGATGCGCCAGCAGCGCATCCACCTCGCGATCGTGGTCGACGAATTTGGCGGCACCGAAGGGCTGGTGACGATCGAGGACGTGGTCGAGGAAATCGTCGGCGAGATCGAGGACGAACATGATGAGCAGGCCGGCGGCATGATCCATCTGCTCGAGGATGGGCTGTGGGAAGCCGATGCGCGCGCCGAGCTTGACGAGATTTCGCGCGAGATCGATGCGCGGCTGGTCGCGGTCGATGATGAGGTCGATACGCTCGGTGGGCTGACCTTTCTGTTGGCCGGGCGGATCCTTGCGCCTGGCGCGTCGGTCGAACATCCGTCGGGATGGCGGATCATCTGCGTTGAGGCCGACGCGCGGCGGATGATCAAGCTGCGGCTTGAGGCGCCGGATCTCGCTGCGACCGCGCTTGGCATGACTGAACCCAAACCGTAACCAGCCGAGGGTCCCTCATGCGTTCCAATGCCCTGATCCCCGCTCTCCTGCTTTTGCTCGGCGCCTGCGGTTCTTCATCCGAGCGTCCGGCCGACCTTGCGATTGGCCCGAATCCTCCGCTTCCGGCACCGGCGAAGACGCTGTTCCCGACGGTTAACGTCGCCGAGGCGAAAGGCTGGGCGCCGGGGGAGATGCCCACGCCCGCCGCGGGGCTAAAGGTCAATGAATTTGGCAGGGGGCTCGATCATCCTCGCTGGCTGCACGTTCTGCCCAATGGCGACGTGCTGGTAGCTGAGACCGACAAACCGGCGACGGGCAAGAAGGCCTGGTCGATTAAGGCCGCAATCCAGAAGATGGTGATGAAGAAGGCGGGGTCGGGCCGCAGGCCCAGTGCCAATCGCATCAGCCTATTGCGTGATGCCGATGGCGACGGCGTAGCGGAGTATAAGTCGGAATTGCTCAGCGGGCTCTACTCGCCGTTTGGAATGGTCTTCGCCAATGGAGAATTGTTCGTTGCCAATGCCGATGGCGTGGTCGCTTATGCCTTCACTCCGGGTCAGACTTCGATCGGCGTCAAGCCGCGCCCCGTCACCCCATTGCCCTCGGGCCGCAATCACCACTGGACCAAGTCGATGGTCGCATCGCCCGATGGCAAGTATTTGTTCGTCGGGGTCGGGTCGAACAGCAATGCCGGCGAGAATGGCCTGGCGACGGAGAAAGGCCGCGCCGCGGTGTGGATGATCGACGCGACATCCGGCGCCTACCGCATTTTCGCAAGCGGGCTGCGCAATCCGGTCGGGATCGCGTGGAATCCGTGGAGCAAGATGTTGTGGACCGCGGTCAACGAGCGCGACGAGATCGGCAACGACCTCGTCCCCGATTATATGACCTCGCTTCGCGATGGCGGCTTTTACGGCTGGCCGTGGAGCTATTTCGGCCAGACCGTCGATGCACGCCCCAAGCCGGCGCGGCCTGACATGGTCGCAAAAGCGATCAAGCCCGATTATGCGCTTGGCCCCCACACCGCCTCGCTCGGTCTGACGTTTAGCGAGGGGTCCAAGCTCGGGCCGCAGTTTGCGCAGGGTGCGTTCGTCGGCCAGCATGGTTCATGGAACCGCAAGCCCGCCTCGGGCTATAAGGTCATCTTCATTCCCTTCTCGGGAGCACAGCCAGCGGGCAAGCCGGTAGACGTGCTGACCGGCTTTCGCGTCGGCGACATTGCTTATGGCCGCCCGGTTGGCGTGATCGTCGCGCGGGACGGCAGCCTGCTGGTCGCGGATGACGTCGGCAATAAGGTGTGGCGCGTGAGCGCTGCCGCGCAGCAACCCGGCGCCGGGGGTGGCAGTGACGGGGTTAGGTAATTGAATTTCTTGTTCGCTTTACTGATTGGCGTTGCTTCCGCCTTCGCTTTCCAGCCGTTCGGGCTGTGGCCGCTGATGCCGCTGGCCTTCGCGGCGTTGTGCGAGCTCATCGCCCGTGCGCCGACCCTTCGCCGGGCCATGCTCATCGGCTGGGGCTTCTCGGTCGGGCAATTTTGCGTGGGCCTAAACTGGATCGCGACTGCTTTCACCTATCAGGCGGCAATGCCGGCGTGGCTTGGCTGGATCGCCGTCGTGCTGCTGTCCTTTTACCTTGCGGCATTCATGATGCTTTCCGCGGGCCTGGCGTGGAGATTCGGCCGCGAACGGCGGATCGCGCTGGTCCTTGCGCTGGCCGGAAGCTGGGCGCTGTGCGAATATCTGCGCAGCACCATGTTCACCGGCTTTGCGTGGAATCCGGTCGGAAGCGCGCTAGTAGATACGCCATGGCGTTTGGTTTCGCGCTTCGTGGGCACCTACGGATTGACGTTGCTGACGGTGCTAGCCGGCGGCGGATTGTGGCTCGCTGCGAAACGCGAGTGGCGGCCGGCCGGCGGAGTCCTGCTTGCCGACGGTCTGCTCTTGCTCCTTCCGCGGCCACTTCCATCCGGGCCGCCGGGCCTCGTCGTATTCGACGCGCAGGACGCCCCTGTTCGACCAAGCAAGATCCGCATTATCCAGCCGAACATCGGTCAACAGGACAAGTGGACCGAGGGCTTTGGTGATGTCGCCGCTGCTCGGCTCAATGCCATGTCGGGCGTCCGCGATGACCGGCCTGAACTGATCTTCTGGCCCGAGGCGGCAGTAACCGATCCGCTCGACGACGATCGCCCCCTTGCCAGGCCCTTCATTACCTATGAGCGGCAGCGCGCGACGCGCAACCTTGGCCGCGGCGATGTCCTTCTCACCGGCGGCCTTGCCTTTGCGTCGCGCGATGGTCGCACCGTGGATAGTGCCGCGAACAGCGTCTTCGTCTTCACCGAGGGGGGCAATCCAGTCGGGCGCTACGACAAGGCGCATCTCGTGCCGTACGGCGAATACCTACCGATGCGGCCGCTTTTGTCGGCGTTTGGGTTGTCGCGGCTTGCCCCGGGCGACCTCGATTTCGCGCCCGGTCCGGGGCCGCGCTCGATCCAGCTACCGTTTGGCTGGGGCAAAGTCGGATTCCAGCTTTGCTATGAAATCATCTTCTCGGGCGAAGTGATCGACCCCGCTGATCGCCCCGACTTCCTGTTCAACCCGTCAAATGACGCCTGGTTCGGGCGCTGGGGTCCGCCGCAGCACCTCGCCCAGTCTCGCATGCGCGCGGCGGAAGAAGGAATTCCGGTCATACGCTCGACCCCGACCGGGATCAGCGCCGTGGTCGATGCCCGCGGCGAACTTCTTCATGCATTGCCGTGGCGCACGGCAGGCGTGATCGAAACCGATCTTCCCCGGCCGCTGCCCAACCTCAGCCTGTTCGCGCGGTTCGGCAATGTCATTCCGATGGCGCTTGGGTTCGCGTTGCTGTTCGCGGCGATTGCGCTGGGGCAAAGGGCTCGTTACAGGAAGACATAAGGATATCTTTATATCCTGAATTCTCTCTGCTCCCCTTTGCAAGGACATGATGCCGCTCATGCGCAGCTCCTATCTCTTCACTTCCGAATCGGTTTCCGAAGGCCACCCTGACAAGGTTGCGGACCAGATCAGCGACGCCATCGTCGACCTTTTCCTCGGCAAGGATCCCGAAGCGCGGATTGCGTGCGAGACTCTGGTCACGACCCAGCGCATCGTCATTGGCGGCGAGATCCGCTGCAAGGGCGTGTATGACGAGAAGCTCTATCCGGAGACGCATGGCTGGGCGCCCGGATCGCGCGACGAGATCGAAGCAACCGTGCGCAACACCGTCCGCCAGATCGGCTACGAGCAAAAGGGCTTCCACTGGGAGTCGGCCCACTTCGAGAACCATCTCCACGGCCAGTCCTCGGAAATCGCTCAGGGCGTCGATGCCACGGGCAATAAGGACGAGGGCGCGGGCGACCAGGGGATCATGTTCGGCTATGCCACCGACGAAACCCCCGATTATCTGCCCGCGACGCTCTATTACAGCCACAAGATCCTCGAGCGGCTTGCCGCCGACCGTCACTCGGGCGCTGTGTCGTTCCTCGAACCCGACGCCAAGAGCCAGGTTACGCTGCGTTATGAAGGCAGCAAGCCCGTCGCAGCGACCGCCGTCGTCGTTTCGACCCAGCATGCTTCGGGCTATCACGAGGGCAGCAAGGAAGCCGAGCTTAAGGACTATGTGAAGCGCGTCGTTGCCGACATTCTCCCGGCCCATCTGCTCAGCGAAGAAACGGTCTATCACATCAACCCAACGGGCGCGTTCGAGATTGGCGGCCCCGACGGCGACGCCGGCCTGACCGGGCGCAAGATCATCGTCGACACGTACGGCGGCGCCGCGCCCCATGGTGGCGGCGCGTTCAGCGGCAAGGACCCGACCAAGGTCGACCGCTCGGCGGCCTATGCTGCGCGCTATCTGGCCAAGAACATCGTTGCCGCGGGCTTTGCAACGCGCTGCACGATCCAGCTCGCTTATGCGATCGGGGTCAGCGAACCGCTGTCGCTCTACGTCGACACGCACGGCACCGGGACGGTCGCCGACGATGCGCTCGAAACCGCGATCGACTCGATTGCGTCACTCGGCAAGCTCACCCCGCGCGGAATCCGCACCCATCTCGGACTCAACAAGCCGATCTATGCACGGACTGCTGCTTACGGACACTTCGGGCGCAAGGCCGAAGGCGACTTCTTCCCGTGGGAGAAGACCGACCTGGCCGCCGATCTCAAGGCAGCCCTGGCCTAAAGGTTCGTCAGGCGAGCGCCGGGCGCGGCGGGATCAGTAGCCGCGAGAGCCCGGCGACCGCAAGCCCGATCCCGGCGCCTACGAGCACGTCGGACAGATAGTGATTGCGGCTTGGCACCTGCGCCGCGCCGATCGCAACCGACGCCGCGGCTGCGGGGATCAGCGCCTGGGGATAATCGGCGGCGATCGCGCCCGCCACGGCGACGATCCCCGCGCTATGACCCGACGGCATCGACCGTAGCCGCCCGTCGTCACTGTGCCCCTTTTCGAGGCGATAGGCCTTTTCGTTCAGCGCACCGGGCCGTGTTCGATCGACGCTGCCTTTCCCTGCAAGCTTGGCAATGGTCGAAAGCGAATGGGCGGTCAGCATCCGAAAACCGGTGCGGCGCAGCCGGTCATGCCCACCCGCCAGGCCCGCGGCGATTACACCGAGCGAGATGGCAACCAGTGGCGGCTGGTCACCGATCTCGGCAAAACGGCGAGTCCAAAGGCCGACCCGGCGCTCCTTGCTGATCGATACTTTTCGCGAAACTTTAAGGTCGATGGTTTCGACCTTGCGCAACGCCCGCCCGGCGGGGGATTTGGCTTTTTTCATCATCGCTTAACGCGCGGCAATGACGCCGGTGCCGGACAAAATGTCGCGATTTAGCCCTCGCGGCAACGCACCCAATGCCGCCTGCCGCCGCGCCATAGGCTGCCGTCGAAGTAGGGGCCGTTCTTCCTCGCGCGAATCCGCAATTCGTGGCGCTGGGCATTGCGGTCGACCAGGTCGACGCGGAGCTCGCCCGGCTCCATCCACGACTGGGCAAGCGCGACCGGCACCTCACGGCCCGCCTCGATCAGCCGCGCCGACACGATCGTCGGGACGACCGTATGGCTGATCACCAGCCGCAGGTCGATCGGCCGCGCGCCTGCGGTGCGGCAC
>Ga0136638_10000267_pt1 | contig 11369 bp, 7 predicted proteins | sample AntDrymUQ8582206_2_FD_104671 | JGI IMG/M metagenome (GOLD analysis project Ga0136638, IMG submission 104671) | Polar desert sand microbial communities from Dry Valleys, Antarctica - metaG UQ858 (22.06) | ecosystem: Environmental > Terrestrial > Soil > Desert | place: Antarctica: Dry Valley...
GGGCGGCGGGGCTGCTCGGGCTGGTATTGCTCGGGCTGCGTCGGCGTCGTGGTTAATTAAATAATCAGAGCAGCGCGAGCTGCGTGCCCTGGGCCTGGGCCTCGACGCGTGCGCCGAGGTCGTGCAGGAAGCGGCGGGCGTCCCCGGCGAACTCGGGGTCGCCGCGCAGCAGCACCTGCGGACGCTCGCATGCCTGCCACAACTTGGCGAGCTCGGCGCGGCCTGCCCGACCCGGGCAGGAGGCGCGCACGACCTCGACGCGGCGCGCGTCGGGGTGGGCGGCGTGCCAGGCCTGGACCTGCTGGCGCACCGGTTCGGGGGCGTCGATCAACAGCACCGCGCCCGCGGTTTCGCTGGACCTGTCCTTGTGGACAGGCCAGAAGCCGGGCGCGTTGACGGCGTCGTGTGGCCACAGGCGGATGCGCGCCGGCTCGTGGTTGCTCGGGCGGGTGACCTTGCTGTCGTCGCCTTCCAGCTGAGGCAAGAAGCGCGGGTGCGCGGTGAAGGGCACGCGACGCAGGCAGTGGTCGGCGACCTGGCGGGCGTCAGCGGCGGTGGCGACGAGGATGACGACGCTGGCGGCCAGCGCGTGCAAGGTCTCGATGGCCGCGGGGGTGAGCGCCCGGGGCGGGTCGTCGAGCGACCAGGTCGGTTCGGCGCGCAGCAGCAGCCAGTCACACGCCGTGGCCGCGGCGGCGCTGCCGAGCGCCCAGGTGTAGAGGCAAGTCGGGCCGCTGCCTGCGGGGCCGCGGGGTTGCAGGCGCAGGCTGCTGCCGCCGAGTGGGAGGCCGGACGGGAGCGTGCGCAGCTGCATGCGTCCGACGCCGAACTCGCGGTCGTGCTCGACGAGCACGGCGCGCGCGAGCGAGGTGCGCTGAGCCGGCGCGAGGTTGGCGAGCGCGAGCGCATAGATGAGGTCGCGGTGCCCGATCCACGGGCCGGGCACCAAACGCGCGGCGCCGACGTGGGACAGGAAGGTGGTTCGTCCGCGCGCGCACAGGTCGAGGCTCAGGCGCTCGCGGGTGATCATCTGCTGCACGAGGTGCAGCTCGTCCTCGGCGCTGATGCTCACGAGGCACCTCCGGCGCTGGTGGCTGTCCCCGGGGACAGGTTGGCGCCGGGCTTGCGCAGGCCGCGAAAGAAGCGCGAGAGGACCTCGCCGCACGGCCCGGCGAGCACACCGGGCTCGACCTGCATGCGGTGATTGAGCCTCGGGTCGTCACACAGCGAGAACAGCGTGCGCGCGGCCCCGGCCTTCGGGTCGGCGGCGCCGTACACGAGCCGCGCGACGCGGGCGTTGACGAGGGCCCCGGCGCACATCGGGCACGGCTCGAGGGTGACGTAGAGCGTGGCGCCGTCGACCCGCCAGCGACCCTCGCGTCGACATGCCTCGCGCAGAGCGACGATCTCCGCGTGGCCGGTCGGGTCGGCGGCGGCCTCGCGCGTGTTGAAGCCGACGCCGGTGATCACCCCGTTCATCACGACCACCGCGCCGACCGGGACGTCACCGCGGGCCGCCGCGGTCTCGGCGAGGCGCAGGGCCTCGCGCATGTACACGAGGTCGAGGTCGGGCGTCGCGTGCATGCGTCCGGGAGCATCGCGAAAAAGCGCGGGCGGAGCAACACACCCACGCTCGCTCGGTGTCCGCTGCGCACTCGCTCGTCAGGTCGTACGGGCGAGCGCGGCGATCAAGTCGCTGGCGGCGAGGCGTCGCACCTGCACCGGCGAGAGATCGTTCCACCGCAAGGAGTAACCCTCGCTGCCGGTCGCGGCGGCGAGGTCGTCACGCATCAGCGCCAGCAAGGCCGGCGTGTCCGGCATGGCAGCGTGCTCGACGTCCGGCGGCTCACCGTCGACGAGGCGGTGGAAAAAGTCCGCGTGCGACTCGTCTGCGCCGCGGCGATAAAGGACGATCGCGCCGTCGCGCCGGCGCACGTGCACGTCCGGGCAGCGGGCGGCGGCATGCAGACAGGCGAGATCCCACATGCTCATGCGGGCGCCGGAGCCGAAGTAGGCGGTGAAGTCCTGGCCGAGGTGGGCGAGCGCGCCGCGGTAACGTTCGACGTCGTGGTAGCCGCTGCCAGTGCGCAGCCTGGCGTCGGTCCAGCGCATGCGACGGCTGGTGAGGTCGACGATCAGCGGCACGATGGCCTTGCCATCGCCCTGGAGGTCGAAGCGCTGGGCGACGGTGCGCGCGTCGAAGTGCTCGTCGTCCATCTGGGCGCGCAGCATGAAGCCGGCGAAGGCGTCGGGGAGCTTATCGAAGGAGACGTCGTTGTAGCTGAACACGATGACGACGAGGTAGCGGATCTCCTCGAGCTCGAGGACCTCGGCGTCGATGTCGATGAACTCGGAGGCGCCGAGCGGGGGCGGGGCCGAGGTCAGGTCGCCGGAGTGGGTGGCGCCCGAGTCGGAGAATACGAGGTTGGTGAAGTCGCAGCGCCCGCGAAATTGCCACTTCGAGTCATAAAGGGCGACGGAGAGGTCGAGGTCGACGCGCTGGGTCTCCGGCTGCATCCAGTGCACGAACAGCCGCATGTGCTGATCGGAGGGGATCTGGACGTTGCTGCCGCGTGGCACGGCGATCAGCGAGCGCGCCGCGGTGCGCTCGTTGAACGGCACCACGAGGTCGGCGAGACCGGCGTCGAGCACGGCCGCGGGGAATACAGGCAAGCTGGCGGCGCGGCGTAGGAGCTCGTGCTCGAGCGGCGCGGTGGCGGAGGCGATCAGCTCGTCGGAGAAGCTCGTCCGCGTGTCCTTCGTGCCGAAGGCCTTGAGCACGTTGCCACGCGGGAAGAACACCCGGCGCGGCAGCGGGGCGGTGCGCGAGCGCAGCTGCGCGAGCGCGGTCATCAGCAGGGCAGGCGAGACGGTGGGGGTGGCTGTGGCCAGGCGGGTGAGTGCTTGTGGCAGCAGATCAGGGCGTACGGCGACGATGCGGCGCAGCAGGTGATCGAGGCGGCGCAGGAGCTCGCCGGGGCGCTGGCCGAGCAGGCGTAGCGCGGACTCGAGGTCGTCAGTGCGTAGCGCGTGCTCCAGGTGCCCTGCCCAGCCGCGAAAGCGCAGCGTCGCACCGACCGCGTGGAAGCTCTCCGGGTGGGCCGCTGCGACCTGCTCGACCGTGTCGCGCAAGGTGTTGTTGGCGGCAGGCTTGCTGCGCCGCAGCACCGTGAACGCGAGGGCAGTGTTGGGATACTTCTCGTGCTGCTCGAAGGGGTGCAGCTGGGCGCCGAGGCGCTTCCACAGGCAAGAGTGACGCAGCATGTCCTCGGTGAGCAGGTGCGGCGGCAGGCGCTCGAGCGCGGCGAGGAAGCCGCGTCGCAGGGTCCGCGAGGGCGAGCGCAGCTTCGGCGCCTTGAGCAGATCGGCCTCGCCGCCCATCCATACGCTGAGCACGCGCAATACATCGGTGGCGTTGCGCAGGTACGGCGCGGCCGCGGCGAGGGTCGGGGCGACGGCGGCGGGGTCCCGCAGCAGCGTGCCGAATACCAGCGCGGCGGTCTCCTTGACGGGGATCTCGGGCGGAAGAGCGGGCAGCACCCCGACACCGAGCCCGGCGAGCAGCACCTCGAAGTCACCCCGATCTTTCGGAGACAGCGGGGTCGCCCGGTCCAGCAGGCCACGTAGCATCTGTGCCGCGGCGGCCTGCGGGTCACCGCCGAGGTGCAGCAGCTTGAATGTGAGTGCCGGGTCGCCGGTCTTGCTGCCCGGCACGACCGCAGTCGGAGCGGTTGGTTTGATAAAAGGTTCGTCGTGCGCGAGGCGGCGGTAGCAGATCGGGCACGCGCTGTAGTTGGCGCCGTCCCAGCAGGCCGAGCACACCAGATGACCGCAGGGGTCGAGCGCGTGCACGGTGTCGACGCGCGCACACCACAGACACGGCTGCCGCGGGTTCTGCACGAGATACGTGATCACGCGCTGGACGTAGAGCGTCCGGGTGTCGCGTGGGATCAGCCTCGGAAAGCTGCGAAACAGCGGCACGTGCGGGCGGTCGGCGCCGAGCTCCTCCGCGAGCGCCTTTTCGATCGCCAGCCCGAGGGTCGTCAGCACGTCGCCCGGCAGCGTGCGCAGGGCCTGACCGAGCTCACGCGAGAGCACGAAGCCGAGCTCGAGCAGGCCGGCCTCGAGGGCATCGATGGTCTTCGCGGGCGCCGGAGCACGGCCCCGGGGATCCCCGGGGAAGACCTGATGCTGGCGCCGGAGCAACAATGTCTCGATCGCGTCCACGAGTTCGACCTCGGCCCTTAAAAAGAGATCAATCAGGCCGGGAGGCCTGACGAAGTCAATCAGGCCGGGAGGCCTGACGAAGTCAATCAGGCCGGGAGGCCTGACGAAGTCAATCAGACCGGGAGGCCTGACGAAGTCAATCAGACCGGGAGGCCTGACGAAGTCAATCAGGCCGGGAGGCCTGACGAAATGGAACGGGTGGAGAGCGGGGGCGCTACCATTTTTTTGGAAGAAAAGAGAAGGAAGCACCCCCAGGAGCCACCCGTCGGCGAGGATATCGCGACGCGGCGCACGAGGGAAGTGGATCGTTGCTCTGAAGTTTCGCGCGTGGATGCGCGCTGCGACCAAGCCAGCTCAATCTGGCTCGGATGCCTCGCGCGCGAGCACGGCGAACACGTCGACCTCGGGCTTGATCTTCTCGTAGAGGTCCGGGAACGCCGTATCGGCGCCATACTTCGCGCGGACCTTTTGATAAAGGTCGAGACTGAACATCTCGCCGAACTCCTCGCGGGTCATGAAGGTGTCCGCGTAGAGGAAGGGGTAGCCGCCGACCTCCCTTGTAAAGTCCTCCATCTTGCGCATGGCGTGGACCGTTTTGAAGGGCTTGCCTTGCAGGATCGGGAGCGGCACGCCGTAGACGCCGAGGTCGAAGAACATGCCGTAGTTGGTGCCGGGCACGCGGTCCTGCTCGCGTGGCGCGCGCAGCTGGCCTTGCAGGGAACCGTGGTCGTAGATCCGGCACGGGTACAGCAGCACGGGGTACATCTCGAACAGGCGATGCGACGCGTCGATCGCCCGGCTCATCGCGCTCATCGGCAAGACGATGTCCTGGAAGACCTGCTTTGTGAAGGTCATCTCGCGCACCGCAGGCGTGGTCGAGAATTTGATGAAGGCAATGCGCGGGGGCATCAGCCAGCCGAGCAGCCAGCGAAACACAGGATTGTTCCCGAACGGGATCATGTGCTGCACGACCCAGAAGATGCTGCGATTGTGACGCAGGAGATAGTGTTTTAAAGGGATGTACTCCTCGCCGCCCTGCTCGCGCCACAGGAACGTCTCGACGTGCTTGTAAAACCATGGCTTATACCAGCGGCCGAGCGGGTTGACCTTGCTGTGGTCCGCGGGCGCGTCGGCGAAGTCGCCGGCCATGATGACGGCGTGGTCCTTGGCGAACACCGTCGCCTCGAGGAAGTCGGGCGCGTCGGCTGCGATCGCCATCGCGTGCAGCTGGTCGCAGTATTGCTGCTGCGTGTGCACGGGGATGTAGCGCAGGCGCACGTGCGACTTGACGGGCATGATGCGCAGCTCGAGCGCGACCAAAAGACCCAGGGTGCCGTGCGACCACGGGAGCGTGTGGAACAGGTCCGGGTGGCTCTCGCGCGTGACGTGCAGCAGGGTGCCGTCGGCGGTCACGACATCGTAGGCGACGACGGTCTCGAACAGCAGGCCGACTTTATGCGAGTGGGTGGTCATGCCGACGGCGAGCGCGAGGCCGCCGATCGTGGCGTCTTCGATCTCGAGGGTGACGGAGAGCATGTGCCCGCGCGCGAGCAGGTAGCGGGTCGCCTGACCGACGGTGACGAACGGCTCGACGCGTACTGTGCCGTGCACGAGGTCGAGGCCGAGCACGTTGCACAGGCCCGCCATCCGGATCTTGTGCCAGGCGTGCTTCGGGGCGAAGCGGGTGCTCAGGTTTTGCCAGGTGCGCCTGTCCGTACACATGGGCCTGCGAAGCTCGGCTGGCTGGGCGTACCAGCGCTGTACTTGCTGCTGGATGTCGGCGACGCGCGCGTCGTGCAGCGAGGGGTCGGCGATCAGGCGTTCATAAAAGAAATTTCGCAGGCGCAGGACGGCATCGAACACGTAGCCGACGGGCAGCAGGGCCACGAGGATCACGCCGCGAAAGCGGGTGAGCAGGTCGAACAGGAATTGTCTCATCCGCGAATAATTTCGCCCATGCAATCTGCCAACTTTTCGGGGGTGCAGGACAGGATGTCCATGCCGACCTTGCGACACTTTTTTGCGGTGACGCGATTGAACTGCGGCTGGGCGTCGTAGCCGAGCGCGCCGAGGCCGATCATGCGCACGTCGGCGCCGGCCAGACGCGCCACGATGCGGACCAATTTATCGTCCGAGCCGCCTTCATAAAAATCGGTGATCAGCACGATGATCGTGCGGGCCGGCTCGCGGACCAGGCCGGAGCAGTACTCCATGGCGAGCTGGATGTCCGTGCCGCCACCGAGGTGTACGCTCAGCAGCACGTCGACCGGGGCGCCGACGCGGTCGGTCAGGTCGACGACCTGGGTGTCGAACAGCACCAGCGAGGTCTTCACGCCGGGTAGCTCGGCGAAGATCGAGGCCATGACGGCGGAGAAGATCGCCGACTCGAGCATCGAGCCGGACTGGTCAACGCAGACGATGACGTGCCAGGGGCGCTTGTTCTTCTCGGCCGCGTAGAAGAATACTCTGTCGACGAACAGCTTGCGCCGCTCGTGGTTCCAGTTGCGCAGGTTACGGCGCAATGTGGTGCGCAGGTCGAGGTTGCGAAACACGCGGCGCGGCGAGTGCCGGTCCTTGCGCAAGGCGCCAGTGATCGCCTGCTCGACGCGGATCTCGAGTTTCTTTTTAAGATCTTGGACGACCTTATCAATGACCTTGCGGGCGAGGACGCGGGTCTTCGGGGTCAGCAGATCTTTATGGGTGAGCAGGGTCTTGACGAGCTCGACGTTGGGCTCGATGCGGTCGAGCAGCTGCGGCTGATCGAGCAGCTGGGCGATGCCCTTCTTCTTGATCATCTCGCGCTCGAGCACCTCGCGGGCCTGCTTCGGGAACAGCTCGTTGACCTGATCGATCCACTTCGGGACCGTCAGCTGCGACTCGCCGGTACCGGCGCCGCGTGACTCGCCGTAGACAAAGTCGAGTGCCCCCTCGGCGCCCTTCTGGTCCTCACCACCAGCGCCGCCGCCGGGCGCGAGGCCGAGGCCGCTGGCCTCCGCGTCCTTGCCGAGCACGAGGCGCCAGCGGCCGACCAGCAATTGCTGGTCGGCGGGCAGCTGACTGACCTTGATGGGGTTCGCCATTTTTTAGAAGTCCCACTCCTTCATGACCTCGGCGACACGCGCGTCGATGCGGGCCATCCACACCGCGGCGCCCGCGGAGGTGTCGAGCTGCGCGAGCTTGTCGCCCTCGCCCTCTTGCAAGCCGTACATCTGGGCGACGCGGTCGGCGAAGGCGACGCGCGAGCGGTCGTGCATGCGCTCGAAGGCCTTGCGCGTGCGCGGCAGCATGGTCAAGAACATCTCCCACGAGGCGCTTCGTAGCAGCACGTCGAGCGCCTCGACCAGCGACTGCGCGCCGAGCATGATCGCCGTGCGGCTGGTGGCCATGACGCCGTCGAGGAACTCGCCGCAGGTGAGCATGACCTCGGGGCGTGACTGCGCGAACTTGAGGATCTCGTTCGACAGCACGTCGGCCGGCTGCGCGCGGGTCTCGGTCAATAGGCCACACATGGCGCCGCGCAGGTACGGCGAGTTGGACAGCGCGTAGGCGGATCGCATGTTCTCGATGAACAGGTCGCGGTCGAAGCCGGCGTCGCTGTCGCCGAGCAGCGCCTCGGCGACGCTCTGGAGGGCGGTGAGCACGTCCTCGTGGTCCTCGACGGGCACGTTGGCGACGTCCGGGATGGCGAAGCAGGCGCGCGCGAAGCAGCGGCTCTGCAAGTCAACCACGATGTCCTCGCGCAGCTTCTTGCGCACGGCCTGGCGCCGGAGGACCACGAGGTGGGTGAGCGCTTGCGCGAGCGAGACGAGCCGGGTGTCGGCGTCGATCGCGTGGCCGGCGGTCTCCTCGATGCGCAGCACGAGGCCGGGCAGATCCATGTTGGTGGCGCGGAGCAGGCGCTCGCATACGCTGGCGGCGTCGTCTTGCTCCTTGCCGAGCTCCTCGTCGATCTTGGCGGTGGCGGCGGCCTCCATGGTGTCGCCGTAGAGGTTGTTCTCGATCAGCTGGGTCTCGACCCTGGGCGCCCACTCGACCCGCCAGACCTCGCGGAACATGGTGTTGCTCTCGCCGCTCTGCGACAGCGTGGCGAACGAGACGCCGAGCTCGGTGAGCCGGTGGAAGAACACGGAGCGCCGCTCGTCGGTCTCTTTGCGGAGGTCGAGGGTCAGCTTGTGCTTTTTTTCGCGGCCCATCGTCTCGCCGAGGTCGAGCTCGTCGAGCGTGCGATAGAAGTCGAAGACCAGCGGCAGCCGCCCGAGCGCCGGGGTCACGCGCCCGATCGCGGTGCCGATCTCGACCTCCGACATGGCGGTCAGCAGATACTTGCCCTCCTCCTCGGGGCGGCCCTTGCAGCAGCACGACAGCACACCGTCTCTTACGTCGTCGAGGGTCGGGGCCTGGTGCCCGCGCAGGCTGGCGAGCATGCGCGCGTGCTGGGTGATGCTGATCGCGTCGGCCGAGGACAGCGACTCGCCGGCGCGGCGGCCCCGCGCGAGCACGGCGACCACGTGGTCGACCATGGCATGGATCGGCGCATCGGCGGCCGTGGGGCCCTGCATGTGCTGATATAACAATTCGTAGTACTTCGGCGCCCGGTTGCCGGCGCCGTATCCGGAGCGCTCGCTGGTGCGATAATACGAGTACGGCGCGACGGTCGAATATACGGTGCCCGCCGGCAGCGGCTTGGCGGGCGTCAGCTCGCGGCGCATGAACAGGTGAAAGCCGCCGCACACGACGATGGCGTCCTCCTGGCGCAGCTTCTGCTCGGCGAGGGTGGTGGAGATCGCGCGCCACATGTGGTCCTCGCGCGCGAAGGTGCCGTCGTGGCGCATGCGCAGGTCGCTGGTGGTCGCACGCAGCGCGGCGCAGAAGAACGCCATGTCGCGGCGAAACGACTCGACGTCCGCGTGGCGTCCGCCGACCTCGAACAGCGCGTCCCAGCACTCGGACCACGAGCGATAGCCCGCGGTCTCCGCGAGCACTTTATAAAAGCTGCTCTCGACGGCGAGATTCTCCCAGGTCGGCGGCTCATTGAGGGTGGGCTCGGGGTCGGTCTCGCTGGAGGCCTCGGCCTCGGCCTCGGCCCCGGCCCCGTCCTCGTCCTCGTCCTCGTCCTCATCCTCGTCCTCCGCTCCGTCGGGGACGTGCGGCTCGATCAGGCCGTGGTGCGGGAGGTCGATGAATACGACCTGCGCGCCGATCTCCTTGGCGACCTTGATCGCGACGTACTCGGGCGAGTAGGGCAGCAGCGGGTACCACACGCCGAACTTGGCGGGCACGTCGGGGGCGGAGCTGGCGATGCCGGCGAGGCCGAGCACGTTGTCGTCGTCGCGGTACGAGGAGTAGATGGCGACGGGCGGCTTGGTCTTGGCGTCCTGGATGTGCTGGACGAGCGCGTTCGCCTCGGCGGGGCCTTCAATAAAGACGATCTTCGGACGACGGGCGCGCAGGGCCTCGGCGAGGTAGCGCGCGGCGGCGGGCGAGTGGTGGCGGACGGGGAACCAGTACAGCGGCTCGCCGAGCACCTGCATGGCCCTGGCCTCGACGGCGGACGCGTCGAGGCCGGGGGTCGCTTCGACCGCTTCGAGGACGTTCGCGTCGGGGTCTTGCATCGCTTCGCTCAGGCGGACAGAACCTTCACGGCGGCCTCATAAAAGGTCTTCCAGGCCGGGTCGCTGGCGGCGCGCTTCTTGGCGACCAGGTTCATGTACTCCTTGAGCACCTGGAGGTCGGCGAGGTCCTCCTTGACGATCGAGCCGATGAGGTTGCGGGCGATGTCCTCGGGGCCGACATTGCCGGTGCCGAAGTATCGGCTGTGGATCGCAGAGTCGAGGGCGACGCCGATCGCCTCGGCGGTCGACAATGTGGTGCTGGGCTTTTGCAGGCTGAGCCCCTCGCTGGTGGCGCCCTGACGCATCTCGCGGAACACGGTGGCGAGCAGGCGCAGGACCGGCTCCTCGATGCGTCCGGGGATCTTGTAGCGCTCGAGCAGCTCGGCGGAGCGGGTGCGAACGATCTCCACCTCGGTCTTCTGGTCGGAGACGACGGGGATGTGGATGTAGTTGAAGCGGCGCTTGAGCGCGGCGGACAGGTCGTTGACGCCCTGGTCGCGGGCGTTGGCGGTGGCGATGATGTTGAAGCCGGGACGCGCGAAGACCATGGGGTCGTCGGGCAGCTCGGGCACGGCGATCGTCTTGTCGGAGCAGATCGAGACCAGCGCGTCCTGCACGTCGCCGACGCAGCGCGTGATCTCCTCGAAGCGGAAGATCTTGCCGGCGCGCATCGCCAGCATGCACGGGCTCTGGATCATGTTGTCGGGCTTCGGGCCCTCGGCGATGATCCGCGCGATGTTCCACGAGTATTTGATCTGCTCCTCGGTGGTGCCGGCGGTGCCCTGGATCGTCAGCAACGAGGTGCCGGAGATCGCGGCGGCGAGGTGCTCGGACAGCCAGCTCTTGCCGGTGCCCGGGTCGCCGACGAGCAGCAGCGCGCGCTCGCTGGCGAGGGTGACGATCGAGCGCTCGACGATCGAGTCGTCACCAAAGAACTTGCGGGTGATCGTGACCTCGACGACCTTGCCGTCGATCGTCGCCTTGAGCGGCTTCTTGCTGCCGGTGATGTAGGTCAGCACCGAGCGCGGCGAGAGCCTCCAGGCGGCGGGCGCCTGGTCGGCCTCGTTCTGGCGCAGGGCCTCGAGCTCGCGGCGATACTTGACCTCGGCCGGCTCGCGCAGGAGCTCCTGCTCGGGTGCAGCGGTGGCAGCTTCGGGCGTCGTGCTCGCGTCGGTGCCGCTGTTCGTCTTCGCTTTGGCCATATCGGGGGTCGATTCTCTAGAGTTGGAGGCTGCCGAGGAGGGCGGTCAGGTTGATCTTCTCGCCGGTGAGCATCAGGTGATGGGGGCCGTCCGCCGCGATCGTGGCGAGCGGCGAGAGCACGAGGCGGCCGAGCTCGTAATGGACCAGGCCGTACAGGGCCGCACCCGGCTTGCTGGGGTCGGGCCTCCGCTTGCTGTGCTTCTCGAAGTGGCTGGCGAGGATCTTGCCCTCGGCGCCGACGGGGACGACTGCGTCGAACTCGAGGCCGTGGGCGCGGACGGTGAACACGCGGCGCTCGGGGGTCGTGCGCGCGGGGTTGTCCTGGCA
>Ga0136638_10000269_pt1 | contig 11339 bp, 16 predicted proteins | sample AntDrymUQ8582206_2_FD_104671 | JGI IMG/M metagenome (GOLD analysis project Ga0136638, IMG submission 104671) | Polar desert sand microbial communities from Dry Valleys, Antarctica - metaG UQ858 (22.06) | ecosystem: Environmental > Terrestrial > Soil > Desert | place: Antarctica: Dry Valley...
CTTAGTCCCGATCGCTAATTTACCAGCTTATCCTACGCTTGCAAGTCTGGGCGCGGTTGCAACATCAACTTATACCGCAGGCTTAGCATTAAAATTAGATGCCAGCGCGCGATCGGCGGCTAATGGTGTTGCGCCTTTAGATGGTGGTAGCTTAGTCCCGATCGCGAACTTGCCTTTAAATACTTTTCAAACTTTCACGGCTGGAGTAAGTTTTAAGGGAGGCGGGTCGCCCGGTCTTGCGACAAATACACAAGCTGGTATTGATGGTATCGGTTTCCCTAGATATTGGTTAGTTAATGCTTCAGCACCTGTAAATAGTCGAGTAAAAAGCATAACAGTAGCCAATAATGGGAATGTGCAAATCCGACATCATAACGATGATTTCAGCGATGGTAACGTACTTGAGCATACAGCATCAGGAAATGTATTGACGAATGGAACCGTCCGCCCTGGCGGCGGTGCGACCGCATTTACGGGGGCGCAATTCGTATCAGGATCAACTTACTTTAGGACTGATATTGCGGGTGATAGCGGGGTTGGCTGTCTGACTTATAGCGACGGTGTTGTATGGCGGCGGATTGGAGATGGATCGCTAACAACAGCAATAGATATTAGACAGATTCGGATTACGGGTACAACCGCAGCAACTCAAGGGGGTATTACAACTATTCCACACGGGCTAACAAGTATTAAGATACTGAGTTGGAGCTCTAAGGTTATATTCAGTGCAGGATCGGCTGTAGATTCAGCTTATACAGCAAGTACAGGATACGAGTACAATATTTCTCACGATGGCGCTAATTTTTTCATTACTAACAAATCAGGCAACAGTAGCCTAATACTCTCAAAATCAATAAGTATAGTAATAAACCATACTAGCTAGCAATTGAAGCTAAGGTCAATGCCTCTACTATTAATTAACACCTACAATAGGAATATCAAAACCTGTGCAAAAACAAGACGCGATTAACTTGATCCCCCCTGCTTATTCCGACGATCGAGCAAAATATTTTGCTGATATTATTTGGTCTGAAACCCAGACCGGATCGTTCGCTTGGCAACTAGAAGACGATGCACATTTAATACAATCTATTGCAGCCTTTACGCCCTCGATCGCCCCGTTTGCAGCTAGATTATCAGCAGCCGATCGGCGTGTTCTATTGCGTGAATTGCCGGGGCTTTTGAGGCTGGCTGGCACTAATTACAGTGTCATCAGGACTTTAGAACTATTCGGTTACACTGCTGATTTAGTCGAGAATCCTAGTAGTGTTGCTGGCACTTTTCAGGTTAAGATTGTTCAGAGTTTTAACCTTGCTGAAGTGTTGGCGATCGTCAACTACTTTAAACCTGTCGGGCGCGTCCTAACAAGTATTCAAAACTTTGCAGCAATACTACTCGATGGCACTCGACTATTTGACGGATCGACTACTCTCAGTTAATAAAAAACCTGTCAATAAATTGACGGGTTTCTATTAGTTAATCCCAGTATTGGGAATTAATTATTTTGCAATTTCAAAACCCCGATCGCCCCTTCATGAGAAATACCCGCCAAACGTAGCGAATTGTATGAGCTATAGGCTCGATTCAGTTTGTCGATCGTCGCATACTCAGCCGGGTTGTATTCATCAATAAAGGTCAATGGAACCCCAGCAGCTAGTTTGAGTTCATTCACCTTTAAACCCCAGTTGACGGCGCTATTATCGCCGCATGCATCCTTCTTTAGCCACGCCGTGAATTGGGGATGAAATTGCTCTTTGTGTGTCTGACGCTTAATTAAATATTGCTGGCGATCGTCCTTCTCAAACTTGATCCCAAAGGCATCCGAGAATAACTGAGTTAATGCCAAACCGACTAAGCTGTCCGCTAAAGTTTCAGCCTGTTTATTTCCCTTTTTGTCTAGCGCTCTGATTACTTTTTCAAAGTCTAAAATGCTAATTGCTGACTCGTTTCCCCTGACTCGTTTCCCTTCTACAGCTTCGCGGTTTGTCTTGACAGGGAATAAGCTGGCATCCGCTCTCAGTATACCTTTGAGCCATTTTGGGGCGCTCGTTGGAGTAATCAGAAACAGGCTGGCGACTTGCTGTTGAGCAATCCCATACTCCCCATTATCGTCAAACCTGAGACCTTCAATTTCCAAGGTTCCCATCGAGACGATCGCGACTGTTGCTTTCCGTGCTATAATACTCATTAGTTGCCTTGTTAGTTAAGGTTGACTCAATGCACCCAAAGTTAGTAGCTTTGCGGTGCTATTTATATTATACTCTAGTTCTGCGACTTGTCAATACCCGATCGCCCGTTATGCGAATTTACACAACGGGCGATCGGGATCACGATAATGCTTTAGTTTTCGTTACTCAGCACTAGATCCGCAAAATTGCGACAGCTTACTGCAAGGTTAGTCCTCTTAGCTTTATGCGGCGGATCTTCAAGAATCAATAATATCTCGATCGCCCGATCGCCGTATTCGTAATCCTCAATGCACTGGTTAGCCAGCGCGATCGTCGCTGCTTTAAGAATGTCGAAAACATTATTATTAACTGCGGTTCCTGGCGGGTAGAATCGGCGGGGCTTAGTGTTAGGAATTAACCAGAATAACTTGACCCGATAAGCTAACCTAGTTAACCCTTTGTCGCCTTTTCTGCACTGTTTGGATAGCTGTCTTAAAGCTTCATTAATCCGAGCTTTATTAGCTGTTTCTTTCTCTCTCATCAGCTTGTTTTTGCGGGCGATCGCATTCTCAACTCGTTTAGCCTGTTTATGCTCTTTTTGGGTGCGATCGCCCGGTGCTTTTTTCGCTGCATTCAAACCGACTTTAGTAATATTTGGGCGCGTTTCTCTCTGCATATCTCCACAATTCCCAACACTGGGATTAAATATTTCTAACTCTGAATCCATATCCTACCATGTACACTGTCCGTATGTCTGTATTACCTGACAAGCCCCTAGCCGCTGAACTAATAGCAGTATTGACCGCCGGATGATAGGTTTCCAGTCTGAGGTAGGCTGTTTCAATTGTAGGCAGAATTACAGCATCTATAATCAAATCTTGATTAAAATGCCTTAACGTATTGGTGTTGGTATCAGTAGCCATCTGAGTAGATAGCGACCTATCAATGCCCACGCCGTCAAGGGTAAACCGTGCGCGCATTGAATCAGTATTTGAGCCCAAAATAACCGCTTGCCAATAATGGATAAATGCTTTTAAATTAAGGCGATCGTTTGTTTCCTCAACTACATTCTGAGGGAATCCGATCGTGTTTTTAAAGCTACCATAACCCGAATTAGTTATATCGACAATATTCCAAGCGCCCGCTGTTACAGACCCGCCGTTTGAAGTGCTTATATATTCTGTAGAGAAAGTTTGAAATTCCACAACAAAGGGATCGCCGCTTGGTGCTGAGTACCAAGTCCAAACGCTAGAACCATTTAGTCCTAAAATACCCGGATTGGCTCTAATTGCTGATGCTATGCCATCCAAGTTAGTCCCCGATTTTACCATGCCATTATTAATAACGCCGTTAGCATTAGTGTCTGCCGTGGTCAACTTGGCTCTAGCTGTGATTACCGCCGCGTTGTTAGTATTTAATGTGCTCAGAGAAGTCGCCGCGCTAGCTTGTAAAGTATTAGCTGTGCTTACTTTGTTTCCTGCATCAACAGCCATCGAATTAAAGGCAGTCTGTTGCGCCGTGAAATTAGCCAGCGCCGCGTCTATCTCTGCTAATAGGGCGATCGCAGCATTCGCAAGAGTCACGGCTTGAAGACGCAAAAACTCCCCACAGTTCGCGATCTTCTGATACCTACTGTTTATTTCCGCTGATGATTGTTGGGTTGTATTTAAGAATGTGTTGGGTATTTCCCACTGAGAGACCAAACTATAATCTGCCATATTTTTTATTAATATTTTAAAGTGGATTTGTAGGCAACGCCGCTAGTAATTGCCCACAAGTCCACAGTTCGCGATCGGGGCATTCGGATTTAGCAGTAAACGCCCGCCAAACTAAATGTAGCAGAGAAAAAGGGAACTAGCAAGCTAATCCCCTTTTTTGTTGATAGCAATCTACGCAAAAAATGCTTTGACTGTTTCCTCTAGTTCTGGGGTGCGATCGTACACGTTGACCTCATACCGCCCGTGTTGAGTTTGACCTAAAGGTTCGTGATATTTCCTTACCCATTTGCCGAGCTTGGCATCCTCACCGGGCTTTAAGGAATAGCCAAGATCCCGCGCTAGAACGGCCGCTAGGACGGGTTTAGCTTGACTTCCTGGTAGAGCGTTGTTTGCGCCTAATTCCTCAGCTAAACGCTGTGCAAACGCTGCTTTGATTAGTGGGTTAGTGATACTTGGCAATAGTTTTGTAGCCTCTACCAATACCTCAAAAGATGTCGGCAACTGTCGGGTCTGTTCTGGCGCGGGTGCTGGGGGAGTTGCTGTTAGTTGGCTGATAACGTGCTTTATCCCGATCGCCCCAAACGTTCGAGCTAACTGCTTAGCCATCGGTGCGGCTGCTTTGGAGTCATAAGCGAAGTATTCGATCGCTAGCCAAACAGCCTGCGGGGGAAAGCCATTCTCTACCAAGTGAGAGGCTTCAAAGCCATACTCAGCATAGGTTTCGGCGATTTTAACTGACTTGAAGTGAGAGCTTTCAATAATAGACTGAGGGGAAACACTACAGCAGCGCGAGACTCCCACAATGCTCAAATTCCCGTTGGGCATTGCCTGATCTCGGATGAAACTTAAGAAATCTTGCTCGGTGTGTATAATATTCATTAGTTGGCTTGCTTGATAGGTTGACTCAATGCACCGAAAGTTCTCAGCTTTGCGGTGCTATTTATATCATATCATCCGATCGCGCGATCGGCAATACCGGATAGAAAATATGTTAAATTGTTTAAAACTATTAGGTAATCAAGATATGACTATTCCGATTAATCCGCAGACTAAGCAACCGATCGACAATGCACGCCCAACACGCAAAAAAAGGGAGTTGCACCCTAACGCCAAATTAACTCAAATAGATGTGGATGAGATGAGAAGGTTGTACGAACTAGAAAAGGTGACGACCGCCGCTTTGATCGGGCGCTTTAACGTCTCAAAGTCAACAGTTAACTCAATACTTAGATACCAGACGTGGAAAACCGAAAAATAGGCTAGGATGTGATCAAGCTGATCATGAAAGTGTTAGTATTCGATCGTACCGGGTATCGGATACTGACTTTATTTGTAAAAAGTTGAAGACACGAATGGTAGAAATTATTAACGCACTTGTGGGGGGGGTAGAAAAACTATTAAACGTCGTTAACTCAAAGCGCCGATTACTTTTTCTAGCGTGTTTAACTCTACTGGCTATTTGTACTCTATTGGCTTATCAGCTTGTACTATCGCAAGAGGTAATCAGTGAGTTCACATCCCCACGGATTGAGCGGGTGTCTGGTTGGTGTTATCAACAGAGAATTAGACGAGATCGGAGGATTGTCGCAATACAATTCCCGATACCTGATTTACTGATACCAAAAGGAATTACTCAGAGTTTGGTTGCTTTTGTATTCACTAAACCTATAAATCAATTGCAATTTGACGAGCTTTGCAACTCACTAATTAACGAAGTCTTTGATCCACAACCAAAGCTAAAATTACTTAGATCGAATCCAGAATGGAAGGTAAGGCTACAAGATTTTTACAGAAATCTTGATAGCCCGATCGCGCAAGAACCCATCAAGAAATCAGAGGTAAAAGCTCCAAAATGACAATACAAGCAAAAGTTGCAACAATTCTAAAATCAAGAAATGCACCCGCAGAACAGTTAGCCCCAAGTGAAAAAATCAATATCCACAAAGGACAAGTTTTACAAGTCGGCAAGATTACGCCCGCCCCGCATCAACACTTAGCCCTAGACTTGATTAATTCCGATTTTGAGCGTGGGTTCGTGTATGCTCCCCACTGGGATTACCAGCCCAAGACAGTTACCTTACCTGCAAGCTACTACTACCAAACCGACAATCCCAGTGGGTATGGCTATCGAGAGTGTTGTGCGACTTCGACTGCAATAATGCTCAATTATTTATTGAATGGAAAGCTGGACGCTACCGCAGCAAAAAAGAGTATAGCTCAGCCTGAGTCTATCTATTTAGACGTACTCAAAAATTACGGCGACACTACAGATCACAGCGCAAACACAGAAGCACTAAAAGAGTTTGGGATTGAGAGCTATTGGTCAACATCATTAACCTTTGACGATTATTATCTGTCTATTCGCAATTCTATCCCGCTGGTAATGGGACTAGATTACAAGGGCCCGGATCATGGTCATATTGTTTGTGGTGTCGGATTTCAACTGCGAGATAAAGTCATAGTGCATGATCCGTATGGCGCGCGCGAAGGTACGACCGATTACTGGCTGTCAAATCTGCCGGAAGCCGGAAAATTTGATGAGTACGCGATCGGCTCGATGACTAAGTTATGGTTGATCGGCGGGGTCGGCTGGGGACGTGTTGTTACCCGTATTGACGGACACCCGACCGTATTCGCGCGTTAATCCCAACACTGGGAATTAATGCCCGATCGCCCAAAACAAAACCCGAATATTGTATCCGGGTTTTGTTTTGTTTTATGTTATAATGTTAGCAACCACACTCGCATTCAACATTATGTCAATTGTACCAGAATTTATCAGAACTGAGCAAAACGGGATCGAATATTTTACGATCGTCGCGACCGGGGAATCGGGACTAAGTACAACGGGAATCGCCAAAACTGTCGGAGTTAGCAAACAGGCTGTAAGCGCGCTTGTTAAATCTGTGCAAAATTCAGTGTCAATCAAGAGCCTCCCAGAATCGTTACAACCGTTACATGGTAAGGCTTTACAGTGTCAACTAGCTTACAAGAATATTCAACTGCTGAATGCCGATAGTTGGGCTTGCATTGCCGACTACTATGCTCACGATGCTCAAGTCAAAACTACAGAGGCGATTAAGACTTACCGGGCGTTTGGTCGCATAGGTGCTACCAGCTATATTCAAGGCGTGACTGGCTGGCTACCGATCGCCCTCCAATCCAGCCAAGAATCGCGTACAGCGCTCGATCGTATCTTAGATGACGCAAAGCCCTACACTGGGAAGTAAACACAACCCGATCGCCTAAAACAAAACCCGAATATTATATCCGGGTTTTGTTTTGTTTTTATGCTATAATGTAATCACAACAAAACATTTGAGTAGCAATATGTCAAGCATAGAATTTTTACGATCGAAAGTCAATGGGATCGAGTTTTACACACATCCATTAACCGGAGAATCAGGCTTAAATACTAGCGGTGTTGGGAAGAGTTTGGGAGTAAGTCGTCAAGCAATTACCCTGCTTATCGAATCTGTCTCAAATTCAGATGCAAGCAAAGACCTCCCAGAATGCCTGCAACCCTTATGGGGTAAGGAATTGCAGTTGCAAGCAACCTACAAAAATGCAAAAATACTTAGTTCTGACACTTGGGCTTGTTTTGCAGAATACTATGCTTTTGAGTCCAAACAAAAAACACGCAAAGCTTTGCAGACTTATCGGTCGTTTGGTATCATAGGTGCTACCAGCTACATTCAAGGCGTGACTGGCTGGCTACCGATCGCCCTCCAATCCAGCCAAGAATCGCGTACAGCGCTTGATCGTATCCTAGATGACGCAAAGCCCTACAAAGTGTTTTTTGAGCCTCTGCTGTACGAAAAAGCAGTAAAGCTCATGGGAGTTAAGTTCTACTGGCACTATTGTTACGATTTCCTGACAATGACAGAGCGGTGCAAGCTCAACCAAGTCAGGCAGAAAACCCCACAAGGGCGGATCGATTACATCCATCAGCACATCAGCCCCGCAACAATTCCCAAATTAGAGCGTTATCTCGATCGCCTTGCAGTCTTGGTAAAACAGGCTAAGACCGCCCAACACTTCAGAACAATGTATCAATATCAATTTTACGATAATCAGCAGAAGGAAATAGACTTTGATGCAGATTAATCCCAACACTGGGAAGTAAACACAACCCGATCGCCCGCAATAAAAAACCCGGTAAAAGTTGCCGGGTTTTTACTTGGCTCATGAGAGCATCCCTAAATGGCTGAAACCTTTACGGGTAAGCCTTTGGACTTGGCTCATGAGAGTATTTTGCACCCTGGCGACTAAAGCGCCCTCAGACTTGACCCGTGAGAGCATCCCCAAATAGCTGAAACCTTTACGGGATATGCTTTTAGACTTGACCCACGATAGTATTCAGTGTTGCGCGATCGCCCCGACCTGTTTTGATATTGGGGTAAAACCGTTACAGCGTATAGGTTTAAGTCTGTCACAGTACGTCATATATATTATAAATATCAGTATGTCCTATGACTTTTCCCCTATTCTGTGACGGGGCGATCGGGAATTTTCAATAGTCCGGGTTTGCATTGAAACTATAGTATAGTATAATAACGAGTAGAAAATAGGAGCCAAAAATGTTTAATTTGTCAGCCAAGGAATACATCGAAAAAGGTAATGGGGTTATTACTCTCTGCGGTTCTACCCGTTTCCGAGATGAGGCGCATCAAGCAATGTTGCTTTTGACTCTTGAGAATTGGGGCGTGCATTTATGCGGTCTTTGGCTTAATCATTCTGTGCACAGTCATTTGTTGCTCACAACAGAGGAAATTGCAAAAATCAAAGATTTGCACTTTCAAAAAATCCTAGACAGCGACGCGATTATAATAATTTCGCCCGGTGGCTATGTGGGCGATAGCACAAAGGAAGAGGAACAATTCGCAAAATACCGAGGCAAACCAGTCTATTATTTTGATGGTAAAACTTTTGGCGGGTGCAATTTAGTAAGGTCATTGCCCAACCGATTTAATGATTATTCTCTTATCACCCCGTGGCGCGATCGCTACCGAGAAATAGCCAAATCTTAGCACTGGGAATAAAAAAGGCGATCGCCAGTTGCCGATCGCCTTAAAATTGTTACCCGTACCAAATCAATTAATATTAGCATCTTTTGGGGTGCTTTTTTTTTAGGTTGTATGTTATAGTATAAAAAAGTAATGAGGAATTTTGTTATGTGTAGAAAACAGATCGATCTGATTACGGCTTTTGAAGAACTCATTGCTGAGTTAGACTCAGCCGAAAAAACTCTCAATGATAGTCTGGCTGCGATCGACAATAAAGCATCAACTACGGAAATTTCCGCTAAGACTTTTGATGTTAAATTGCAGGTAAGAACCGAAGATGCTAAGATTAATTAGCTTGGCAACCAGCCAATAGTCGCGCACGAACCCACCTAATTTAGACACCGCGATCCCTCGCGGTTTTTTGCTATGTATTTAACTGGAAGTCCTAACCGTAACGCGATCGTCCCGGCTATTACGAACGCCTCAGCTAATAGCGCGGCAAACCTTAACGTGCAAGTGCAGGCGATCGTAGATAGGCTGCAATATAATTACAATTTGAGCCTGCAAATTGCAGAGCAACAAAGCTTATTAATCCAGCAATACCAGGCGACGGGTGCGAGTACGATCGCCCCGCTACTAATACAAATACAGACAGAGATTGACGGGTTAACCGCCCAAAATACAGCACTAAATTCTAGGCTGAGTACGATCGTCCCGAACCTCAACACAGCCGCAAGTTCGGTTAATACTTTAACTACTAATGCCAACACGATCGATGGTAAGGGCAACATCAGACGAATTGATATAAACTACCAGCGGAACGACCCGGATTTGGCAGCTATTGCAGCTTTAAGCCCTACCGCCGACCGAGTGCTACAGACTAACGCTTCAAACGTTTTAGGGCTTGTAGTCCCCCCAAATTTTGGCGCTCTTCCCCCTTCTATTTATCAAAGTACCTGGACTGTCGCATCCGGTGCTAACTCAGGGTTCACAGCAGGACAAGCTAACACTTGGATCGCTCTGCCTATGACGTTAATATATGCAGGATCAGGCTATTCTCACAGCGGATCACGGGTAATTGTAACGGCGGGTACTTACGATATCTTTGCTCAGGTTTCCGGTGTTGGCTGTGTCGAGTTTATGTGTCGGCTAGTGCAATTTGTGGGAGAGGCGGCGACACTAATCGGCAATGGTAATACAGCGCATACTGTGATTTCTGGCGGCGCTCTTGGTTCCTCATTCACAATAAAAAGCTATTTAAAAAATACTTATGCTCTGCCAGCTTGTGAGATTGAATTGCAGTATAAATTTAAAGCCCCACACAGTACCGCGACATTGAGCGGGGGGATGCCTGTTAGCACTCCCACAATGCCGGAAGACTTCGGAAAGTTGCGATTTATTCGCCTGGCTTAATTTCCCGATCGCCCGCCCAAAAGAAACCCGCTAGACTTTAGCGGGTTTTGCTATTTTGCTCAGCCATGATTCAACCTTTAGATGGTGGGACTAAAATAGGCAAAGGACTTCGATTTTTCTCTTTCAAGTATTCGTATCTGGGGACTACAATCAAGCGCTCGATCGTGTCAACAGTCACTATACGGTTAGCTAACAAACTACCACCAAGCATTGTCCAAGTGAGCAACAGCAGACAGACTTTCTGTTTAGTGTTCACTACTTCATAATAAGCCTTTAAAGTAGTTACGAAAACATCGGCTTTTTCTTTTAGCATATCGATTCTCAGTATATTTACTTAGCTATTTTTTGGTATAGATTACATCCCGTATATCTCTATTCTACTGCTTTGGGCATAAGTGTTGCGGAATTTAATTGTAAAGACTTTGTAAACTTTCCGTTACAAAACTAGGTTTTGCAACCGATATCTATCCCCACAACGGGAGTCCGGATCAACCGTCACATTCTTAACAAATCTTAATGTACGCCGTATTTAATCACGACCTAAAGCCCCAAATTGAGAGAGAGTGCGATCGCGCCTTTCACGCCGCGAGAATTCAGAGCTTTAACAGGGCTTCCTACCCAGTATGCTAAAGTAGCCTTGCTCACAGTTTCAGCCACCTTAACGACTGATTTAACACCCTCTACAGCAAGTCTCAATAAGCGGCTGATTTCATCAGCGATCGCCCGTGTCGACGCTCTCAAGTCGATAGCTAGTTTCACGCCAGCGGCGCGCACTGCCTTAAGCACCGCAATCTGATTTTTACGATCAGTGTTGATAGCCGCTTTGAGTTCTGTGAGTTGTTGAGTATTCATGATTTTCTGTGGTGGTGTGTCAGTGATTTTATCCTATAGTATACCATTCTACATTGTCAACCCATAACCGGGAAAATCTCAAATTAATTCCCATTGTTGGGAATAGCCACAAAAAAACCGATCGCGCGGGCGATCGGGTTAGTTGCTATTTGAAGTTAGAATATGCTGTCGTCATCTTCAGC
>Ga0136638_10000270_pt1 | contig 11303 bp, 7 predicted proteins | sample AntDrymUQ8582206_2_FD_104671 | JGI IMG/M metagenome (GOLD analysis project Ga0136638, IMG submission 104671) | Polar desert sand microbial communities from Dry Valleys, Antarctica - metaG UQ858 (22.06) | ecosystem: Environmental > Terrestrial > Soil > Desert | place: Antarctica: Dry Valley...
GACTATCCTTGTGCTAGTTGGTTGCCAGTCATTTTTCAGAATCCGGCTGAGGAACCAGTGAGTTGGCAAGAACTTTCTGGAATTCAATCTGAATGCTCGCAAGTTGTTCAGCCGTCGTTGGCAATAGTAGTTTGTCCATATTGCAAGTATGAAAATCCTGTAAATATTATTTTTTGTGAACAGTGTGGTTCTCAACTAAAATAATAGACATTAATAGAATAGAATAGCCTGTTTTGGGCAGGCTGTATGGTCTGCTCCACAAGAATTATTCGAGATGTCTAATGTTAAATTGCGATTGCTGCGTTTTACTATCGACAAACTTTAGCATAAATCTGATATTATACCAATTTTCTAAATTTATGCAACATTATCCGTAGGGTGCGTCACCATCGACAATCCTCAACAAAGAGCGATAATCTCACAGAGCCGCACCTTACACAATCGTCGAATAAAAAGGTCCTAAATCGTTGTGTAACAAGACTTTTATCAATGATATTAATTAGACTAAATTTCGACTTCAATTGCTTGAAAAGCTTGTTTAATACCTTGAGCTAAGCCCATTTTTTGCTGTAAACCATAAAGCTCAATCGCTTTGCGATATGCTGACCACAGGGCGCGAAAATTTTCCACCTCGCCATTGCCAGTTTTTATATTGAGCAACACCCAGCCTAAATTATGATGTGCCTCGGCATAGTCTGGTCTTAGCTGAATGGCTTTTTCCAAATATGACCGCGCTGGCAACCACTGTCCCTGTCGCGCCAACAATGTACCTAAACGTAATTGTGTAAAGGCATCAGGCCGAAATTTCTGATGGCAAGCTTCATAGGCTTTGATAGCCCCAGTAATATTTTCTGTATGTTCGCAAACAATTCCTAAATTCCCAAATATCCAGACAGGTGCTTGTGCTTGGCGCGACGCTTTTTCAAATTTCGGAATAGCATCAGTCCACAGCCCTTGCAAGGCTTGCTTCCAACCTATAAATCCCAAGGCAAAACTACTGTCAGGAACTTGAATAATAAACTCTTGAAGGCATCGCTCGACATCGCGAGCTTCTTGGGTGACTACTATTCTATATAGGGCGATAGTTAGGCAAGGATATGCCCAGCGTAGCAGTTCACGATCGCTCTGAAAATTAGCTTGCTTTGCCTTGAAAATAGCTGGTCTAGCATGAAGGATCGCTGTTTTCCAGTCTTTTTGATGCACGGCGATCCATCCTTTCATTCCCAGTACAAAAGCTGATGTGCGCTTGATTTTAGTAGGGTGATCGACTGCATCTTCTGCTTCGAGTTGAATGGCGCGATCGACTGCAATGTCTGCTTGCTGCCAATTCTCTGTCTTGCCTAAAGCCCACGCTAAATTAGCTTGTATCCAAGCCTCGTGAGAGCAAAGATTGGCTGCTTGCTGCAACTGTCTGACGGCTTCTGACCAATTTGATTTGCGACAGTTGATCAGGCCCAGCACTCCATAGCCCCTGCCATCATTGGGTTTCAGTTGAATGGCTTTCTGTGCCGTAACTTCTGCCTGAGAGTCATTGAGGTGAATCAAAACTAGGGACAATTCTACGGCTGCATCACCGTTGTTAGGCTCGTCAGTCAGACATTTTTCGTAAGCTTGGACGGCTTCGGCTAATTTTCCTTGTTTCACTAAATCGTGCGATCGCCTGTGCAGGGGTGAAACAAAGTGACCTTTGAGCGCATCAATGAGTTGATCGGCAGTTTGAAATCTCTCCTCCACCTTCATTCTCATTCCGGTTAAAATTACCTGTTCAGTTAAAGCACTAATATCCGGTCGTAATTTTCGAGGTGGAGTGAGGGTTTCTGAGGATACTCGATCGGTAGCAGCGGCTGGTGGCTCCCCAGTTAATAATTCATACATTGAGGCACACAAAGCATAAAAGTCTGTAGCCGGATAGCGTTTACCTTTTGGTGAATACTGTTCAAGAGGCGCATATCCAGGAGTTAGCAACTGCGTCATATTAGTAGTTTGATTAGCAATAAACTCTCTAGTAGCACCAAAATCAATCAAAACCGCTCTATTTTGAGTGTCGATGATAATATTATCCGGCTTAATATCCCTATGTAATAAATTTTTAGAGTGGACAACTTTTAAGGCTTCAGCTACTTCAATTATATAGCCTTTTACCAGTTCTTCTGATAAAGGTTTTTCATCCTTCCATACCTGGTATAATGATTTACCAGAAATAAATTCCATGATTATATAGGCAGTATTGTTCTCTTCAAACCAGTCATAAACATTAGCAATATTAGGGTGTACGCATCTCGACAAATATTCAGCTTCAAGCTGAAATTTGCTGAGTTGTTGTTTCCGCTCTGGAGGAAGAATAGAACTTGACCAAGTAATACTTGTGCCTTGTCTTAGTGATTTTTCTGGCCACAGTTCTTTGATAGCAACCTCTCGCGAATTGGTCGAGTCAGTACCTTTATAAGTAATGCCAAATCCCCCTTCTCCCAAAGTTTTTTCTATCCTGTAACGCCCCTGTTTTAGTAATGCGCCAGCAGACAAATGATAGGTAGATGAATTGTTAGTGCTAGAAGTAAGATTCAGACTAAAACCACAGACAGTACAGCTAATTGTACTGTCGGAGTTTTCTGTCATGCAGGCTGGGCAGATAATAGTAGACATTGTAGTTACCTCATGTAAAATTTCAAGTATCTTGGAAGCGGAAGCGAACTTTACCAAAAGCAATCTCATCCCCTGAATTTAAAGTTTCAGGTGCAGTAATTTTGGGGCCGAATCTTTTCTCTCCATTCCGTTTGATGAAGGTTCCGTTGGTTGAATCTAAATCTATGATATTCCACCTTCCCGCCTCTTGATAAATTCCTGCGTGTTGGGCGGATACTGTCTCATCACCAGAAAAGCCAGCCAGATTAATATTTACGGCTTCTGAACCTACATCAATTCTCCCTATGATTAATCGGCTTTTATCTAAGACAAATTCTCTGATATGATTCAGAGATTGTACATAAATCAATTTGGCGGTTGCACCGCTTCCACCGCTTCCTTTTAAAGCTTGAATGAATTGATCGGCAGTTTGAAATCTTTCCTCTACCTTCATTCTCATTCCAGTTAAGATGACTTGTTCAATCAAAGGACTAAGATCGGGACGTAATTGCCGAGGTGGAATTAGGGTCTCTACTTGAATTCTCTCTGTTACCTCTGAGGGAAGTTCACCTGTTAGCACTTCATACATTGAGGCACACAACGCATAAATATCTGTAGCCGGATAGCGTTTTATTTTTCTTGCGTATTGTTCAAGAGGAGCATATCCGGGCGTAAAAATTGTATCCATGTCTGAGCTTATACCCGGTGTAAACTCTCTGCTGGCACCGAAATCAATCAAAACCGCTCGATCGTCGCGAGGATCGATGAGAATATCGTCTGGTTTAATACCCCTGTGCAAGAGATTATTCGAGTGAACGACTTTTAAGCCTTCTGCGATTTTAATTACATAGCGTTTAACCCTTTCTTCTGATAAAGGTTTCTCATCTCGTAATATCTGGTATAGTGATTTACCAGCAATGAATTCCATAACTATATAGGCTGTATTATTCTCTTCAAACCAGTCATACACTTTGACAATATTAGGGTGTACGCATCTCGATAAATAATGAGCTTCAAGCTGAAATTTACTGAGTTGCTGTTTTCGCTCTTGAAGAGTAATAGAGTTTGGCCAAGTAATACTTGTGCCTTGTCTTCGTGATTGTTCTGGCCAAAGTTCCTTGATAGCTACATTAACTGTACTTGTCAACTCAGTGGCTTTATAAGTAATTCCAAAACCGCCTTCTCCCAAGGTTTTTTCGATTCTGTAGCGTCCCTGTTTGAGTAATGTGCCAGCAGATAAATGATAAGCAGGTGAGCCAGTAGTTGTAGCGATTCCCTCCGTTAAAACTTGAAGTAATTCATCCGCAGTCTGAAAGCGCTCCTCAACTTTCATTCTCATTCCAGTTAAGATGACTTGTTCAATTAAAGGATCAAGCCCAGGAAGTAACTGTCGGGGCGAGACGAGGGTATCTGTGTGAATTCTCTCTGTTGCCTCTGGGGGAAGTTCACCTGTTAGCACTTCATACATTGAGGCACAGAGAGCATAAATATCTGTGGCGGGATAGCGTTTGCTTTTATAGCTATATTGTTCCAGGGGAGCGTATCCTCGTGTCAGGGTGACGCTCATTTGTCTGGTTTGTCCGGCAATAAACTCTTTGGTAGCGCCAAAATCAATGAGAATTGCTCTATCTTGTCGATCGATAATGATATTGTCTGGTTTGATGTCTCGGTGCAGCAAATTAGCCCCGTGAATCACTCTCAGAGCTTCTGCTAGTTGAATCAAGTAGCGTTTGACTCGTTCTTTCGGTAGAGTCCCCTCTTCTTCAATAATTGTTGAGAGCGGTTTTCCGGCAATAAAATCCATTACCACATAGGCGGTATTATTTTCTTGAAATGAGTCATAAACCCTCACGATGTTTGGGTGTATGCACTTAGATAAAAACTCGGCTTCTGTTGCTACTTTCTTCAGTTGCTCATCTCGGCTTTTGGGAGTAGTTGTGTGCGGCCAAACAACTGTTGTTCCTTGTCGGCTGGCTTTTTCTGGCCAATTTTCTTTGATAGCCACATTCCGGGAATTAACTAAGTCCACTCCCCCGTAGGTGATGCCAAATCCACCTTCACCAATTATTTTTTCAACGCGGTATTTCCCTTGCAGGAGCAAACTGCCAGCAGGTAAATGATAGGTAGGTGATTGCGGTATTAAGGGTGCACCGCAAGTTATACACATTGTTGCGGTACTCTGATTCTCCTGGGAACAAAACGGACATATAATTGACATTGCTGGTATCTACTCCGGCTAATTTTAGTAACTATTTTCTGGATTACAGTGAAGTTGTAATGCTAAAAGTGTGGCGTTATCGGGCGCTCCTCCTTTTAGAACGCGATCGATAGTTTCATCAACGGCTGTTTGTAAGATCGACTCTTGGGCAAAAATTTCCGCCAGTTCGTCTTTATCAACTAAATCCCAGACTCCATCCGAACACAAAAGCAAGATATCCCCATCTTCTAAGAGCATAGATAAGCCTTCGCTAGAACGGCTTAAATCTTGAACGTAGCCGTTGCTTAATCGGCGCTTTGAACCGATCGATTTAGTGAGAACGTTGCGGTCTGGGTGATCTAGACTCTCTTCATAGGTGATTTCACCGCTCGCAACGAGCATGGCGACAAGTGAGTGGTCTTCGCTTAACTGCTGCAATTCTTTGTTTCTTAACAGGTAAATGCGACTATCTCCGACGTGAGCTATCATTAAGTCTCGCCCGACTGCTAGAACTATACTTAATGTAGTTCCTCCATCGCGCACGTTAGTGGCTACGGATTCATTAGCTTTTTGGACTAATGAAAGCAGCCATTCTGACTTTTGCTCTACAGTTTTGAACTCAGAAGGTATAGGTTCTTCTAGCGTGGTTTCGACTGCTAATTTGCTAGCAACTTCGCCCTGAGACATCCCGCCCATGCCATCGGCAACAACTCCCAAAATCAAGGATTGGGAATTGCTTAATTGCACTTGTCTAATGCCATAGCTATCTTCGTTTTGAAGGCGGCTAGTTGACAGTCCGACTGTTGAACGGCTGGCGACATTCCACTCGATTTTTTTAGTAGGGAATGACTGGCGAGTTTCCACTAACAGGCTTAAGAGTTGAGAGAGAGAAAAGCGTTCTTCGGGGACGGGAGAGAGAGAAATTTTGAGTAGTTGATAAATCCGGGGGATCGGTTGAATATTGATGTCTAATTTGTTGTCGCGGGGTAGGGGTTGTTTGTGAATGGATTGATACAACAAGGCTCCGATCGCATAGCTGCTCATTGATTCATGGATGGGATGGGTACCTATGGCAAGTTCGGGGGCGCAGTAGTTTCCCGACAAACCCGATCGCATTTGTTCGCCGATCGCGTAAACTCCTGTTAAGTCAAAAAATTCGATCGGAGTTCCCATTTGAATCAGTTGGGGGAGAATGTGGACAACACACCAACCTTTCTGGTATGTGTATCGAAAAAATTGGCAGACTTGGCTGCTGAGATATAATGAGGATTCTAGAGAATTATCTCCGGCCAGCCAAGCTTCTAATGTTGAGCTTTCTTCTGGAAGATAGCTTAAAAGGATAAGTTTGTGCTCATCACCCGTTTCAGAATTTATGTCTTTTTCTGGATGGTATTCCTCATCTAAATACTCTGATTTTGCCTCGGTTACTTCCTCAGCAGCATCCGGTTCATAGCTCGGTGTTTCGCACTTGGGATCAGATTCATCGGGAGATTTTTCGGCTTCGTCTGCTAGTGAATCAAGAGATTCATCATTGATAGCTCGAACTGAACCTGCTACTACATCAGGATCTAGATTCTTAGATTCATCTGGCTTTGCTAGTGAATCATTAGCTTGATGATTATTGGCTGCATCTGTCTCTGCTACTAAATCATGAACTTGATGATTATTGGCTGCGTCTAAAATTGCTGGGCGGTTTTTATCGCTTTCTTCTTGCTGCAAAGGAGGGCGAACATCTATAACTACCGACTCTTTTGTGGTATGAGCCAGCAGTTCGCCTATCATTTTGTATTCTTTCAACTCCTCCCGCAATTTGAGTTCTCGACTTAGCCCGCCCTCAGTGGAGCCGACGCGCAGCAAACCTAATTTGCCTGGTTCCGAACTGTCGCTTTCAGGAGAAATATTCACTTGAAAGTAGTGAATACTTGGTGTCAGTTGACCCAGATACAAGAGAATTTCTACTTGATAGTTTTCTATCTGAATGATGCCTTTTTCTTGAATCACAAGATCATTGTTCATATTAATCTGTAAGTAGGTAATGATTTTTGATTGTTTGCGGTTTTTGTTTGGAGATTTACCTACCCTTTTGGGGGGTAGGTAAGTTTTGCAGGATAGTTCTAGACGCAGAGCATAATTATGTAGGGTGCAATCTAAGCACCTTACTGCTATCAGTAGCGTGTCAAACTACTTTTTGCGTAAGTTGATCAGGAGCTAATTAGGGACTTTGAAAGAGGAATTTAATGTGTGCGATCGCAATTTCATCTCCACCATTTAAAATTTCAGGGATCGTAATCCTTGCACCGAAGCGAGACTCATCAGAATGTTTGACGAAAATACCGTTAACAGAACCGATATCCTTAATTTTCCAAACCCCTCCTTCTAGATAAATTTCCCCATGCAGGCGCGAAATTGTTTCGTCACCGGGGAACCCTTCTAAGTCAATGTCAACAGGGCCGCTATCTGGGTCAAACTTACCGATAAGCATATTGCTATCAAGGGGAAACTCTGATGTCGGAGCACCGGCTTGTTTACAAATGAGTTTGGCGGTTGGTGCTGAGGTGGGGAAAGTAGGAGCTGGATAGTTAGGTTGCGGTGCAGGTTGCGGCGGTGGGGGTGTAAAAATTGGTTCTGGGGGCTGAACTACCGTGGGCGCTGTGGGTTCCGGCGATCCGGATGCGGTGCTGAGTTCGTAGCCGCAAGCATCGCAGAATTCTGCATCGCTTGGGTTTTCATAATGACAGGCGGGACAGATAATAGCCATTGACATTGCTCCTTTGTTTGAGAATAAATGAATTTGATTTTTGGGTTGGCTTTTTGTCGGCTACAAACAGGTAGTAGCACAAAATTCAAGGTGCGTCATGGGATAAAAATCCTAATCTTTTGTATTATTTACCAGCATGACGCACCCTACAATCTAATTAAAGTGTGACTGGTATTTAGCCGCTTACAAACAGGTAGATTGACTGAGTAAAAACTATCAATCTAGGTTCCCGATAGCTTGCGAATTTGTTCTTCTGAAAGCTGGTCGTCATTGATATCTCCGCCCATTTTTACGGTTTTACCTTTAGAACCCATTTTGACGGTTTTGCGAGTTCCGTCAGAAATTTTGCGGGTTTTTCGCAACTCGTCTTTAGCTTGATTGAGAGATTCAGTCATAGCGTCGTTGCCAATTCTTACAGTCATCTTGCGGGCTGTTTCTAGCAGTTCTTCAGCTTTTTGAGGATTGCTCTCGGCAACGCGCGTAGCCTGATTAACGAGTTGGGAAATGTTGGACTGCTGTACATAACTCATGACTTCTGGATCTACTTGAGCGGCAACTTGTCCGGTGACAAATTGTACGAGTAGATTTGCAGGGGGCAATTCGCCGCGCCGATTTTGTCCCGGAACATCGTAGGTTAAGCCCATTTGGGCAATTCTGACGCGGGAGGCGGCGCGACTTTCGATGCTGAATTCTAAGATGAAAATAGTTTCATCATTCCCTACAGCATTGCCCAGGGGATAGGGTTCTTGAGTTAGGGGAAATTCGGCTAGAGTCGGATAGACGCGGACGATGCGAGTTAGTTTTACGCCTTTAACTGTTTTGATGGTTAAGGCTAAGTTGGTGATAACTTCTTTCTTTGCTTCGCTGAATTCCTGAATGATTGTATCGGGCAAATTGGTGATGGAAACTGCTAGACCACCATGATTTTCTTCCGCCACAATGTGCATTTGAGATCCACCAGTCGTATCACTGAGATGGTTAAGTAAATCTTCGTTAAATTCTCCGACTCCTAATGCTGTAATGGGAACATTGTTGGTGGCAAATTCGCTGGCGATCGCTCTGCATACATCTTCGTCAAAGGTTTGACCGTCGGTGAACAGCACGGTGCGCCGGATGGTCATGTTTTGCCCCGATAGCAAGCTTAACGCGCCCCGCAAACCCAATCCCATGCGCGTGCCGCCGGAAAATTCCCGCAAGCGTTCGATCGCACTTTCTAACTGACTGATTTGAGTAGCTGGCGTGAGTCCGATAATCGTAGAAGCTGAGTCATCAAACTGGACAATGGCAATGCGATCGCTCGCCCCAAGTTTGCCAGAGTGAATCAGTCTCTTTAGGGACTCCATCACAATGTCGATCTTGGTTTGCCCACCGGTGACTCCCATATACTCTTGACCATCTACCGTAAAGGTATTGCCAGTGGGTACAACTTCACCTACGACGACTTCGTACATGGAACCGCTGGTATCAATCAGAAAAACAAAAGTTGTGGAGGGGCGCGTATTTGCTACTTCTTTTGTCGGCCGCAGCTTCAGCATCACGAACAGTTTTTGTTCGGCTGCATCGCAGGGCAAAAATTCTCGGTGGGGTGCAATTTGGACATTCAGCATTGTGTTGTTATCCTTGTGAAAATTATCTCACGATATTTGAAGATTGTTCCGATTCTTAACAAAAATTTAGGGGTGGTAACATTCCCCAAGTGGGTGCTATATCTGCCAAGTCTGGGGGAATGAGACCAGGCAGTTCTTGATTTCCTGTTTCTTGCAATTTGGCACATTTGGATTGTATATCCAGGGGTAAATCAAGGGCGATCGCACTGGCTCGATACCCCTCTTTGATATCTAGAATCCAAGCTTGAATAATCTGATTGAGGTGACGATCATTTATTTTACATTGACTTTGGTTTTGCAAGTTTGTTCGCATAATTTCTCGAAATTCTGGGGTGAACACTAGCTCTGGGTTGTTTTCCTGCGGGCTAGTCAGGCTTAAACTATATAGATACTCCTCGTTAGGGTTTTGGGAACCTTTTACTTTGAGAGCAATTGTGTATTTAACCACCCTTACCCCCATCTCTAGAGTTTTCCGTAGCTGTTTTTACTTCAATCATTATCTCTCCTACTTTTCGCCGATCGCCATTGGCTAGTTCGTGCCTCAATATTTTCATGCCTTTTAGTTTTTGCATTTGCTCGTCAAATTCCATAACAATTTTTCCTGATTCTAGGTAAAGTTTTGCTGTTACAGGTGGGTATCCTTGGTCTTTTCGCAAGTAGATATGTGCATCTTCTGAACTCCCCAAAATAATAGGTTGAGTCCCTAGGTTAATGTTGGTTTGCTCTGTTGGTGTCCAATGCACGATCAGCCATGCTCTGCGGCTCAAGTCTTCAATTAAGGCGATCGCCAAGCCAATGAAAAAGCCGACGATCGCAGCACCGACGAGTCGCCCTACCAGATCTCCCGAAACGGCGGAAACTAATAAGAAACCGATCGCCCCCGCAGTACCGCCGATCGCTCCTGCTTGTAAAGCGCGGTTTTTCTGGAGGTTGGGGACAAAGAAAGACATCCCCCCACCTAGGAGAGTGCCTAAGATAGCCCAGCCGATGATTCTGCCGCCGAGGGTGAGAAGCGGGATGCCTGCAACTGGTAAAAATAAGAGTTGACCGATCGCCCCTGCTGCAAGTCCAGCGGCTAGGCTGCCCCCTGTACCGATACTTCCCTCACTAAGTGTGAGCAGGCGGCGGCGCAGGTAATGGTTTTGACCAGCGATCAGAGCCAAGGAAGTGCCGATCGCTAACAGGGCCGTCCATCCGCCAATTCGCAGCACAGAATAGAGCAAGCTGTAATCGCCTGTGGGCCCAGATTCCACGAGTTGGTTGCTGTAAATGGCTTGTTCTGCTTGGCGAAACGCTCGATCGAAGTCCCCAGAGTTGGCGTAGAAGACAAGGGATCGATTGCCGGTAAGCTGGGTGAGAAAGTTGGTGTTGGCATCCCCAGTAGCGACAGCAACTAGGTTGATACCTTGAGCTTTGGCTGATTGTCCTGCTGTTAGGGTTGTTCCCGCATTGCTTGGTTCTCCGTCAGTAAATAGGAGAATGTTGCGCGGCTTGGAGGTTGACTGTAGTTCTCGTGCTGCTGCTTCGATGGCGATGTCCATCCTGGTGCCGCCGCCGTCAGACAGTTGGGCGATCGCGCGATCGAGCATTAATTTATTGCCTGTTAGACTGACACCAATTTGAACGTTGCTGCCAAATCCGACGACGGCGAGGCGATTCTCTGAGAGGTTTTGTCGCTGTAGGAAGGCTTGAGCCGCTGATTTGACTTCTTGCAGTTTATTTTTTTCATCCATGCTGCCGGAACAGTCGATTAATAGGACGATCGCTTGGGGCGATCGTTGAATAGTTGGTGAAAGTTTTGTGAGTGCGAGGAAAGCTTCACCGAATAATGTTGCGGCACCGAGGCAACCGACTGCTCCGTACAGGCCAAAGAGTATGGGCTTGCTGAGTTTCTGCCTTAATTGTCCGAAAATATTTTGCACAGTCAAATCTCCTTATAGTTCCTAATGTCAAATATCACTTTTCTTCACCTATGGACTATCTCTTATCCTGGGAAAAATTGTAGAGGCATCAGGTGAACCGATAAATCGCCAGTGCCAAGGTTCAAACATAACGCCTTGGGAATTGTTTAGAGGAAAAGACATTTCAAATCCATATTCTTTTGCGTGTTGGTTAAGCC
>Ga0136638_10000271_pt1 | contig 11297 bp, 11 predicted proteins | sample AntDrymUQ8582206_2_FD_104671 | JGI IMG/M metagenome (GOLD analysis project Ga0136638, IMG submission 104671) | Polar desert sand microbial communities from Dry Valleys, Antarctica - metaG UQ858 (22.06) | ecosystem: Environmental > Terrestrial > Soil > Desert | place: Antarctica: Dry Valley...
GGACATGACGTGGCTCGACCACGACAAGCCGGAACTGCAGCTTTTGTTTAACAATCTGCCGCGGCATATCAGCGATCATTCGCCGCTGACTCGTCACGCGATCGTGTACACCGTCGAATACTCGGCCGAGCAACAGCAGGCCAATGTGATTTCCGCGCTGCAGGTGTTCAAGACTTCGCTCGACGGCGGCGCGACCGAGCTCTTCGCGGTGGGCCGCTACCTCGACACTGTAAGGGTCGATGGAGGAGCGCCCAGGCTGCTCAAGCGAGTCGTCAAGCTTCAGACTCGGCAGTTCGGTTTCGGCTATCACATTCCGTTCTGAAGCAGCGGATTCGATGCGCATTCAGTTCAACGCCCGCAATCGCGCTTTTCACTTCGAGGCACAAACGGGCGCGCGCCTGCTCTATGCGGGATTAGCAGCGGGCATCAACCTGCCCTACGAGTGCGGCAGCGGCACCTGCGGCACCTGCAGGGCCCGTCTCATCGCAGGCGAAGTCGACGATCTGTGGCCGCAGGCGCCTGGACGAAAGTTCCTGAAGCAAGCCGGCGAATTTCTGATGTGCCAGTGCGCAGCGCGCAACGATTGCACCGTCGAGGCCGCAAGCCTCGTCTACAACATGGACCCAGGTGCATGTTCCCCCGCGTTCCGCGCCGGTACGATCAAGGAAACCAAAGCGCTGACGCGCGACGTCATCGGCTTTTCGGTGGCACTCGCTGAACCGGCTGATTTCGATGCCGGGCAGTTTATGACGATGCAGGTACCCGGCGTAGCCGGTTACCGCGGTTACTCGATGGTCAATTTCGAGCGAGTTGCAACGCGACTCGATTTCGTCGTCAAGAAAAAGCCCGGTGGCGGCGCCTCCGATTGGCTGTTCACGGGCAACGCCGACGGTGCACCTGTCGAGTTGTTCGGTCCGCTCGGAGCGGCGACGTTCTATCCCAATCTGGGCAAGAACGTCCTCTGCATCGCCGGCGGCAGCGGCATCGCCGGCATGATGTCGATTCTTGCGCGCGCGCAGCAGGAGCGTTATTTCGATCAATTCAACGGCGACGTGTTCTTCGGCGTACGCACCTACGCCGATGCGTTTTACCTCGCGGAACTATCGCAGCTTGCAAGCGGATTCCCGGAGCGATTGAACGTCACGGTCGCTTTGTCGGACGAAGCGGTTCCTGCGCAGGCGCGACGGGCGCACCCCGCGCTCGGTTTCGATCACGGACTGGTGCACGAAGTCGCGAGCAAGGCAATGCAGGGTAAGTACCAAAACGTGCGCGCTTATCTGGCGGGACCGCCGCCGGCGGTCGATGCCTCGATTCGCATGTTGCTGCTGGAAGCGAAGCTGCCGGCAGACAACATCCGCTACGACAAATTCAGTTGAAGCCGATGCAAAAGCGCTTCGTATGCCCGCGTGAGCAGGTTCCAAAAAACGGCATGATCGAGTGCGAAACGGAAGGTGGCTTGATGCTGCTGGTGGCGAATGCGGGTGACGACTATTTCGCCTATCAGGCCATGTGCCCGCATCAGGACACACCGCTATGCGAAGGCCTCTACGACGGTGCGGTGCTCACGTGCCATCAGCACCTGTGGCAGTGGGATATTCGCACCGGCGCCGCGATGGGGCTCGCCGAAACGGCGCTGGAAAACTTTCCGGTTCAGGTCGAGGGCGATTCCATTTATGTCGTGGCGCAAAGCGCGCTCAACGCTGCCGAGCTGTTCATCGGCGTCGCGGACACGACGCTGAGTGCAATCACGGCGCTGGCGCAGAAAGAAGAGCGCGATGCCGGCAGCATTTGTTATGACTTCGGCGCTCCGGCGGATGATTTCTTCGTGCTCGAGTCGGGTCGCGTCGAATTTCTGATCGGTCGCGACGAGCGGTTGAGTCCTGCAGGCTTTATGCTGCGCAAAGGTGAAGTGTTCGGCTGGGCGGCGCTGCTCGAGAGTCAGCCGCAGCGTATTGCGCGTGCGACGTGCCTCGAACAGTCTCGGCTATTGCGGATAAATGGCAAGCAAACTCTCGATCTGCTGGAGAAAGATCCGGCGTCGGGTTATCTGGTGATGCGCCGGCTGTCGTCGCTGATTGCACGCTACCTGGCTTCATCGGGATCGAAGTAGGAGAGCGTCTGTTCAGCCGGAATGCCCAAGCCGGGCAAATGACAAATTTGATCGTCGCAAGCAAGAGACGAACCGCGTTATTGCTATCCATCAAAGGAGACACGCAATGAAATATCTCAAACGACTCTTGAAGCAGGCGAGCGTGACTTGCGCAGGCGCGCTGGTCGCAGCCTCTGCCCTTGCCGCCGACGTTGACTTTGGCAAGGTGGGGGAGCCGGTCAAGCTGGTGATCGGCTATCAGCCCTACTACACCGAGTCATGGTCGGGCGTGATCATGCGCAATAAAAAGTTCTACGAAAAATACCTGCCGAAGGGATCCACGGTCGAATTCCAGATCGGGTTGCAGGGCGCGATCATCGTCAACAACCTGCTCGCGGGAAAGCACCACATTGGCTACATGGGCGACATGCCGGCCATCGTGTCGACTACCAAGCAGGAGGTGGCTGACATTCGCTTGGTAGCCGTCATCGGCATGGGCTGGGACCAGTGCAATGCATTCCTGGTCCGCACCGACGCACCGAAATTCGCCAATGATCAGGAAGCGATCAAATGGTTGAATGGCAAGACGGTGGCAGTGCCCAAGGGCAGTTGCACCGACCGGTTCGCGCAGGCGGTATTCAAGCGCGCGGGGATACAGCCGTCGGCGTATCTGAACCAGAATATCGAGGTGATCACGAGTAACTTCCGCGCTGGCAAGCTCGACGCAGCAGTCATGTGGGAGCCGACCACTTCGCGCCTGGTCCTGGAGGGGCTGGCACGCAAAGTCGCAACCGGCTTTTCGGTCAATGAAAACGACGCCGGATTCCTGGGCATGCGTGCCGATCTGATCAAGCAGCGCCCCGATGTCGTCAAGGCGTGGCTCAATGCCGAGCTCGATGCGCAGCTTTTTTTCCTCGATCCGAAGAACGCGATGGAAGTCACCAAGATCGCGAAGGAGCAGACCACGGGCTTTTCAGATCGTGCGCTGTGGATGTCTGCCTATGGTACGTATCCCAAGGAAGGCGGCGGCACGCCGACGCGCATCATCCTGCCCTATACCTTTACGCCCGAGGCGATGGAGCTGATCAAACGCTCCTCCGCATTCCTGCACGAGATCAAGAGCATCAATGCGCCGCAGCTCCGTCCGGAAGCGGTGATGCCCGAATTCACCCAGGCGGTCCTGAAGGAGCGCGGCCTCGCGGCGCCGCTGGGCGAAATCAAGCAGCTCCCTGATTCCGCATACACCGGCAGCAAGTAGGCAGTTGCGTGGTCACGCCTGCGCGCAAGGCGCTAGCTGATCGATGGCCAGAAAGATCGCCAGCGAAGTAATGGTGTCTCTAGCGCTCAGGCGTTATCAGGGTGCTGGACGTTTGCAGAGTGTCTGAATAGCAGTTCTTGGGTCACGGTCGTTGCCCGGTGCGCGCATCAGCGTGCGCCGTAGATTGGAAAGGGAGGAGCTTTGTCCGGCGAACCAGGCGAAACGCGGCTTGCAGAATCCATCGTGGATATCCGCGGCCGCAAGCGTGACGGCCATGTCCAGGGCATCAATCTGACGCTCTACCGGCTGCTGCAATGGAGCAGAAGTCCGCGGCCGTACCTGATGCTGATCGGCTTCGCTCTCTTTCTGGGGTTCTGGTATTTGTCCGTCGAAGTCTGGAAGCTGCCGCGCTTTCGCGAGATGCCCGGCATCACCGATGTGATCAAGGAGTGGCTGAGCCCGAATCCGACTTACGGACTCTCGCTCTACACCGAAGAGTATTACCAGCACATCGGTGTGAGCGTCTGGCGCGTGACGCAAGCGTTTTTTCTTGCCACCGTGCTCGGGGTGCCGTTTGGCCTGTTCCTTGGCTGGTCGAAAAAATTCAAAGAGTATGTGTTTCCCGTATTCGAAACATTGCGACCGATCCCTATTCTTGCTTGGGTTCCGCTTGCGATCGTGATGTTCATCGCGTCGGAATCGGCGGTCATTTATCTGACGTTCCTCGCCTCATTCTTCGCGACTGCGCTCAATACGATGCTGGGGGTGGAATCGATCGATGAATCGTATGTGCGGGCTGCGAATTGCCTCGGCGCCAGCAAATCGCAGGTTTTCCGCCATGTGATCGTGCCGGGCGCACTGCCGTTCATATTCACCGGGCTGCAGATCTCGATTGGCGTGTCGTGGTTCTCGCTGGTGGCCGCCGAAATGGTTTCGGGTCAGTACGGTCTCGGCTATGTGATCAACACGTCTTACACGATGGTCCGCTACCCGACGATCGTGATCGGCATGATCACGCTTGGGGCAGTAGGTTATGTGACCAGCGCGATGGTGCGCTTGGTGGGCGACTATCTGATGCAATGGCGCACGCGCGAGCTCGCACTCGGAGGCCAATGATGTCGGCGATGGTCGCGGCCGCGCCGCCGCTAACTCGCCCGACGCGCGGCGCCATCGTCATCGATGACGTCGTGAAGATCTACGACCCCGACGGTGCCGCGGTCATGGCCGTCGATCACTGCTCGCTCGAGATCGAAGCCGGTGAAATCTGCATGATCGTCGGCCCTTCGGGTTGCGGCAAGACGACGTTGCTCAATGCCATTGCTGGATTCCACGAGATCACATCGGGCCGCATCCTGCTCGACGGCGAAGTGTTGTGCAGCAGCGAAAAGCCCAAGGCCGACCCCGGATCGGACCGCATCGTCGTGTTTCAGAACGGCGCGCTTTTCCCCTGGAAAACCAATCTCGACAATGTCGCTTTCGGCCCATTGATGCAGGGCCAGCTCAACAAGTCTGACGCACTCGAAAAAGCGCGCGGCATGATGGCAGACGCGGGGCTCGCGGGAGTCGAACATAATTTCCCGGGAGAAGTCTCGTCGGGCATGCGCCGGCGCGTCGAGATCGTGCGCGCGCTGATGAACGATCCGAAAGTACTGCTGCTCGATGAGCCTTACCGTGCCCTAGACTCACTCACCAAATCGGTGATGCACGAGGCGCTGCTCGAAATCTATTACAAGAACAAGGTCACCATCTTTTTCATCACACACGACTTGGAGGAGGCAATTTTTCTCGGCCACAAAGTGGCGATCATGACCACGCGCCCGTGCAAGCCGAAAAAAATACTCGAAGTCGATATTCCGCATCCTCGTGACTACAGCGTCCTCACCTCGAAGCACTTTCGCGAGTTGATGGAAGAAACCAACGAAGCAGTGCATGAGGAAGCTCTAAAGGCGTTTGCTGCCGGCGAGAAGGAAGGTTGATGCCGTGACCGCCAGAAGAAAAATTCGGCTCGATTCGGTCTACTGGCGTGGCGCCATTTCCATTGTCGTGTTCCTCGTGCTCTGGCAAATCGGATCGATGTCGAAGATCTGGATCAAGTGGGAAGCCTTCGAATGGCTGCGCGACTTGCTGGTCGCTTTCGGTGTCAAACCCATCTACCTGCCCTGGATCGGCGCTGTACCGGCGCCCACCGAAGTCGTCGCCGCCTGGGCCGGTGTGCTCGGCGACCCGGGCTACTGGCAAAGCTGGTACATGAGCTTCTTTCGCGTAGCGGCGGGATTCTTTGCAGCGATGCTCATCGGTATCCCGTTTGGCTTGCTGCTCGCGGTCAGCCGCCCCGCGTTCGGCATGGGCTTTCCGGTCTTCGAAATGCTGCGGCCGATACCGCCGCTCGCGTGGGTGCCGGCCTCGATTCTTTTCTGGCCGACGCAGGAGATGTCGATTGCGTTCGTCACGTTCCTCGGCGCGTTTTTCACAATCGTCATTAACGTCGTGGGCGGTGCGCGCGCCATCGACGTGCGCTACTTCCAGGCGGCGCGCTCGATGGGTTCGAGCCAGTCGGATATTTTCTGGCGCATCATCCTGCCCGGCACGCTGCCGTCGATCGTGGTCGGCTCGGCGGTTGGAATGGGAATCACCTGGGAAGTCGTGGTGGCGGCCGAAATGATCTCCGGCGGAGGCAGCCAGATCGGAGGCACAAGCGGCGGCGGCCTTGGGTTCTTCATCTGGAACTCGTACGTCGGCGGCTCGTACGAGCAGATCGTGGTGGGAATGATCAGCATCGGCATCGCGGGATTCATTTCGAGCGAGCTGCTGCGCTCCCTGGGCAAACGCGTCACGCCATGGCTGCGGCTCAGATGAGCGAAGCCAATATCCTGCGCTCGGCCATCAAGGCCGGCGAACTCAAGGCAGTTGACGTGAGCAAGAGCTACGGGGCGTCGCACTTCACCAAGGAAGTCGTCAGCGCATGCTCGTTTACGATCGAGCGCGGCAAACTGACGGTCATGATAGGACCGTCCGGCTGCGGCAAGAGCACCCTCATCCGTCTTCTCGCGGGTTTCGAAAAACCCACCACCGGAACGATTACGCTGGACGGCGAGCCGGTCACCGGCCCCGCACGCGATCGCCTTGTCCTGTTCCAGGAAACGGCGCTGTTTCCGTGGATGACAACCTACGACAACATTCTCTACGGGCCGCGCGCGCGCGGCGAGGTTACGCAAGAGACCCTAAAACTTGCGGAGTTCCTGCTAACGAAGGTCGGTCTGCAGGACTTTCGCAAGAAATATCCGACGCAGCTCTCCGGCGGAATGCAGCGTCGCGCCGAGCTCGCCCGGGCAATGATCAACAACCCGCGGATAATGATTCTCGACGAGCCGTTTCGCGGACTCGACGCAATGACCAAAGAGCTGATGTGGGAATACTATTCCGCGCTGTACGAGGAAAACAGGCGCACCAATTTCTTCGTCACGACCGACATCGACGAGGCCATTTTTCTGGCTGACCGGCTGCTCATCATGTCGAATATCCCGACCAAGGTGCGCGCGGTGTTCGAAATCGATCTACCGCGCCCACGCCGACTCGCCGATCTGATCGAGAGCGATCGATCCAATCAGATCAAGATGGAAGCTCTTTCCATCCTGCACGGGGAAGCGATGAAGTCGTTTTCACGAGGCAGCAAGGCGGCCGCCGACTTTGTCGACGCCTATTCGAAGCGCATGGCCAAGACCTGAATCTCGCATGGAGTGGATTTTGAGCCGTGAAATCGTGATCACGATGGCATTGCTTGGAGCGGCGGCGTCGGTGCTCGCAACTGTGCCGCGCATCCGAGCGGCCGGTCTCGCGCGCAGCCTCAACTTGGCGGGCTACGTCCTGATGGGCGCCAGCATGCTCGTCTTCATCGTCGTTGGATTTCGCTCCGGCTGAATCGATTCGACCCCGCGCTTACTACGTCATCCGGCGGTCTTTGGTCCATTCGTCATATCTGTGGAGCCGCCGGAGCACGTCTGCGTACGCTTCGAAGCGCAACAAATTCTCGTAATCGCGCAACGACGTGACACGCACTTTCATCACCCCTGCGCGCGCATACGGATAGGCGTTGATGTGCGCGGGGTGTTGAACTACGGCCTGGTTGATCTCGATCACCTCACCCGATACCGGGCTGATGATGTCGAAAGCTCTGCGGTAGCTGTCGACCCAGCCCGCCGCCGCCCCGTTCGTAACCTGGTCTCCCACCCTGGGTAGATCCACGCACAGGATATCGCCGAGGCTGCGCTGCCCGAAATCCGAAATGCCGATTGCGACGACATCCTTCGATCCCTCTTCGAGACCCGCCCATACGTGGAATTCGGTGAAGCGGACATCGTAGGGCGACCACGTCCTCACACTCGGTTCATCTTTGACTCGGCGCGGACAAAAGGGTGTCGCCACAACGCGACCTGCAGACCTCCTTCCCCGAATGTCGACCTCGATCTCGGTACCGATCTTGGCGTCACCGCTTTCAACGTAGCCCAGCCCGCCATTGCGGCCGGTCAAGCTAGGCGACAGCGGACCGCTCGTCACTCGCCCGATCTCTTTCCCCTTCCTGTAGATGCGATAGCCATTTCGAATCGTGCGCGGCCCCTCTATCTCGAGACCCACCATTTTCCGGCCGACGCCGTTTGCCTCAATTCGTACTAGCGCGTCTCGGCCGATGAAGTCCTTCGAGAGTTTGACCACCCATCCGAGGCCGGCTTCGATCGGATTCGTCTCTCCGTCCATGTCGTTTCCGTTCAACAGGTAACCCGCCTCCGTCCGCAGGCTTTCCCGCGCAGCTACACCTTGCGGCACGATTCCCAAAGGCCGGCCCGCCATCAGTAACTCATCCCAAACCCAGGGCGCCAGGTCTCGAGCCACCATGATTTCGTAGCCGCGCTCGCCGGTGTACCCGGTGCGGCTGATGATGCACGGGACCTCAGCGTGCCCGGTACGGATGACGGTCTGGGTAAGCCAATAATATTTGAGCGTCGCGAGGTCCGCTCGCGTGATTCGCTGCAGCACCTCCCTCGACGCCGGCCCTTGTAGCGCGAGCAGGGCCGTGTCGGTCGAGACGTTGCTCACCTCCACATCCATCCCTTGCGCGTGCTTTAACACCCACTGATAGTCCGCGTCGGTCTTGGTGACATTGACGACCCACACGAAATGATCGGCCGCCAGCCGAAAACAGACCAGGTCGTCGAGGACGATGCCGTTGTCATCACACATGACGGAATACAGCGCCTGGTTGACCGCGAGTCTGCCGGCGTCGTTCGTGATCAACTTCTGCACGAGCGTCAGGGCATCCACCCCCTTGATTTGGAGCTCGCCCATATGCGAGACATCGCACAGACTGACGCTTTCACGCGTCGCACGATGCTCCGCCACATGGCCGTGATACTGCATCGCACGCGCAAAGCCCTTCAGATTGATCACCGCCGACGCGTCGCGGACATGCTGAGCGAACAAAGGGGTGTGTTTCATGAGTGCACGGCTCCTCTGAGTGTTTTTACGCAAGCGTCAGCGCGGCAGCAAATCGCCGACGCGGTCGTCACTGCAACCCGCCGAGCTCGCGCACGATCAAGGCAGTCCCGACCACAAGACACAGAACGGCAACAGCTTTGCGCAGCAAGGCGGGATCCACCGCGTGCGCCATGCGCACTCCCACCATTACACCGGCCATCTCGAGCAGCGTCACAGTGGCCGCGATCCCGAAATCGATCGATCCGTATTGCAAATTGCCGAGCGTTCCCGACATCGCCGCGACGATCTGAATCACCTGGCTCGCGCCGATCGAGACGAGCGCCGGAAAGCCGAACAAGACCATCAGCGGCACCGACAGCGCCGGCCCCCCGACTCCGGTCAGGCCCGAGCCGAACCCGGCAACGGCGCCCACTGCAACCAACAGGATTCGCTGCGCGCGGGTGTCGTCGTGGAATGCGGGCTTGCGCCTCCCGCGCCACGAGTAAAGTGTGTAGGCGCCGGAAAAAATGATGATGCCTGCGAGTATCAGCGCGAGCGCCGTCGGCCGCGCGATTGAATTCACCCAGGCGCCGAAGAACGCAAAGATCACCGCGCTGAACAGCACAGGACGCGTGACAGACCAGTCGATGCTGCCGCGGCGCTGGAACATCACCGTGCCCACGATGCCGGTGAAAGTGAACGTGAACAGCGCAGTCGCCATTGCCGTTTGTATCGGAAGCGCGGCAAACGCGGTGAGTGCCGGGATGAGGAGGACCCCGCCGATGCCGACCGCGCCGATCAGAGCGCCGACGCCAAACGCGATCGGCAACAACCAGGCAAGGTCCGGCATCGAAATATGCGCAAACATCAGAACGGGCGCGTGCCTCTGTTCGCGCCCGCAACGCTCATTTCTTCCAGCCGACTCTCTCCTTGAATTGCTTGAGCTCGTCTTCTTTCATGAAGACCGTGTGCTCCTTGCCGGGATAAACGCGCTTCTTGACCTCGTCGCGGTAATCGGTGAGTCCTTTTTCGATGATCGGCACCAGATCGCAGTAGATTTTGGAATGGCGCGGCGTGTGTTTCTCGTAGAGGTGGAACAGGTCCGAGCCGATGATATGTACGCCGTCCGAGGTATTGCCTGAACCGAGACTGATCACCGGTACCGACAGCGTCTGCGTCAGGTACTCCGAGACTTCCGACGTCACGACTTCGGTCATGATGGAGAAACAGCCGGCATCGACGAATGCCAAAGCGTCGTCGACGAGTTCCTTGGCGCGGTCCGCGGTTTTCCCCTGTGCCGCAAATCCGCCCAGCTGCGGCATGCGCATCGGGCAAATGCCGATATGCCCCTGCACCGGGATCCCCGCTTTCACGATGGCCTCGATGTATTTCGCGTGATGCTGGTTGCCTTCGCACTTCATGACTTCAGCGCCGGCCTGCGACACGTATTTCGCGGCATTGTCGACCGCCTGCTGTGCCGACAGATGGAAACTCATGTACGGCATGTCGACCATGCGCAAACCGTACTGCGATCCGCGCTTGACGGCCTGCGCCATGAACATCACTTCCTCGAACGACACCGAGGTCGTGCTTTCATGGCCGAATAACACCATGCCGCCGGTGTCGGAGACGCAGAGGATATCGATGCCGACGCGGTCGGCAATGATCGCGGTCTCGTAGTCGTACACCGCGAGCTGCACGATCGGCTCTCCTTCCTTTTTCTTCTTCATCAACATCGGAATGGTGACCTTCTTGCGGGCAGCGACTTCGGCCATGATGACTTCCTCCGGGTGGTAAACGCAATCGATGTTGCATGATCTTAATTCTTGTTCCTTGCGCTGGCCGCATCTATTGTCAATTGCCTCTCCGCTGTCTATAGTCAAACGCACAAGCGGCATAAAGACAACTTATAAGACCGTCCACCCCCGTTCATTGCCTTCCGCTGCAACGACACAGCGACCCCATCGAGGAGACAAGATGACGCTAGAAAGGTTATCCCACATTGCGGGCACATTGCTCGTTGCTGCTTTCACATGCGCGTCGGCGTATGCACAAACGGCGCCGGCGCCGGTGCGGGTCCGTATCCAGACGGCGGTGCCATCCGCCAGCATCTATTTTGAGCTGTTAAAGAAGATGGGCGAACGCGTCGATCGTATGTCCGCTGGACGCGTCAAGATGGAAATGCTGCCCGACGGCGCGGTTGTGCCTGCGTTCGAGATTCTTGACGCGGTCGACAAAGGAATCGTTGAAGGGGGCTATGCGTGGACGCATTACTGGTCAGGCAAACATCCGGCGGCCGGGCTTTTCAGCAATCCGATGGCGGGCGCAGGGGTCGGTCTTGATCAGCTTTCCCATGTTGCATGGATCTTCGAGGGCGGCGGCTACGACCTGTACCGCCGCTTTTACAGTGACATCCTGAAGGTTAACGTCGAGCCCCTGTTCGTACAGCCGATGGGCCCCGACCCGCTCGGCTGGTTCAAA
>Ga0136638_10000272_pt1 | contig 11291 bp, 4 predicted proteins | sample AntDrymUQ8582206_2_FD_104671 | JGI IMG/M metagenome (GOLD analysis project Ga0136638, IMG submission 104671) | Polar desert sand microbial communities from Dry Valleys, Antarctica - metaG UQ858 (22.06) | ecosystem: Environmental > Terrestrial > Soil > Desert | place: Antarctica: Dry Valley...
GGTAAAGTGGGCCCAGAGTAAATCCCATTGACCGGCCGCCGTGGAGTAATCCTGCGGTTCACCGGGGGCGTATAGGATGACCTCGCCCGGCCGCGTTTCGCAGGTGCCCCGGGCAGAATGCAGCCGGCCCGCGCCCGCCTCGGTGTAGATTAAAAGCCAGTCGCCGCTGCCCTTTGGCCGCCAGTTCGTATAAGTGTGGTCGCGGTGCAGAGCGTCGCCGTAAACATCGCCCGCGCGGCTCCAGGGGGTGATCTCGCGGGCGGGCACGGCAGGAAGATATTCCAGTCTTTCAGGAAGACAATCCATTCCCGTCCCGCTTGTATCAGTTTACTTCTGGGACATGACGTTACTAGAACCTGTTTCCCTTCCCGGCAGTCTTTCCGAGGCGGCTTACGAGCAATTCAGCGAGGTCGGCTACTGCGTGGTGCCCGGCCTTTTTACCAACGCCGGGATCGATGATATCGAGGCCTTTTTCGAGGACTACAAGCACACCGGCGGCCAGGCTTTTGACGGCGGGAGCAGCTATGAGGAAATCGACTTTACCCAACGCCAGCTCCGCGCCATGCACCCGCATCGTCACAGCCAGCGAGTCACAGAATGGTTTTTAAACCCGAACGTCGCCGATGTGCTGGCCGCGTTGCTCGGCAAACCTGCGCTTGGTGCGCAGACCATGTATTACTTCAAACCGCCGGGCGCGAAAGGGCAGGGGATGCACCAGGATAATTTCTACCTTCTGGCCGCGCCCGCCACCTGCATCGCGGCCTGGACGGCGATCGATACCGCCGATCTCGACAATGGCTGCCTCTGGGTCGTGCCCGGCTCGCATCGCAGCGACATTATCTGCCCGGCCAAAGAGCCATCCGGCGATACCTGGCTCAGCTACGGCGATTCGCACATCACGAAGTTTCCGCGCGACGAAAAACCCGTGCCAGTGATCGTGCCGCGCGGCTCGACGATGTTTTTCGACGGCAACCTGATCCATGGCTCTGGTCCGAATCGCACCCAGGATCGCAGCCGGCGGACCTTCATCGGGCATTACATCAGCGAGGCCTCGGAGGCGTTGGCGTCTTTTTATCACCCCGTGCTGGACCGCGATGGCCGGGTGGTCAGCGGGATCGGAGCCCCGATTGGCGGCGGCCCCTGCGGCGACGGCTGGCTCGGGGCGACGCATTGAGGTGACTGTCTGAGCGTTTAGCGAACGCTATTGGGCCCCGACGCTCACTCGGGCGAATCGCCCGGAGCCGGAATTTATGGAGTCTGTCACCGTTACGCGCTCGAAGATCGCGTCCTGCCAGGTGATAGCTTCGGTGGCCGAGGGATTGGGTGCCCAGGAAGCGGATGCCATGGTGCTGCTGAACTGGACACTGTAATCCACCCCCGGGTTGCTGCTGGCTTTGCGACGCATGTAGGTGATCTGGAGCTGGGTGGTGCCGTTCTTTATGCCCACCAGTGGCAGACCGGCAGAGCCGTCGGCCCTCAGCACTGCCGTATTGGGCTGGTTGAGACTAGTTTTCTGATTGATGCCGGTGCCCATCATGTTGAAGGCATACTTCAGCAGGTTGGGGACGCCGTCGTTGGCGGGTGTGGCAGTGTCCTGAGTGCCGGTTGAAGGCAGGCCGTAACTACTGCGGAACTGAACAAGGCCTCCTATGCCGGTGCCTCCGGGATTGGGAGCCACGATTGCAGCGATGGAAGATCCATCCAGCTCGCGGAGATATTGGATGAGATTGTCGCGGTCGGTGGTGCTGAGGGAGAGCACGCGGCGGTGCGGCTGGGCTTTTGTCAGATCCGCAGGGGTGCTGACGGTGATGGAATCAATAATCAAGCCCCGGTCCGTCGCGGTGAGCACGACGGTATTGTTGCCGGAGTTGAGATTAACGTTTTCCAGGCGAGCGGTGATGTATTCACGCCGATGCCCGAAATTTTCTCCGACAAGGCTGAGGGTGTAGTCGGTGGAGTTGACTCTCACCGTGAGGGGAATTGTGCGATTTTCCGTCGCATTAAAGCGGACTTCGACGGCTCCGGTGCCTGAGGTGCCTCCACCAGGGATGGTGGAGAAGTTGATGGAGCCGGTGCCCTCCCACTGAATCATGCTCCCTTTTTGAGGCTGATTGTCATAGTTGATGTTGATGTAATCAGGCTTGATGACTGATCCGGACAGGGACGCGTCTTCCGCCTGATAAACGGTGCCACCAGCTATCTGGAAGACATCTGCCAGGGTTTCCGCCGAGCCATCGTGGAAGTAAGGAGAGGTGGCATGCACCCCGGCCAGTGTAGGGGTGTCGATGCCGGGGAGGGTGCCTCCCAGGCGCATGCCGGAACTCGTTCTCAGAGTGCCGACATTGTGGAGGGTTGGGTTGACGCCCACTCCGCCGGTGGAGTCGGTCATCTGCGAGCCACTGTGGCAGGAGGCGCAGTTCTGACTGCTGAACACCGTCCGGCCGGCCTGAGCGCTGGAGGTCAGGGTGCCATCGGTATTGCGCGACGGGCTCTTGGGTAGAGTGGCGTTGTTCAGGCTGGAGACGTAGGCAGAAAGTGCATCCAGGTCGCTGCTCTGGCCCGCTTTCGAGGCACCGAGGGGAGCGCTAATGGTTTCGGCACTCATGAAGCCGAGGCCACCCTGGTGGACACGAATGTTTTCCTCGAAGTCCTGAATTTCGTCGAAGTTTGCCGTCCAGTGGACATTGCCGTGGCCCGTGCCCACCCGCCCGCGTAAGTCGATGGTGTTGCGGAGACCTTCATCGCGTTGGGTGAAGTCCCAGACGCGGCCGTCCTGACCGCCGTCGTTGTGGCAGGAGGCGCAGCTGACGTAGCTGCCACGGCTCATGATCTCGGTGCCGAAGTCATCGGTGAGTCCGGCATTGTAGAAGAGCTGCTTGCCTCGGAGAACCTGGGCGAAGAGCTTCTCGGCAGCCACGGTGCCGGTGTGCACGGTCGGGGCATTGCGCGTGCCCTGTGAGATGAACGCGCTGAGGTTGAGCACGGAGACACTGCGACTCATGAAGTTGTTGACGAAGAGCTTGTTCGTGGCTGGGTCGAAGACCTGGCCCTGGGGGGAGAGGCTCGCAGGAACGCGCCAAGTGGGCGTCTTAAACTGGCCGCTGCGCAGTGCGAGATCATCGTAAACCACGATCTCGTTGTTGCCCTGGAGGGTGACGAAGGCAAAGTCACCGATCGCAGAGAAGGCGACACTGGTGGGGGACTCGCTGTTGTCCACATCCATGCGGTCCACGTCGTTCTCGCGTTCGAAAGTCTGGTTGAGCTCAAGACGGACTACCACGGCGCGCACAGCATTGTCGGTGTTGGCGGCACCAGCAAAGAACAGGCCGTGCTCGTCGTTCATCTTGGATGCGGTGATCCAGGCCCACTGGTTGTCCGGGCTGATGGTGATGCCGGCCAGCTGGTTGACAGCGCCACGGCCGTTGTTGGCAGTGTCCCGGTTGCGATCGCGGACGATCCAGTAGGTGCGGTTCAAGGAGAGGGAGGAACCATTGGTGACATCCCAGACGGAGCCGCGGTTGGCCGCTGAGGTGTAACGGGTCACGAGGACGCGGGTGCCGTCCCCGGTGATGGCGATGGCACGCGGAGTGGGGCCAAGGTCGAGGGAGCCGGTCTCCGCACGCGAGGAGGTGCTGTAGCGTTTCAGCGTTCCTTTGCCGGTCAGGGTGACAAACGCCTGCGAGCCATTCGGCGTAATGGCCACGCCAATGGGTGCGGAGCCATAGCCGGTGAAGATCTGGCCGATGAGGGTGCCGGAGGGACTGACCACGGCCACCCGGTCCGCATCGTGGCAGGCGATCCAGGCGTTGCCGGAGGTGTCAATGGCCACCGTGCGAGGATCGATGGAGGTGCTGATGCCGAGCAGAGTGTTGAGGTTGAACTCCGCGGTCTTGGCATTGGTGTCGGCGTTGAGAAGCGAGACAGTGTCCGCATCCGCATTGGCGACCCAGACGCGGCGGTTGGTGGAATCCAGCGCGATGGTGCTGGAGTTAGTAGGCTTGGTGCCGGAGGGAACGCTGCCGACGGTGACGACCAGGTCCTTGGAGGTGACGGAGATCAGTCCGCCCGGCTTCTGGTCGCGAACCTGCAGCTTGGCGGCGTAGTGGCCGACGGTGGTGTAGCTGCGGCTGAAGGAATTGCTGGAGCTCCAGGCGGTGATGGCGCTGCCGTCGCCGTAGGTGATGCGGTATTGCAACGGGTCGTTTTCCGGGTCGCTGGCCGAGACGGAGAAGTTAACCGTGGCGTTGGGAACGACCGGAGATGGATTGGCCGTGAAGGTGTTGATGGTGGGGGAGGCATTGCCGCCGTTGACGCTGGACCCGGTGGAAAAGGTAAAGGAGTGAGGCTCGATGCCATTGCCCACGGCGTCCTTGATCAGCCCATTGACCACCACCACTTCGTAGGTCTTGTTGAGCTGCAGGTAATCCTTCGGGGTGAGGGTTAGCACACCTTCGTGGGAAAAGGCGGTCCAGCAATCCAGCGGGGTGGTAGTGCCGAATTCGCGCAGGATGATGCTGCTTCCGTTGACGATGGTGTAGGACTCGAGAGCCTCGTGGATCATCAGGGTGATGGGCGCACCGAGAGGATAGTTGGTCTGACCGGGGCGCGGCATGTGGTAGCCGACATAGGGTTTCTTGGTGTCTGGTGCCGCCTGATGAGCCCAGATGGCGAGGCGATCCGTTTCCTGAAAGCTGTAGCCTGCAGTGACGAGCAGGTTGCCGATGGGCTTCATGTATTGGCTGGTATCGACGCCACCGGTAACGGAGCCCGCCGGGCGTCCCACGCCGGTCTGACTGAACTCAAGCACGGGCTTGAAGGTGTTCATGTCGATCTTGTGCCTCTGGGTAAAGATGAAGTTATCCTGTGCCTGGACATAGGGAACGCTGGTGGAACCGGACCAACCCGATGTGCCGGTTGTGTTAATGCTGGCGACGTGCTTGAGATCGGTAGGATCGGAGAAGTCGATCACCTCCACATTCTTGCTATCCTGCCGGGCGAGCACGAGATAGTGCTCGAACGGGACAGCAATGTAAGCGCCAAAGTTACCGACGAGCTTATCAAGCAGGACCGGGCGCTGGGCCGGAGTATTGAAGACCGGGGAGATGTCGTAACAAAGAATCCCCATTCCAAGTTCGTCGGAGGTGATGAACAGGAGGTTGCCAACGAGGATGCTATTTCCGGTCACACCATCTTCTGCGAGAGAATTCCACTCGTAAAGGGTCTGAGTACCATTCCTGGTCTGATTCGGGCGTCTAATGTATGTTGGAGTGGGAATATTAAGGCCAGCATATTGGACCCAATGAAAAGGGAGCTTCCAAGGCCAGTACATCGTGTGCCCTTCCACTCTGTAGTTGGTTAGGGTTTCAAATTCCGGCATGGCCTGCATCACATTGACTTCCAAGCTCTGCCGCTTTAGCCCGAAGCCATAAGCTCCCCCGGCGTGTTCTCCACTCTTCGAATGAGCGTGATTGCCGTGGTCGTTGAAAAGGGTAAGGTTGCTATCACCCAAACCCGCCACCTGAGCGAAAGAGGAGACGGAGGTGTTGTTGCCGAAGCGCCAAGCGCGGCGGTCCGCGCCGGTGACCATGTTGGTGTAAAACCAGCCGTTATGATAGATGATGTTAGTGATGCGGTTTGTCGTCCCCGGGGAGCGCCACAGCAGACTTCCAGGAACCTGAGTTACGTTGGGGATATGATTGGGAATGGCCGGGACTTGGCCAGGCCCGAGATCGGCAAACAACCGGAGATCTGCGATCTGCATCAGAGCCGTTGTGTTGCGCAGGGTGGGAAAGACGATCAAATAGCTATCGTAGGCCCTGGATGCTTTGGGAAATGTCACCAGCGCGCTGCTCGACCTTCGTCCCGGGTCGTTCTGTAAAATCGGTTGGTTACGAATGATCTCGGTGTAGTCCGAGAAGTTTGTCGACTGAGAGACGTTCGTTCCGTAGATGGAAAAAGTGGCCGGGTCGCGCTCGGGTGCGTCATTACCGGTGACAATCTCGAGGCCGCTCACGACGGAGGAATTGTCGTTGGGATTGATGATGATCCCGGTATTCGCACCACCAAAGTTGAGATACTTTGTAGTATTTACTCCATCAATCGCGAGGGTAGGGCTCTCCGCGGCGGGGTAGTTATTGGCACCGGCGGTGTTGCCTGCAGCGTCGACACTGATGCTAGTGCCACCTTGCAGCTGAACCCCGATAACAGGATTTCCTGGCGTGCTGATCGGCTCTGCCGACATGGCATCGCAGCTGAGGAGTGTCATTACCGTGACGATTAACCTCGAAAGAGAGAATGGGTTTTTCATGGGGGATTGGAGGGGGGATGGATTCAAGCAGCCAGCGTCATTGGCCTAACACATGGATGATTTATGAAGCGTGATGGTCATACAATTGCATATGATATAAGAAGCCGCAGAGAGATGATATCATACCGTTATTGAGAATCAAATTTGCTAGTGGTTGATCATCACCTCGAACGCGCGTCGCGTCCTGTGCCGTCTTTTTTTGGCTGCAACAACTGGGAATGACCGCCCACAGGTGATGGAAAGTTGACGCGAATCTGCTCCTGCTGCTGCGGCGGAAATGCTTCGATCAGCCGGTCCACGGTTGGCGCCGAACCGGTGGTATGCATGGTGCAAAAAACCAGATGCCCCGTCTCGGCGGCGGTGATCGCGGCTTCGATGGTCTCCAAAGTCACGCATTTCGCCGACGCGTGTCTTCGAGTTGCATCACGTCCTCAACGTGGTCGACGCGGAATTCAGCGAGCTCGGAGACGTAGGCCATGCGTCCACGTTTTGCTTCGCGACCATGCCTTCGGGTTAACCAGAGTAGTTTGGACTGCGCAAATTGTCTGGAAGTATTCCAAGCCTGAGAACGATCTATTTAAAACGTCCTGAAAAGCCTTCAACGCAAGTTTTCGCCTGCCTTCAGCGGAGATCTCCCTCTTACTTTGACGTTGCCGGTGCGGCACCCGCGAGATTTTTGAAATATTGCGCAGACTGAGCCGAGTATTCATCGGAAACTTTTTCGGCCGTGGATTGGAGAATGGCCTGCCGGTCTTTGGGCGCCAGTAATCCCATTTGTATTTCCTGAAGCGCAGCCAGACCTGGCTCACTACCCGGGTTGTTGGATCCCTCGCCTTTGCCTTCCAGACCTTTGGAATTGGCGGTGGATGACGGGGAGTCGCTTTTATTTTGAGTGTCCTGACTTTGCGCATTCTTCGGATCGTTGGGATTCGGCAGACCCTTGGCGGCCAGACCAGCCTGGGTGGCGGCCTGCTGAATGAACGCCTGGGCGGACGCGATCTGCTCCTGGGCCGCAGCAGAGTTCTTCTGGGCAGCTTGGAGGATGGCGGATTGGATTTGCGCCTGGGCACCGGCCAGGGATTTCTGCTGCTCGGAGTCCAGATTGGCGGCATTCTGCTTGGCCGCATCGTCCAACGCTTTTCCGGCTTGATAAAGCTGATCGGAGGCACTCGCATCTTTCTTTTTGGCAGCCTCGGAGGCCTCGTCGAGCTTCTTGTCGATCGCATTCAAATCGCTCGCCAGTTGCTGACTCGCGGCCTTTTGCTGCTCGGCGTTCCGGTCCTGGGCGATTTTTGTGGAAAGAATTTCAATCGCAGTGGCGAGATGCTGCGAAGCTGCGGGACCCTGATAATCCTTCATGCTGGAGGCAGCGTCGGCCACTTTGGTGGCGGCTGGAGGCGAAACCAGGGCGGTGGCATCGCGGAGGCTGAGGCAGACCGTGGCGAGTTGATTCTCCTTCTCGTTGTCTGGGGTGAGATTGAGAAGTGCCTGTTGCCGGGCCACATCCTGCAGGCGCTCCAGCAGGGCCTGCTCCGTGGCGGAGCCCGCTGCGGCCATTTTGGCTTCGTCCGCGCGGGTTTGGGCCAATTTCTCATCCAGTTTCGCGGCCGCCTGCTCCAATTGCGCGGCCGCCTGTTTTTGTGCTTCCGCAGCCTCTGTAGTTTTTCCGAGATCAAGCTGCTGGCTGGATTTTTGCATGGACTCCTGAGCCTGCGCTGTGACTTGGGCGATCTCTGGGGCGAGTTTGGCCAGATCCATGCCAGCGGTGGCGGTCTGGTCGGCGACATCCGCCTGCCGATCTTTCAGCGCTTTGTTTTCCTTTTCATTCGATGGATCGCTTTTGGCGGTCGTGGCGGCAAGGTTCTTTTGCTGGGCAATGGTCTGCGCCAGCTCGGTTTTGGCCTGCTGCAAGAGATTGGAAAGAGAGAGGCCCTGCAGGGTATTGGCCGCCTGCCGGAGCGTGTCGCGCACCTCCGCCTGGTGTTTCATCGCCTCGACCTTGTTGCTCGCAGTGAGCGAGTCCAAACCCTTTTGCGAGGATTCGGTCGCCGCCTTCAATTTTTCCAAGGCTTGCCGGACGGCCTCGGAGGGTTGTTCACCTGGCTGGCTCAAGGCTTGCAGAGCCGGGACCGTCAGGGCGATTTCGTCTTGAATGGCTTTCTGATCCTTTGTGGCGATCTCCGTGTTCTTCCCCGCATCTTGTTCCCCGGCTGCGCGAGTGTTTTTCAGGGCCTCGTTCTGTTCAGAGCTGATTTTGCGAAGGAGATTGCCCAGGGTCGCCATTTCCTGCTGTTTCCGGGCTCGCAGCATGAGCGCTTGTAACTGGACGACGACCGAGCGCTGTTTTCCATACGCCTCAATTTCGCCAGCCTTGCCAGAACCGGTTGCGAGGGCGGCATTTTCCAGCACGTCGATAATGTCTTTCATATCGGTGCTGCTGATGGTGCCCAACATCTCGGCGGCGGCCCGGTAAGCCTGCATCTCGTCGTCGGAAGCCCCGAGTGCCGCCAGGCTTTCCACGATGCGGTCCACCCGCTGTTTGACGTCCGAAAGGCTCTCTCCGATATTTCGCTGCTGGAGAACGAAACCGGAGAGTTCCGAAGCAACGGAAACCGGCAGGCCACCGGCAGTAAGAAGAGACAGCAGAAGCAGGTAATGTTTCATGGAGGGAATGTTTAAATACCTATAAAGATTAAAGGTGGAAGATCAATCAGGAGTTGGCGGGGGCGTGGGGTTTCCGCGGATGAACTTCCCCAGCTCTGTCGAACTGCTCTGCTGCAAGTCCCGCACCCGTTGCAGCGTCTGAAAGGTTTCCTGCAGGCGACCCAGCAGCGCGGCGCGTTTTTCCTCAATACTGATGATGCCCAGGCTGCGGCGTTCCGACCGGCCCACACCGGGCCCGGTGACATTGTTGCCATCGACAGCCTCAACCCAGTATTCCAGGACGACGCCGTTGATGGGCACCGGTTCCGATTGGGAAAGGTTCCATTCTAGGCCGACCTCTAGCCGGGTGCGATCCTTGGGAGATTTAAGGTCGAAGACAATCTGGCGGGGTTCGGTCTCCACCGGTTTGGTCTGGCGGTAATGGAGGGTGATTTTCTCCACTCCATAATCGTCGGTGGCCCGGATGCGCAAAGGGATGACGTCATTGGCGATGGCGTAATCGGAGACCTCAGTCGGCTGGAGGATTTTTAGCACGGGAGGTTTGTCTGGCAGAATTGGCACCTTGAAAACGGTGGCGATTTTGGATTTTGCGCCCGACTGAAGCTGGAGTCCGATGGAAAACCCGCTCAAATCTTTGGCAGGCACTTTGAAAGCTCCGCTCAAGCGGCGCCCGTTCACTTTCATTGGCGTAGTGCCATCGGTGCCGACCAAGCTCAATTCGCCCCCTGCAATATCCTGGTTGATGGTGGCCTCCACACGGATTTCGCTGCCGGGGAGGGCCGCCAGCTCGCCGCTGTTCCTTTCCCCACTTGGCTTCTTGGTGTAGGCGGGCGGAGTCACATAAAATTTGATATCTGTGAGCGAGGGGCGTGGCATGACCTCAATCCGGCGTTTTCCGGTGGTGCCATCGCCCAGCCTGATTTCATAGGTGAACGACTCGGTAATGCTGCGCATCGGTTGGTGAAACAGGTGCACGTTGTCGGGAGCACTGCGCACGGTGAATTCCTGGGTTCTGTTGCCGCTCTGAATCGTCAGCCGGCCATAGCTGGGAACGATGCCATCGGCGCGGGCGGTGAGCGTGAGGTCATCGCTCATGATCACCACGTTGGCCCCGGTCAGATCGGTGACGATGGTCTTATGCGGCACCGGAACGTTGGACAAAAATACGCGCTGGAGCAGAGGAACCGGTTTGGGCCACGAGAAAAATCCGGCTATGGCCACTCCCAGCGCGATCAGGCCCACCTTTTTCAGCCGTCGCAGCACCGGTGCCGTGGAGACAATTTCCCGCACGTCCAGGCGTGAGACTTGAGAGGCAGTCTGCAGCAGCAACGCCCGCACCATCGTCTCGGACCCCCGGACCAGGAGGGGATGGGAACGCGCGAGTTGGACGGAGGCAATCACCCGACCCTGCAGAAATGGCCATTTTTTTTCCATTTGCAGCGCTGCCACATCCTCCTTGAGAGGATGCGCAAAAACCCGGAAGATCCGACGCCAGAACAGCCAACCGATGATGGCAGCATCCGCCAGCAGCAGGAAAAGACGGACTCCTCGCGGCAGATCTAGGAGAAAATCGACCAGCATCTGCACGGGGAGCAAAACCAGCAGCACGCCGAGGAGCAGGAGGAACCCGTCCTCAAGCGCGGCCTTGCGGGTGATTTTACGGAGCTGGCCGATGATTTTGACGATGGGCTCGGGCAGAAGAATGGCCGGGGGCGGGGGAGGTAAATGCGGCGGAAGACGCAGCAGAGGCGATGCGTGCCTGCGGGAAGGGCGCAACCGTTTTATGGCCCGCTCCCATTGTGCGATTGGCGCCTTCATTTGAGCTGCCAGACCTTTCTAAGAATCCATTCCGTGGTGGCAAGGAGCACGATGAGGGCAAACCAGATCCAATGATGAACGATATCCACACGGATCGGGGCAGCCACCGGTTCGGCGCGCGGTTTGATCAAGTCCGGCAGTCCGGCAAGGGTCTCCTCGCGGAAAAAACGACCTTTACCGGCCTCGGCCATTTTCATCAGCAGCGACTCATTCATCGCGATGTCGGCAAATTCCAGGCTCGGCTCCGTGACGCGAAAATCCAGGGCAGTCATTAATTCCGGCTCGCCGCCACCTTCCTTGGGCACGCCGACGAGCAGTTCATAACTGCCATTGTTGAGTGGGAAAAAATCGCCGCTGTAAGCTCCGGCGTCATCGGCTTTCATATTCAACATGAAGGTCCGTTTCTGTTTTTCCCCGACCGGTTTTCCACTTGAGTCCAACTCTTGATATTGGAGGATGGCATTGATGGAAGGATCGGTTCTGGGGAGAAAGCCGGGATTGA
>Ga0136638_10000275_pt1 | contig 11181 bp, 3 predicted proteins | sample AntDrymUQ8582206_2_FD_104671 | JGI IMG/M metagenome (GOLD analysis project Ga0136638, IMG submission 104671) | Polar desert sand microbial communities from Dry Valleys, Antarctica - metaG UQ858 (22.06) | ecosystem: Environmental > Terrestrial > Soil > Desert | place: Antarctica: Dry Valley...
CGCAGCGCTGCCTCTGGCCTCGGCGGGGCCGCTGCGGTGCAGCTGTGGGTCGGCGCCGGCACCTCGGCCGAGCGCCCGGACGAGCACGGCTGCGCGCATCTGCTCGAGCACATGCTTTTTAAGCCATTGCCCGAGGAACATGTCCCGAGGAGCATGTTGCGTGCTTCGGGTCTGCCGGCGACCGGGGCGATCGATCTGGCGGGCGCGCTCGAGGCGCTGGGCGGCGACAGCAACGCGTTCACCAGTCACGACGAGACGGTGATCCACGCGACGGTGCCAGCCCGCGCGGTGACGACGGCGGTCGCGTTGATCACCGCGGCGGCGCTGCACCCGAGGCTCGCCGCGGCCACGCTCGCGCAGGAGCGCGAGGTCGTCGTCGAGGAGATCAAGCAATACGATGACGAGCCCGGGCAGCGGGTGTTCCAGGCGCTGCTGCGCAGCGTGCACGGTCGGCACAGCTACAGTCGGCCGGTGCTCGGGCTGGCCCGCGAGGTCCGCGGCCACAGCCCGGCCCGCCTGCGCGCGTACCATCGCCGCGCCTACGCCGGCCAGCGCGTCACGCTCATCGTTGTTGGTGATGTCGAGGTGGCGAAGGTCGTCGCCGCGGCGAGGCGCGCCCTCGGGCCGCTGCCGCGCGCGCGCCCGTTGCCCGACGAGGCCGACCCGCGGCTACAGACGGAAGGTCCGCGGATCCGGCTGCGTCGCGGCGACGTCCAGGAGGTCCACATGATGCTCGGCTGGGCCGCGCCCGCGGCCGGTGACGCCGACGCGCCGGCCCTCGACGTCGCATCGGTGGTGCTCGGCCACGGCGAGGCCTCGCGCCTGGTCCGCGAGACCCGGCGCCGGGATCAGGTCGTCTCGGACGTCAGCTGCAGCTGCGAGTCGTCGCGGCGGCGCGGCAGCTTCATCGTGCATGCGCACACGACGGCCCCGCAGGCCCGCGACGCGATCGTCGCGCTGTTCGCCCAGATCGCGCGCCTGCGCGAGGAGCCGATCGACGCCGACGAGCTGGCGCGCGCGCGTGCGATCCTCGAGAGCGACCCGGTGTACCGACAAGAGACCGTGCAGGGCAGGGCCCACGCGCTCGGCTATTACGCGACCGCCTTCGGCGACCTCGACCGCGAGCGGGCTTACTACGCCGCGCTCGCGCAGCTGACCCCGGAGTCGGTGCGCGACGCGTGCGACCGGTTCCTCGCGGTCACCCAGGCCAGCGTCAGCGCCGAGCTGCCGGCCGAGGCGACCACCCCCGCGGCGCTGCAGCGGCTGACCCGGGCGATCGCCGCGCAGGCGCCCGCGCGTCCGAAGGCCCGCGCCCGGCGTCCGGGCATCGCCCGCGATCGCTTCGGCGTCGCCAGCGTCGACCTCGGGAATGGATTGCGCGTGCGTGCGATCGTCGACCCGAGCGTGCGCATGGCCGCGGGCTGGCTGGTGTGGCCCGGCGGACAGAGCAGCGAACCTTCCGCGCTCGCCGGTGCGGCCGCGACGATCGCCGCCCTGCTGACCCGCGGCAACGACCGCCACGACGGCGACGAGATCAGCCGCGCGGTCGACGGGCGCGCCGCGTCGCTCGACGGCTTCGCCGGGCGCAACAGCCTCGGTCTGCGCTGGGAGTGCCTCAGCCGCGACGTGCCTGCGATCCTCGAGCTCGCGCTCGAGTGCGGACGCTCGCCGAGCTTCCCCGCCGACGAGCTCGCCGAGGAGCGCCGCGTCGCGTTGCAGGAGCTCGCCGCCGAGGCCGACGACCCCGCGCAGCTGGCGATCCGCGCGATGTGTGCGGCATTTTATGGCGATCATCCGTTCCACCGAGCGATTCGCGGCACCCCGTCGGGCCTGCGAGCGCAGAGCGCCCCGCGGCTGCGAGCACTCTGGGCCGATCGCTACGCGCTCGGGGACGCGGTGCTCGGGGTCGTCGGCGACTTCGACCTCGAGGGCCTGCTGTCTCGCATGGAGCTGCTCCTCGGGACAGGTCGCAAAGGCCAGGTCAGGAACCCGCGCGCCCGCGCACCGGCGCTGGCCCGGCTGCCGAGCGGGCCACGCGAGCGCGTGATCTACAAGGAACGCGAGCAGGCCCACATCGCGCTCGGCTTCCCCGGCCTGGTGCTCGGGGACTCCCAGGGCCCGGCGCTCGACATCTTGAGCGCGGTGCTCGGGGGCCAGAGCGGCCGGTTGTTCGCGGCGCTGCGCGAGCGTCAGGGCCTCGTCTATGAGATCTCGGTCAGCAGCGTCGAGGGCCGCGACGCCGGGCACGTGATGGTCCACGCCTCGACCAGCCAGGACAAGCTGCCGCGCGCGCGGGCGGCGATCGCCGCCGAGCTCGAGTCGGTGGTGGCCGGGGCGATCACCCGCGAGGAGCTGGCGCGGGCCCAGGCCTGGCTCATCGGTCAACACGAGAGCGGCCAGCAACGCCGCAGCCGCGTCGCCTCGCAGCTGGCCTTCGCCGCCGCCCACGGCCTCGACTACGCGCGCCACTTCCTCTACCCGGAGCGCGTCGCCGCCGTCACCGCCCCGCAGGTGCTGGCCCTCGCGCGCCGGATCTTCGACCCGCGGCGGCAGATGACCGGCCTCGTACGCGCGCGCTGAGCAGCTCCTCGAGCGGGATCTCGGGCCCGAGGGGCGGTGTTCCTGGAGGCAGCGCGCGAAATCGCGGCCGATGCGCCTGCCCGGTAAATGCAACGGACTGGCCTTGTCCGTGCGCGCCTTGCTAGGCTCGCCCGCGTGTCATGCTCCTCGTCGTCCCGGGCGCTCGCCGTCGCCTGCCTGCTCGCCGTGGCCTCGTCGCCGGGCGCCGCGGCAGCCGCCCCGGCGAAGGCCGCGAAGTCCGGCAAGTCGAAGGCCGCGAAGGCCAAGCCGGAGGCCGAGCCGGCATCCGCGGAGGCCAAACCCTCTGCACCTGCGGCTGGTGCTCCGGCGGCAACCCAGGCCGCCAGGCCGCCCGCCGCCACCGGCTCCGTCGCCGACCCGTTCGCGCAGCCGGGCTCGCCCGCGGTGACCGGCCAGCCCGCGGGCGCCCGCGAGAGCGAGATCTACGGCGACCGCCTCGACGGCATCGAGGGCGAGGTCGCGGCCCTCAAGGACAAGATCTTCCGCAGCAAGGCCCGCCTCGCGGTGCTGCGCGACACGGTGATGAGCGGCGTAATGGCTGGCGGTCGGGTGGTCGTCGCGCATCGCAACCTCATGAGCTCGAGCTTTCGCCTGGTCCGCGTCGCGGTGATCCTCGACGGCGCGCAGATCTTCGCCCGCAGCGACGACACCGGCGCGCTCGACCAGGAGGACGAGCTGCCGGTCTTCGACGGCAACCTGCCGCCCGGGCCGCACGAGATGACCGTCGAGCTGTCGTACCAGGGCCAGGGCTACGGGGCGTTTAGTTACCTCAAGGGCTACACCTTCAAGTCAGCCTCGGCCCACAGCTTCAACGTCGGCGACAGCGGCCAGTTCAAGCTCGTCAGCAAGGGCTACGAGCGCGGCAACCTCACCACCGAGATGAAGGACCGACCCGCGGTCGAGTGGCAGACGGTCGCTATCGACGCATCGGGCGCGCCGGCTGCCATCCCCGCGGGGGCCGGGTCCGCCGGCAAGTGAGCCCCGCGTCATGTCCCGCCTGTCCGCCACCGGCCACCGCCTCGCTGCCGCGCTCGCCAGCCTCGCGGTCCTGTGCGCGCCGACCGGCGTGGGCGCGGCGGATCTGTCCCATGGGACAGGCGCGATGCTCCTGTCCCAGGGGACAGGTCCGCTCCCGGCCCTCGCACCGGTCACACGCGCGGCGCATATGCTCGGGACAGGCTTGATGCTCCTGTCCCCGGGGACAGGTTTGATCCCGATGCGCGCACCGGTCACAGGCACGGCGCACATCCGTGGCGCAGGTGCGCTGCTCCTGTCCCGCGGGACAGGTCTGCTCCCGGCGCGCGCACCGCTCGCACGCGGGCCCGTTGCGCACCTGTCTTTCGGGACAGCCATGCTCGCGCCGGCCGAGGCCTCGCCCGCGGCCGCGGTGGTCGACGTGCCGCCGGAGCTCGCCGGCGTCGCCGCGGCGCTGACCGCCGCCGAGGACATCGCGCTCGCGGCCGAGGTCGCCTCGGCGCGCAGCGACACCCGCAGCGACCGCGAGCTCGCGCGCCGCCTCGTCGCGGGCCAGGTCATGCTGACCCAGCGAGACAGCGAGCACGCCGCGGTGCTGTTCCTCGACCTGCTGGAGAACGCCCCGGGCTCACCCGCCGCGGCGCAGGCCCGTTTTTATCTCGGCGAGGCCTTGCTGCTGCTGGGCATGCGACGCTGGGCTGCGGAGTGCTTCTCCGGCACGCTCGCCGACCCGGGAGCCGACGCGCGCCGGCTGCATCAGAAGGCGGTCGCTCGCCTGCTCGGCCTCGCCAGCCCGTCGCGCGCGGCCGGTCACGCGCGCAAGCCCGGGCTCGGCGCCTTGCCGGAGCTGCGCGCGCGCATGCAGGCGCTCGGCCTGACCGCCGCCGCCCCGCAGACGCCCGTCGACGCCCCCCGCGGCGACCTCGGCCCGACCGACATCCTGCGCCTGCGCGGCTGGGTCGCGGCGATCGCGGCCGATCAGCGCAGCCCCGAGTTGGCCTACGCGCACGGCCGTCACCTGTTCCTCAGCCGCGAATATGGAGCGGCGCTCGCCGAGCTCGAGGCGCTCGCCCCCGGCGCCCAGCCGCTGGACCTGCGCGGACCCGACGCCCGCTGGCGGATCCGTGCGACGTACATCGCCGGGGCCGCCGCGGCCGCGCTCGGGCGCATGGACCTCGCCTTCGAGCGCTTCGACAAGCTCGCCGTGGCCCGCGTGCGCAGCCCCGAGGACCGTGAGATCCGCGACCTCGCGTGGCTCGCCCGCGCGAGGATCCTCAGCGACCGCGGCGAGCAGGCCGAGGCCCTGCGCGCCTATCGGCAGGTCGGCCGCGACTCGCCGCTGTTCGCCGAGGCGATGTACGAGGCCTCGTGGGCGCTGCTGCGGGCCGGTCGCCCCGAGGTCGCGCTGGCGGTGCTGGGGCTCGTGGTCCGCCTCGCGCCCGACGGCCCGATCGCCCCCGAGGCGCTCCAGCTGCGCGGCAAGCTGCAGATCCAGCAGCGCGCCTGGAAGGCCGCCAACGCCGAGTTCACCGCCCTGCGCAGCGACTTCGATGCGCGCGCCAAGGCCCTCGCCGGGGCGCTCACCGGCTCCCTCGATGTCCAGGCCGACGTCGCCGCCTACTACGCCGCGGTCGCGCGCAATGAGGGCCCCGAGTTCAAGCTCGACGCCGTGTTGCCGCGCGGCGCCCTCGGCCTGGCCCGCGGGCTGCGTCGCGCCGCCCAGGCCGAGAACCTGGCCCGTGAGACAGGTGCCGTCACGCGCATGCTCGGTGAGACCCGCGAGCTGCTCTCACGCATGGAGACCGCCGCGCAGGCGCCCGAGCGCCCGCGCCTGTTTACCGACCTCGGCGCGCACTGGACCTCGATCGATCAGGCCGGCTTCGAGCTCGTCGACGCCGCCGAACAATTGCTCGCGCGCGCCGGCACCAAGCTCGACTCGCGCAGCGTCCGCGACCTCGACGCCAAGCGTCTCGAACAACGCGCTGCCCTCGACGCGCTGCGCACCGGCAACTCGGCGCGCGCGCGCCGGATCACCGCGCTCGGCGAGGCGACGCTCGAGCTCGACGTCGAGGCCTCCCGCCTGCGCGCGCAGATCCTCGGCCTCGAGCAGGGCCAGCTCGCCTCGGGCCGCCCGCGCGGCGCCAGCTTCTTCAGTGAGGGCGCCGCCGTGCGCGGCGAGCTGGCGCAGACCGAGGCGTTGGCGAACGACGTGCGCGCCCGCCTGATCCACGCGCGTAGCACATTACGCTTCACCGACCCGCTGCTGGCCACCCGCCGCGCCGGGCTCGTCAGCTACCGCGCCTTCCTCACCGCGGCCCTCGACGCCTCTGCACGGGCCGCAGGCGACCCCGCGGTCAACAGCCTGCTGGTCCGCATGCGCAAGGTCGACACGCGCCTCGAGCGGGCGCGCGACCGCCTCGACGTCGCCGCCAACAAGCGCCTCGCCAGCGCCCTCGTCGTACTCCGCGAGGAGCGACAGAACCTCGAGCAGTACGCCGGCGAAATGAGCGAGCTCGGCGAGCGCGCCTACACCACGATCGGGCAGACGACCGCCGCCGCCGTGCGTGACCTCGGCGCCGAGCTCAAGTACTGGACCGTGCGCAGCGAGGTCGGCCAGCTCGACGTCGCCTGGGCCGTGCAGCACAGCGAGCAGGCCGAGGCCGAGTTGCTCGAGCGCACCCGCGACCAGGGCCTCAAGGAGCTCGACCGGGCCCTCGATCAGGTGATGGAGGAGATCGAGTGAAGCCGCGATGGACATGTCCGATAGGACAGGTCGTGGTCGTCGCGCTCGCGTTGAGCTCGACCTCCGCCAGCGCCGCGCCACGGTCCCAGCTGCCGAGTGCCGCCGACGCATGGCAGGGCCTGCGCGGCGAGCCCGGCTCGGGCGCGCCGCGTGACCCGGTCGCGGGCGACCCGACGCGCCTGGCCACGCCGCCGCCGCGCCAGCCGCAGAACCCCGAGGACGCGGCCGCCGTCGCGGCGATGGAGATGATCACCGCCCGCTACCGCAACGCCGCCCGCATCAGCGCGCATACGCTGGCGAACGTGATCGCCGTCGAGGCCGAGAAGGGCCGCGGCACCCTCGACAAACAATTCGGGGCGCGCATCGACAAGCGTCACGAGGGCGCCCGCCGCCTGCGCCTCGAGGCGATCGCCCGTTATGAAAAATTCCTCGGCGAGCACCCCGACGACCCCGCGTGGACCCCGGAGATCCTGTTTCGCCTCGCCGAGCTGCACTTCGAGGCCGACAGCGAGCGCTTCGCCCGCGAGGAAGACCGCTACGAGGACGAGCTGCTCGCCTTCGAGGATCGGAAGAATAAAAAGGAAAGCGACCCCGCCCCGACCCCGCCGCGCGTCGAGTACGGCCGCAGCGTCACTCTGTTCCACCAGCTGATCGATCGCTTCCCCGGCTACGTGCACAGCGACGCCGCGCTGTACATGCTCGCGCTGCTGCGCTTCGAGGAGGAGCGCTTCGACGACGCCCGCCAGTCCCTGCTCGCGCTCGCCTGCGCCAGCCGCTTCCCGGTGCCGGCCGTCGATGGCTCTGCCACTTCGGTTAGGCCCGCGCGCTGGCGTCGCGGTGACTACAGCGAGTGCACGCCGCGCCGCGCCGGCAGCAAGTACGTCGCCGAGGCCTGGCTGCGCGTCGGCGAGATCCACTACGACCTCGACGAGCTCGACCCGGCGCTCGCCGCCTACACCGAGGCCGCGCGCGACACCCAGGGCCAGTTCTACGACGAGGCCCTGCTGCGCATCGCCTGGACCCTCTACCTCAAGCGCGACTTCCCCGGCTCCGCGATCAAGCTCGACGAGTTCGTGCGCTTCGTCGAGGCGCTCAAGGCCAGCGACCCTGATAACTCCGCGCTGGCCCTGCGCGACGACGCGATCCGCTACATCGCCAAGTGTTACGTCGAGGAGGACTGGGACCTCGACGGCAACCCCGACGCCGGCTGGGGCCTGCCGCGTCTCGACCGCGACTACAAGGATCGCGGCGCCGAGCCGCACGTGCCGGAGATCTACGCCGCGCTCGGCGACCTGTTCGGCACCCAGGCCGACTACAAGCTGGCGATCACGATCTACGACACCGCCCTGCGCCGCTGGCCGACCGCCCGCGCCGCGCCGGCCCTGCAGAAGAAGATCCTCGACGCCCACGTCGCGCTCGGCGACGGCGCCGGCACCCGCAAGGCCCGCGAGCTGCTCGCCGCGAACTATCTTCGCGGCACGCCATGGTTCTTCGCCAACGAGGGCGACACCGAGGCGATCGACGAGGCGATGAAGCTCGTCGAGGACGCGCTGGTCGCCTCGGCCGTCGAGCGCCACGCCTACGCCCAGAGCCTGCGCGCGGCCGGTGACCCGAAGGCCGCCGACGAGTATCGTGCTGCGGCGGCCGCGTACGAGGCCTACCTGCAGCGCTACCCGGACACCCCGAGCTCGTACGGCTACCGCTACGACTATGCCGAGAGCCTGTTCTTCTCCGGCCAGTACTTGCTCGCCGCGCAGGCCTACACGGCGGTGCGCGACTCGAACACCGCCGCGAGCCGGCAAGTGGACGCCGCCGAGGGCGTGGTGCTCTCGCTCGAGAGCCTGCTCGAGGAGGCGCAGAAGGCCAACAGCATCACCTTGCCCGACCTGCCCAAGCAGGGGGTCGCCAAGGGCCCCTTCGATGCCAGGCCGATCCCGCAGCTGCTGGTCGCCTTGCAGTCCGCGTACGACCGCTACGTCGGCGTCAAGCCGGACAGCAAGGAGGCCGGCGCGCTGATGTTCAAGGCCGGCGCCATCTCCCAGCGCTACTACCACTTCGACGACGCCGAGGAGCGCTTCGTCCAGGTCGTCAACACCCACTGCGGCGACAACATCGCGATCAACGCCGGCTTTGCGATCGTCGACGGCCGCGTGGTCCGCGAGGACCTCAAGGGCGCGCAGGAGTGGACCGACAAGCTCCTTGAAAAATCGTGCGGCTCCGGCGAGGACTCGGCCAAGTTCGCCGGCGACCTCAAGACTCTCGGCAACGCCGTGCGCTTCCAGGAGGCCAACCTGCTGTTCGAGGCCGGCGAGTTCGAGGCGGCGGCCGACCGCTACGTCGCGCTGGTCGCGGGCGCCCCCAAGGACCCCAACGCCGACCGCGCGCTCAACAACGCCGCCGTCGCCTACGAGAAGATCGGCCGGTTCGGCAGCGCCAGCAAGACCTACGAGCGCATCTACAAGGACTACCCGACCAGCGAGTTCGCCGACGACGCCCTGCTGCGCTCCGGCCTCAATCACGTGCGCTTCTTCGAGTTCGACGACGCCGTCAAGAGCTACCTCGTGCTCGCCGAGGACACCCGCTACAAGGACTCCGAGCACCGCCTGATCGCCCTCAAGAACGCCGCCGACCTGCTCGACAACCTCCAGCAGTACCCCAAGTCGAGCGAGCTGTTCGTGCGCTACGCCGGCCAGACCGCCGACCCCAAGGAGGCCGTCGACGCGACCTTCCGCGCCGCCCAGGTCCTGCGCAAGACCGACAACAACCGCGCGACCGAGGCCGCCTTCGCCGCCTTCCTCGGCAAGTACGGCGGCGACCCCAAGGAGGCCGCCAAGGCCGTCGAGGCCCACCTGCGCATTGGTCAGGCGCGCGCCGCCATGGGCGATCGCAAGGGCGCCGAGACGGCGTTTCGCGACTGCATCGCCACATTTACCTCGCGCAGCCTGCAGGTCAACACCGACGCCGCTGACTACCCCGCCGAGGCGCAGTTCCTGATCTCCGAGTACTCGCTGTCCGACCTGCTCGAGTTCAAGCTGCAGGGCACTGGCAAGAAGCTGGCCGACAACACCAAGATCCTGTTCGACCGCGTCGTGCTCGCCTCGAAGTCCTACGACGGCGTGCTTCCCTACCGCCGCATCGACTGGGTCTTGCACGCGATGTTCCGCCGCGGCTACGCCTTCGAGATCACCGCGATCAAGATGCGCGAGGCCCCGGTGCCGCGCGAGCTCAAGGAATTCAGCGAGTCCTGGTTCGCCTACAAGGACATGGTCGAGCAGGGCGCCTCGAAGTTCGAGGCGATGGCGATCCCGCTGTACGAGGAGACGATCAAGCGCGCCCGCGAGTACGGGGTCGCCAACGAGTACACACGCAAGGCCCTCGAGCGCATGAACATTTACAAGCCGGACCAGTACCCGCTGCTGCACGACCCGGCGATCGAGCTGCAGGTGGAGGACCGGCGATGAGAGTGCGTGCGTGGACACTGCTGCTGCTGGTCTCGGCCTGCACGCCGGCGAAGACGGAGACCGTCGCGCCGTCGTCGACGGAGCCCGAGCCCGAGCCCGAGCCCGAGGTCGTGCCCGCCGAGGGCGTCGATCCTGCGACGGCCGCCGCTGCCGCGGCGGTGAAGAAGAAGAACCGCGACCGCGACCCCGCCGAGGAGGCGCGCAAGATGGCCCAGTCGCGCCAGCAGAGCGCCCAGGCGGCCGCATCCCTGCGAGCAGGCTCGCTCGGCGCGGCGCTCGACCTGGCCCGCGAGGCCCTGCGGATCCACGAGCAGAACGTCGACGCCATGCTCGTGATGGCCGAGGCCTTTTTGAAGCAGGGCAAGCACGAGCTGACGCAGACCGTCACGACCTCGGCCCTCGCCGTCGACCCCAAGCTGCTGACACCCGTCGAGACCGGCAAGATCTACAACCTCAAGGGCTTCGCCTACCTCGCCGCCGACAAGCAGAACCTCGCCACGCAGTCGTTTCGCAAGGCCGCCGAGGCCGACGCCCGCAACGCGACCGCGTGGAACAACCTCGGCGCGCAGTACCTCCGCACCGGCAACTTCAAGACGGCCGCCGAGTGCTTCACCTACGCGACCAAGCTCGACCCGAGCTTTTATAAGGCCCAGCTCAACCTCGGGAACGCCCGCAGGGCCCTCGGGGACGTGCAAAACGCCGAACTGTCGTACCGCGCAGCCTTGAACCTGCGGGCCAGCTACCCCGAGGCCTACTTCTCGCTCGGCGTGCTCTACCTCGATGCTAGCGAGTACCCGGGCATCGACACCCAGACCCGCCTGACCCGCGCGCTCAACTTCTTCGGCAAGTACCGCGAACTGGCGATCGCAGCCGGAGCCGCCGCGGGAGATCGCCCCGGCGACGACGTCGCCCGCGTGAAGACCGGCCCGAAGGCGGCGAAGACGCAGAAGTCAGCCCCCGGCAAGGAGGGCGTCTCGCTGGCCCAGGCAGATCTCTACATCGAACTCGCCAAGAAAGGCATCGAGCGCGAAAAGAAGCGCGACGAGCGTAACCAGAAGCGGGGCGCCGAGGCTGCCTCCGCACCGGCCGAGTCCGGCAAGCCTGCCACTTCGGCCGATGCCGGCAAGGCACCGAGCCCGGCGGCCAGCGATCCCGCTGCCACGCCTGCTACCGGCCCCGCGACGGCCAAGCCTGGAACACCACCTGGCCCGGCCACACCAGCCCCGACGGCCAAGCCTGGCCCAGCCACACCAGCCCCGACGGCCAAGCCCGCGACCTCTACACCGGCCCCGACGGCCAAGCCGGCCACCTCTACGCCGGCCCCGACGCCCGCACCGGTGACACCGGCCAAGCCGCAGGCCCCGACGCCGGCCAAGCCGCAGGGCCCCGGCACCACTCCGC
>Ga0136638_10000278_pt1 | contig 11118 bp, 11 predicted proteins | sample AntDrymUQ8582206_2_FD_104671 | JGI IMG/M metagenome (GOLD analysis project Ga0136638, IMG submission 104671) | Polar desert sand microbial communities from Dry Valleys, Antarctica - metaG UQ858 (22.06) | ecosystem: Environmental > Terrestrial > Soil > Desert | place: Antarctica: Dry Valley...
GTCAAGGGCACGCTCGGAGTCGGACTGCCGCTGGTGACGGTGCCGATCCTGTCGCTCGCGATTCCGGTGCCGCTTGCGATTAGCCTGGTCGTGGTGCCAGTGCTTGCGTCGAATATCTGGCAGGCGGCCGACAGCGGCATTTCGGTTTCGGGCGCAAAGCGTTTTGCATCGTTGTCGGTGGCGTTAATGGTGACGACGCTGTTGACGGTGCCTTTGACGCTGGCGATGCCCGAGCGTGTACTCAATGCAATGGTCGCCGCGGCAGTGATTCTCGCAGTGGTGCTGATGTCGATTCGCGTCAAGGTCGTTATTTCGGAGCGGCAGGAGAGAATCGCCTCACCGGTCATCGGTGCGGTATCGGGCGTGATGGGCGGCGTGTCGTCCCTGACGGGCCCAATCATCATCAGCTACGTGATGGCGCTGAAGCTGAGTCGCGAAGAATTCGTCGGCAGCATGAGCGTGATTTATCTGGCGGGTGCGATTCCGCTGTATGGATCGTTCATCGCCTACGGCCGGTTGGGCCTCACCGAGCTGCTGCTATCGGCCGCCGCGATGATTCCGGTCGCACTCGGTCTCGCGATGGGCAGGGCGCTGCGCGGCCGGCTCAACGAAGCATGGTTTAGGCGGGCCCTGCTGATTTTTCTTTGCATCATTGCCGTGGCTCTGCTGTTCCGATGATGCCGCTGACGATCGCTGCGGCCGCCGACGTTGCAGAAAACATCCGGTCGTTCGAGCTCGTACACGCAGACGGCGCGGAATTGCCGCCGTTCACTCCAGGCTCTCACGTCAAACTACAGACGCCGAGCGGTGCAGTGCGCAAGTATTCGCTGTGCAATGCTGCGAGCGAGCGCAATCGCTACATCATCACCGTAAAGCGCGATGCCGCGGGGCAGGGTGGCTCGATGAGCCTGGTCGACAGCGCCGCAGTCGGCGACGTTTTGCCGACGTCCGTTCCGGACAATGCCTTTGCGCTGAACGAATTCGCGCGCAGCTTCATTTTCATTGCCGGCGGCATCGGCATCACGCCGATCATGTCGATGATTCGTTCGCTCGAAGACGCCGCACCGTGGAAGCTCTATTACCTGACGCGTTCTGCGCAAAGCACGGCGTTCATCGACGAGTTATCCGTGCCCGAGCTGCGCGGCCGCGTGACGATGCATCACGACCATGGTGATGTTGCGCAATCGTTCGACCTCTGGCCGGTGCTCGAGCGGCCAAGTTCCGCACACATCTATTGCTGCGGCCCGCGCGGCTTGATGGAATCAGTGCGCGACATGGTAGGTCATTGGCCACATTCGAATGTGCATTTCGAAAGTTTCGACGGTGCCGGGCCGCCGCGGCCGGACGACGGGCCATTTTCGGTGCGACTGGCAAAGGCTGCGCAAACATTCGAAGTGCCCATCGGCAAAACGATTCTCGAAGTGCTGCGCGCAGGCGGCTGCACGATCGCATCCTCGTGCGAGAGCGGCACCTGCGGCACGTGTCGGACCGGCCTGCTGGCAGGCGAAGCAGACCATCGCGACATGGTGTTGATGCCGGAAGAGATGGACACGCAGATCATGGTCTGCGTATCGCGCGCAAAGTCAGCCGAGCTCGTGCTCGATTTGTGATGGCGCAGGATCGTGTTCTTCGGCTCGGAGTCGCCGGCCTCGGGCGCGCCTTCACGTTGATGCTGCCGACATTTGTTGGCGACCAGCGGGTCGAATTGGTAGCGGCGTGCGATCCCCGGCAGGAGGCGCGCGCGCAGTTTGCTACCGACTTTGGCGCGCCCGCATACGCCAGCATCGAAGAGCTCGCTGGCGACGGCGCGGTCGATGCCATCTACGTCGCCAGCCCGCACCAGTTTCACGCCGAACACACGCGCACTGCCGCCGACCGCGGCAAGCACGTGCTGGTGGAAAAACCGATGGCGCTCAGCCTCGCTGAGTGCGATTCGATGATCGAGAGTTGCCGGCACGCCCGCGTGCAGCTGATCGTCGGCCATTCGCATAGCTTCGATACACCGTATCTAAAGGCGCGCGAGATTGTTCAAAGCGGCGAACTTGGCGCCGTCAAAATGATTCACGCGCTCAATTACACCGAATTTTTATACCGGCCGCGCCGTCCCGAGGAGCTCAGTACCGACGCCGGCGGCGGCGTGGTTTTCAGCCAGGCGGCGCACCAGATCGACGTGGTGCGGCTGCTCGCCGCCAGCCGCGTCGTGCGTGTGCGCGCGATCACAGGAGAGTGGGATAAGACGCGACCGACCGAGGGCGCATACAGCGCGCTGTTGTGGTTCGAGTGCGGTGCGTTCGCATCGCTCGTCTACAGCGGCTACGCCCACTTTGATTCCGACGAATGGTGCGGCTGGATCGGCGAGATGGGCGCAGCGAAGAATAAAGACCAATACGGCGCAGCGCGCACGCGTCTGCTGGGTGTCAAGTCGGCCGCTGAAGAGGCGCGCCTGAAGTCAGCGGCAACTTATGGCGGCGCGGGCTACCAACCCGTGAATGCATCGCTTGCATCACGCATGCATCAGCACTTCGGCTCGATCATCGTGTCGTGCGAGCGCGGTGACGTGCAGCCGCTGCCAGATTCTATTGTCGTTTACGGTAATGATCGGCGCGAGGTGCGCGCGCTCGCGCCGCCGGCGGTGCCGCGCTTCGAAGTCATCGACGAGTTGTACGCGGCGGTGGTCAAAGACGAGTCACCGCTGCACGACGGCGCCTCGGCGCGCGCAACGTTGCAGGTTTGCCTGGCGCTGCTGCAGTCGGCGCGAGAGCAGCGTGACATCGAGTTGGCGCATTGATGGCAAACGCCAGAGAATCGCGCGAACAGGAAGCCGCGCGGCGCGTGCTGAAGCACTGGCACGAGGCAGTGCCGAACGACCGGATGGCGCATCTGGTCAAGGACGTCACGCGCTCATTTCAACGCTCGCTGCAGGCGCGGCTGGCGCGCCATAACATCTCGTTCAGTCATTGGGTTTTTTTGCGAATTTTGTGGGAGCACGATGGCTTGACGCAGCGCGAGCTCAGCATCGAAGCGGGATTAATGGAGCCGACAACATTGATCGCTTTGCGCACAATGGAAACGCTGGGCACTGTTAGGCGCAGGCAGATGAATGAGAATCGCAAGAACAATCATGTGTTCCTGACCGCCAGGGGCAAGCGGCTCAAAAAGTTGCTGGTACCGATGGCGGAGGAAGTCAACGCCATTGCTCTCAGAGAATTGAGCCAGCGCGATATCGACGCTGCGCGGCGCAGTTTGTTGACGATGATCGACAACCTTGCGCGCGACGATCAGCTCGCTGCCGCAGGTCCGTCGAAGGCTCCGACCAATACGCGCGGCCGGTCCGTTGGCTCTCGACAAGCCTGACTCGACGGTGCTGACGCTGCGTACATTCGCGGCGTCCGACATGCGCTTGCTGCATGACTGGCTGTGCCGTCCGCACATTGCGCAATGGTGGGGCGCCGCGCCTTCCTATGCTGAAGTCGAGGATGACTTCCTTCCGTTCACTTCGCCCGAGTCGTCGATCAAGGGATACATCGCCATGCTCGGCGGGCGCGCGATTGGCTTTGGTCAGTCGTACGTCGTCATGGAGTCGGGCGAGGGATGGTGGAAGGACGAATCCAGGCGCGCGTGGTATCGATCAGTTTCTGGCTAACGCAGAGGAGCTGAATAAAGGCTTCGGTACGGCGCTGGTGCGTGCATTGGTCGAGCACCTGTTCCAAGATCCTTCGGTGACGAAGATCCAAACCGATCCGGCACCGGATAACGACCGAGCGATTCGGTGCTACGAGAAAGCCGGATTCGTCGCGTGCTCCGAAGTCGTCACGCCGGACGGCGCTGCGGTGCTGATGTTGAGGCGACGCGCGACGCCGGATGAGCCGCGTTAATTCAAAGCGACGCTTTTCTCTAAGCGGCCGGCTCGCTCGTGCCAAGCAGTGACTTGAATCGTTGAGCCCGCCGTGCCCTTCACTAACCAATCCACATGCGCCCGATCGGCCGTCACTTTTTTATTCGGCCAGAACGAAATGCCGGTGTGCATGTACGCCCAGCCTTCGAGCTCGCCCAATTCTTCGCGCGGCTTTCCGGACAATAGTTCTGCGTCCTCGGGCAAGCTGATCTCGGCGAGCACGCCGCGCAATAGTTTTCGCTTAACTGCCATCTTGGTCACGTAGGTCGGCAGCCAGCCGGTGTTCTGCACGATCAGCCGCACGCGCCACGTTCCGTCCCCAACGGAAGTAACTTCGACGCTGCGGATGTCGAGCTTGGGCGAGAGCAACGCCTGCCATAGCAGCCACTGCGGAAAGCGGGCAATTTCTTTTTCGCGCAGCGCTGGCGGCGGGTTGGCAAAAACGTGCATTCGATTCCATCCGCCGATCTCTATCTTGCCTAGCTGCGGATGATCGAATGGCTTCCATTCAATGTGCCCCTGATTCGAAGCGACGCGCTGGGCCCACTCGAATACCTGCAAATCATCTTCGATCGGATGATCGCGAAACCAGTGAATCCATTCCTTGTTGTCGATGCCAGCTTCTTTTTTCGGATTCCAGATCTCGATGGTCCACGTGAACATTCCAAGGTGTTCGTAGATCCAGTCGAACGAGCCGCTGATGTGCTCGCCCGGCATGTACTGAAACTCGTGCCAGATCGAAATCGCCGGGTACCCGGTCAGCTCTTCGCCTTTTTTGCCGACGGTTTGATACGTCCATAAGTCTTCGGCAGGCAGTTGATCGTCGGCAGCGTGACCCAGCGGACGCAGCAGCACCCCGGAGAAAGTATGAATGCTGGTGCCGCCGCAGATGTTCGGATGCGATGTGAAAAATTCGACGATCGCTCGCACCTCGGGCTCGGAGGTGGGAAACGGCCCGGCGCCGAGTTGTTCGAATTCCTGCCGCCAGTTGGAGGGAAAATTGCGATTCAGATCGAGCCCCTGCGCGTTGCCGGTAACTCCCGCAACGGTGACGCTCACTCCGTCGTAATTCTCGATGCGTCCTTCTGCGAAGACGCGAAAATAATCGCCGCCGGGTGCGTCGGTGGGTGCGCGCCGCACCAGCAATTGCGGCTGCCGCGGGTGCTTCTTCCACGGGCCGTTCGGATCGGCAACTCGCATCTGCAGAACGCGACCGTCACCGTCGATGTCTTCAGCGACCAAGCCATCGGCAGGATCTTCGTCGAACGGATAGCGCCGGGTAGACGAGCGGACATAGCGCGGGCTCTCGCCCATGGCCCATTCGGCGCCGTCCGGATTGATGCGCGGGCAGACGTAGAAAGTGCGGGTGTCGAGCGCTCGAGTGATGTCGGCGTTGTTGCCGCGCTCTTTGATCAGCCAGTCAATGAAGTACAGACATGCGCTCGATGCCGTGAGCTCGATCGAATGAATGTTGCCGTCCACCCAGTAGGCAGGCTTGTCTGCGGCGGCGCCGGTGCCGCGGTTCGTCAATGTCACCAGCGGAATCGTGCGGCCTTCGTGACTGGTGCCGATTGAGTCGAGTGAAACGTAATCAGGATTTTCGTCGGCGAAGCCGCGCAGGATCGCCATCAATTCGTCGTAACGATAAAAACGTGAGTAGTCGATGGCCGGCATGGTTAGCGGCAGAGATTGAGTGTGATCGATGAGCGGCGATGATACGTCCGGTCTCATCACTCAGCCGGCGCTGCCGGCATCTGATCCGGGCTCGCAGCCGTATCATCTCGCGCCATGCACGATGAATCCGCCAACAGCGCAGTGCTCGACCGCGTCGCCGAAAAACGCAAGCGCGGATTACGCCGCGTGGTCGACGCGACGCATTACTCGCTCGACGGCTTGCGCGCAGCGTGGGCCGGCGAGGATGCGTTCCGTCAGGAAATCATGCTGACGTTGATCTTGACGCCGGTCGCGCTCGTGCTACCGATCGCGCTCGCGGAAAAAATCCTGCTGGTTGGCGTGTTGATGCTGGTACTGATGGTGGAGTTACTGAACAGCGCGATCGAAGCTGCGGTCGATCGCGACAGCCTGGAAATCGATTCGCTCGGCAAGCGCGCCAAGGATGTCGGCAGTGCCGCGGTGATGCTCGCGCTGCTGTTCGCCGGCGGCACGTGGATCGCGATTGTCGGCTGGTATTTCTTTCGTGCCTGAATCCGCACACGTCAACGGACTCCTGCAGTCCAGCATCGAATCACTGCCGCTCGTCTATCGCGGCAAGGTGCGTGACAGTTACGCCGTTGGCGATGACAGGCTGCTGATCGTGACGACCGATCGACTATCGGCGTTTGACGTTGTGATGCGCCAGCCGATACCGGACAAAGGCAAGGTTCTCAATGCGATGTCGAACTTCTGGTTCGAAAAACTGGCGCATGTCACGCCAAATCATTTAACCGGCGTCTCGCCCGAATCGGTGGTCACCGCCAATGAAGTGGAGCAGGTGGGCGGCCGCGCTGTGGTCGCGCTCAAATTGACGCCTTTGCCGGTCGAGGCGGTGGTGCGCGGGTATTTGATCGGTTCGGGCTGGAAGGACTATCAGCGCACCGGCGTCGTGTGCGGAGTCGCTCTGCCGCGTGGCCTGCATATGGCAAGCAAGCTTTCGCAGCCGATTTTCACGCCTGCCAACAAGGCCGAGCTCGGCACGCACGATGAAAATATTTCGTTCGAGCGCATGCAGCAGATCATTGGCGCCGAGCTGGCGTTTCGCGTGCGATCGGTGAGCCTCGACCTGTACGCGGCTGCTTCCGAGTACGCCACCACGCGCGGCATCATCATCGCTGATACCAAGTTCGAGTTCGGTATCGATGCTGCCGGTGAACTTCGCTTGATGGACGAAGCGCTCACCGCCGACTCGTCGCGCTTCTGGCCGGCGGACCAGTACGTTGAAGGTACATCGCCGCCGTCGTTCGACAAGCAGTTCGTGCGCGACTGGCTCGAGGAGCAGCCTTGGGACAAGACGCCGCCCCCGCCAGATTTGCCCGACGATGTCGTTGCGCGGACCGCCGATAAATACCGCGAAGCCTTGTTGCGGCTCACCGGGCAGTCGGTCAGCGGTGTCGGTCCGTACAATCGCGGTGTGCAATGGCAACGTCAAACATGAAGCGCGATGGTCAGCCCGGGCCGGTGATCGGCGTGCTGATGGGCTCGGTCTCCGACTGGGACGTGATGCAGCACGCGTGCGACATCCTGAAGGAATTCGGCGTGCGATTTGAAACGCGCGTCGTATCCGCGCACAGAACGCCCGATGAAATGTTTGCCTACGCAGAGGAAGCGCGTGCGCGCGGACTGAAGATCATCATTGCTGGTGCGGGCGGCGCTGCGCATTTGCCGGGCATGCTGGCTTCCAAAACGCTGATTCCGGTGCTCGGCGTACCGATTCCGTCAAAATATTTGCGCGGTGAAGATTCACTGCTGTCGATCGTGCAGATGCCCAAGGGTGTGCCGGTCGCAACGTTTGCTATCGGCGAAGCGGGCGCCGCCAACGCTGCGCTGTTTGCGCTTGAAATCCTTTCGACGCAGGACAGTCAGCTTGAAATGGCGCTCGCGCAGTATCGAGCGACGCAAACCGAGAAAGCGCGCAATATGACCTTACCGCTGTAAGAGCCGACAAAAGTGCATTCCTACTTTTGTCGGATTAGTTAGCGTGCAAATCGCTGGCAGAGCCAGACGATTTAACGCATGCAAGTGCAAGGCGCGCTGACTAACAGGCGGCGCTTGTTCGCCGCGCCATGTTCGCCATGGCTTCGGTGATTCCGCCAGGCTCCTGGCTCGGACTGCTCGGCGGCGGTCAGCTTGGCCGCATGTTCTGCATGGCGGCACAATCATTGGGCTACAAGGTATGCGTGCTCGATCCAGGTCATGATGGTCCCGCCGCGGCGGTTGCAGATGATCACATCGCTGCCGATTACCTGGACGAAGCGGCGCTCGCGAAGCTGGCGCGCCGCTGCCGGGCCGCTACCACCGAGTTCGAAAACGTACCGGCTGCGGCGCTGACGTATCTGGCGCAGCACTGCACTGTCAGCCCCGGCGCCTCCAGTGTCGCGATTGCGCAGGATCGAATCAAGGAGAAGCAATTCGTCGTCGCGTGCGGACTGGTAGTCGCACCGCATGCGGTGATCACGTGCGACGCAGACTTCGATTCGATCGACGGCAGTTTGTTTCCGGCGATATTGAAATCGGCCCAGCTTGGGTACGACGGCAAGGGGCAGCAAAGCGTCGATACGATTGCTGCTGCGCGCACTTGTTGGACGGATATGGGCGAAGTTCCGTGCGTGCTCGAAAAGAGACTGCAGTTGCGGCAGGAAGTCTCGGTCGTCGCGTGCCGCACGCGCGACGGTGCGGCGGCGACGTTTCCGCTGGCGGAAAACGAGCATCGCGGCGGAATCCTCGCGACGTCAATCATTCCAGCTCGAGTCGATACGGATCTGGCACAGCGCGCGCGCGACGCGGCATTGTCGATCGCCGGGCAGATGGACTACGTCGGTGTGTTGTGCATTGAGTTTTTCGTATTGCACGACGGCGCGCTGCTGGTCAACGAGATCGCACCGCGCCCGCATAACTCGGGGCACTACACGATCGACGCCAGCGTTTCGAGTCAGTTCGAGCAGCAGGCACGGGTGATGGCGGGTTTGCCGCTTGGCGATACGAGCCAGGTGATGGCGGCCGTGATGCTGAATCTTCTTGGGGATCTCTGGTTCGATGACGCGGCATCGATGCGAGAGCCTGATTGGGCATCGGTGCTGCAGGTGCCCGGCGCGAAGCTGCATCTATACGGCAAGAGCGAAGCGCGTAAGGGACGCAAAATGGGACACGTCACGTGCGTCGCGCCAACTCCGTCCGAAGCAGCGCTGCGCGCCGATCAAGTTGCGCGTGCACTCGGCATTGCACGATCCGCTTAGAACAAGATGAACACCCCACCGGTCGACATCGACGCGGTCGAGCGCGCCGCGGGCATTTTGCGCAGTGGCGGCCTGGTCGCGGTTCCGACAGAAACCGTCTATGGCCTGGCGGCCGACGCGGAGAACGAAGCGGCCGTGAGGGCATTGTTTGCCGCCAAGGGCCGGCCGACTGATCACCCAGTGATCGTGCACATCAACGGCGTTGAAGAGATCCACCAGTGGGCACAGGCGCCACCGAGCGCGTTAACGCTCGCGCACGCGCTGTGGCCGGGGCCACTGACACTGGTATTAAAGCGCACCGAGCGCGCGAAGGACTTTGTGACCGGAGGGCAAGACACCGTGGCGCTGCGCGCGCCGTCGCATCCGTGGATGCGCGCACTGCTGCGCGAGTTCGCCGGCGCGCTGGCCGCCCCGAGCGCGAACAGCTTCGGCCGCATCAGCCCGACCACGGCGCAGCATGTTGCGGACGATCTGGGCTTGAAGCCACGCGGCAAAGTCGATTTGATTCTCGATGGCGGCGCATGCTCGCTCGGCATCGAGTCGACCATCGTCGATCTATCCGGCGCTGCGCCGACGCTGCTGCGGCCCGGTTCGATCACGCGTCAGCAATTGCAGCGCATTCTTGATGAGCCCGTGCCCGACGCGAACGAGCATGCGCCGCGCGCTTCCGGCCGGCTCGAAAAACATTACGCGCCGCGCACACCATTGACCCTGATGACGGCTGCACAGCTTGCCGAGCGACTCGCACGGAAAAGCAGCGAGCGCCTCGCGGTGCTGGCGCCGCTGCACGCTCTGCAAAGCTGCCGCGCGAATGTGGTGCTGGCGATTGCTGCGGAGCCCGTCGACGAGTACGCTCGCCTGCTTTACGCGCACATGCATCGGCTCGATACCGCCGGCGCCGATCGAATCGTGATCGCCGCCCCGCCGGCCGGCCCGCAGTGGGACGCGATCCGCGACCGGTTACGGCGCGCTGAGGCAGGGGCATCCAAAACGTAATTTCGCGGCCATTTCAGGGCGGCTATCATCTTGAGACGCTCGGCAACCGCGTACAGGGCGCGCAGCAAGTGATCGCAAAAATCCAATAATCAGATCTTCGGAGACAACCATGATCGACACCAGCCTGTTTCGTCGCAAGGCGGCGGCTCGCATTTTGGCCGCACTTGCCGCGGCGATATTTATTGCCTCATGCGGCGGCAGTGATGATGATCCACCGGCGCAGCCGGCACTGTTTCAGACCACCGTCGTGTTCGGCGCCAGCTTGAGCGATACGGGCAATGTTTGTCCGACTGCCACCACGCCCGGCTGCCCACCGGTGCCGCCCTATGCGCCGGGACGATTCTCGAATGGCTCGCTGTGGGTCGAAGTACTTGCGTCTCGTTACGGTGCGGCCGTGACACCGTCGACACAAGGCGGCAACAACTTTGCACGAGCCGGGGCGCGCACCGGAGTGGTCCCCGGCGCCGGCACGGTGCCAGGGACTGCGCCGTCCACCGTTAGCATGGCTGCGCAGCTCGATGAATACCTGCTGCGCGTGAACTATGTTGTCAGCGCGCAGACTCTGTTCGTTGTCGATGGCGCGACCGTCGGCAACAATATTTCGGACGCGCTAACGCTCTCCGCCGCAAATCCTTCGCAAGCCACCACGATTTCGACCAACGTGCTGACGGCCGCCGTCACCGACGTAGTCACGATCGTAAATCGCCTGTATGCCTCCGGCGCGCGGCACATCGCGGTGCTCAACAGCACCGACGTTGGCCGCACGCCACGCGTCCAGGCGATCAATGCGGTGAGCCCCGGTGCTGCCGCCGCGGCCACGCAGTTGTCGAATCAATTCAATGGCGCACTCGCGCAACAGATCGCGTCGGTACGCGCGAGTTCTTCAGGGCTCGCCATTTACCTGATCGATTTCGGCGCGCTGACCAACGAGATCGTCGCAACACCGGGCGCCTTTGGCTTCAACAACATCACGGCGCCCTGCTTTGTTTCGCCGTCTGTTGTGTGCGCGACGCCGCAAACGTACGTTTACTGGGATCCATTTCATCCGACTGCAGCCGCCAGCGCGGTATTGGCAAATCGCGCAGCAACGACGATCGGAAGATAAGAGCTGCGCGCGCGTCGCGATGAGTTAGCGTGTCAGGCTTCGGGCGCCGGGCGCCGCCACAGATACAACGGCGGGGTCTCGGCGCGCTCAGACGCCGAGATACCGCGCGAGTTGCTCAGGCGCTTTCGCGAGTTCTCTCGACTCGCCTTCGATGACGACGCGCCCTTTTTCCA
>Ga0136638_10000279_pt1 | contig 11103 bp, 8 predicted proteins | sample AntDrymUQ8582206_2_FD_104671 | JGI IMG/M metagenome (GOLD analysis project Ga0136638, IMG submission 104671) | Polar desert sand microbial communities from Dry Valleys, Antarctica - metaG UQ858 (22.06) | ecosystem: Environmental > Terrestrial > Soil > Desert | place: Antarctica: Dry Valley...
CCGCCGAAGTGCTCGCGCGCGCACGCGGCAAAGGTCTCGTAGGTGCCCTGCACAATGCCCTGCGTGCCGATGTAGATCCACGAACCCGCGGTCATCTGGCCGAACATCGTCAGGCCGAGCGCCTCGAGCCGCTGGTGCTCGGCGAGCGTCGCCCACTTCGGCACCAGAAGACTGTTGGCCAGCAACACCCGCGGCGCGTCCTCATGAGTCTTGAAAATTCCCTGGGCGCGGCCGCTCTGCACGATGAGGGTCTCGTCGTTCCCGAGGTCACGCAGGCTGGCGACGATGCGATGAAAGTCGGGCCAGGAGCGCGCCGCCTTGCCGGTGCCGCCGTACACGACGAGGTTCTGCGGGTCCTCGGCGACCTCGGGGTCGAGGTTGTTCATCAGCATGCGCAGGGCGGCCTCTTGCTGCCAGCCCTTGCAGGACAGGGTGGTACCTCGGGGCGCGCGGATCGTCGGGGCTGTCATGGCCCGGCGATCGTAGCCGCGGAGGTGCGCGCCGCTGCGAGCCCCCACGTGATGTTTCACGCGGTCAGCGGACCCAGACGACGCGGTCGCTGTGGATCTCCAAGAATTCCGGTCACGGCGTGGCGATCTGCAGGCAGTAGAGATGGTAGGCCTTGCATGGTGGCCGCACCTCACTGTTCCACACAATAAAAAGCCATCGACGACAGGCAGTCTGTCGGATTGGTGTCGGGGTCGGTCCATTGCGTCCAGGTCGCGCCGACGCCGTCGCTGAGTCCCCAGGTCGCCTTGCCTTCCAGAGATAGGGTCGTCCAATCGTCGCAATTCGTGCCGGGTGCGGCCGCACCGTCGGGCAAGGTCCCCGTCCATACGCCGAGGCTCTGTGGCTCGCCGTACTCGTCGAACTCGGGCGCGTGGAAGATCTGCCCGGCGACCAGGCCGTCCCAACTCGGGGCGAAGATGTCGCCGCTGGTCAGGACATAGCGACCGCGGGAGTGGAACATGCGGTTCGCTGCGCTCGACCCCTGGGTCGACAGCCAAGCCTTGAACGGATACGTGCTCGGGTCGATCAGGCCAGCGACCGCAGCTCTATAATTGCACTCGTCGTCCGCCTCTTCCATACTGCCGAGGTCCGCGGTGAACTCGGGCGGCGCAGTGACGAAGATACGGCGGTCACGTATGCAATCGTGGCACGCAGGATCGAGATCGTTGTCGCACTCCTCGTCGCCCGCGGCGACGTTGTCGCCGCAGATCACGGCGGCGCCGCTGCTGCCGCTGCCGCCGCTGTCCGTGGTTTCGGCCGCGGCGCTCGTACCATCATCGGAGATCGCCGGTAGTGTCATAAAGACGGCGTAGCGTGCTGCGCAGCGTGCCTGGCACTTTTCCGCGACCCTCGCGTTGTCCGAGGGCGTCGGGCATGGCGGCATAGGCCTGCATCAGCGGTGTCACGGCCGCCTGATACTCGCCCTGCTCGATCAGGCGGACCGCTCGATCGTTGAGGTCACGCGCCTGCGGTGGAATGGCCGAGGGCCGTGGATCCGCCGCGACGAGTGTGAGTGCCGCGAGAGAGACGATGAAGTTCACGAGATAGGCCTCCTGGCGTCGCTGTCCAGCCGGACATGCCCGTCCTGGACACCTTTCTTCCTTAGCGAGCGCTTTCGACCGCGTCAAGGCGCAGCCAGTCGTCAGGCTATCTGCAGTCAGGACCAGTCAGGACTCGTATCGGGCGAGCCACTTCGTGGCTTTTCACGGCGCCGGCAGCAGGCCGACCTCGCGCAGCAGCCGGCACACGGCGAGCAGCGGCAGGCCGATGATGCCGGTGAAGTCGCCGCTGTCGATGCGCTCGAACAGGGTGATGCCGGCGTCCTCGATGCGAAAGCTGCCGGCGCAGTCGAGCGGGCGGTGGCGAGCGACGTAGGTCTGGGCCTCGGCGCGCGCGAAGGCCCGCAGCGTCAGCCGCTGGCGGTCGATCGCCTCGTGGGTCCTGCCGGTCACGGCGTCGAGCAGCACGACCCCGGTCACGAGCTCGAGCACGCGCCCCGACATGCGCATCAGCTGCTCGACGGCCACCTCGGGGGTGCCCGGCTTGTGCATCAGCTCATCGGGCGGCAGCACGGCGATCTGGTCGGCGCCGAGGATCCACCCCTGTGGGTGAACCGCGCGCACACCCTCCGCCTTGCCGCGCGCGAGATGCACAGCGAAGCCCTCGACACCTAACTCGGCCAGACGGGCGTGCTCGGCCCGCTCGTCGAAATTCGAAGCACAAGTCACGAACGGGACATCCAGCTGCTCGAGCAGCTTTCGCCGGTACGGCGAGGTCGAGGCCAGCACCAGCGGACGGGTCATCGGGGCGATCTTAGAAGAGCGAAGATCGCTTGACCATCCGCCGCTGCGCGCGCATCATGCGCTTGACAAGGTGCGGCGTTTCTGCACGCCCCCTTTCTAAACCCTCATCCTTTCCAACGTTCGACTAATCCGCCCAATCCTTGGAGCCTCGCCCAGTGGCCGACCGAGTCCCTGACTGGACCTTCCTTACAAATCACGCGCACGTGCTGTTCTGCCTCGCCAAAGATCCGGAGATCCGTCTGCGAGACGTCGCCGATCGCGTGGGCATCACCGAGCGCGCCGTCCAGCGCATCGTGACCGAGCTCGAGACCGCCGGGCACATCACCCGGCATCGTGTCGGCCGGCGCAACACGTACACGGTCCACCGCCAGCACTCGCTGCGCCACCCGATCGAGAACCATCGCAGCGTCGCCGACCTGCTGGCGCTCATCCTGCACCAGGGTGAGGACCTCCCGGTCCGCGCCCCCGAACAGAAGGACGCCGACTAGCGGCTCTTCTTCTTCTTGTAGGTCCGCTTCTTCGACTTCGGGAACAACCTCGGGAAGCTCTGCGCGTGGGCGGTGCGCACCGTGGCGAGCAACGGGCCGACCGCGACGCACGCGGCCTTCTCGGCCTCGTCGGCCGCTGCACTCGGTTGTGGCACGACGGCGGCCTTGATCGCGTCGACGTTGTCGACATGCGGCATGGCCGGCGTGGCCTGCATCGCCGTCAGCGCCGACTGCATCGTCTGGCACGGCGTCGGTGACTGGGGGACCTGCCACAGGTCCCGGCGCACGTTGAGCGGCAGGTCGACCTCGGCGGCGGCCCCATCCTTCTCGAGCGCGTCGCGGATCTTGCGGCGCTGCGGGTAGGTGGCCCAGCCCTTGGGGTCGTTGATGTAGTCGACCAGCACGCCGTGCCCCTGGGGCCCGAGCGTGAGCGCCAGATCGATCGCGGCGTCCGTCACCGGCCGCTTGCGCAGCAGCCCGTCCACCTGCGCGTGAAAGCCGAGGTCGCGCGCCAGCGCCGGGTCGAGTGCCAGCGCCTCGGCGTACAAAGGCAGCGCCGCGGCGCCGCCATCCGGCTTTTGTGCCTGCAAACCCGCCTCGCGCCAGCGCACCTGCGCGTCCTGGGGATACGCGGCCCGCAGCGCCTGCAGCCGGGCCGCAGCCTCCTCGGGCTTGTCCTGCGTCAGCAGGTCGTCGATGTCGCGCAGCTCCTGGGCCGAGGGCTTCGACCTGTCCTCGGGGACAGGCGGCGTCGGCGTGGTCGGAGTGGTTGACGTCAGCGTCGGTGGCGTCGGTGCGACGACCGGAGACTCTTTGGTTGGTCCGCCGGGCTCGGCGTTCGCGGTCGGAGCCGCCTCCGGATCGTCGCCCTGCGAGAGCCACCACGCCACGCCGGCCCCGGCGATCAACACCAGCACGCCGACGACGACCGCGACGCGGAACCAGGTCCGGCGGTGCAGCGCGTCGCTGTCCATCATCGACTCGACGAGGGTCATCGGCCGCGGCCGGAGCGCGTCGGGCAACGGGCGCGCGACCGCGGAGAGCCCGGAGAGGTCGCCGCCGCTGGCGACGATGTCCGTCAGCGGGTCGACGGCGCCGGGTCGGCTGTTACGCGGGTTCAAGGACTCGCCGTAGCGCTCGAGCGCGATGCGCACGGTGCGGGCGTCCGGGTAGCGCTGCTCCTTCGCCTTGGCGAGCAGGCGGAAGATGACCGCGGCGAGCTCCTGCGGGACCGACGGGGGCAGCGGCGGCGGCTCGGTGCTGACCTGCATGCGGATCAGCGCGACCGGGTCATCGCTGTTGAAGGGCAGCTTGCCGGTGACGATCTGGTACAGCAGGACGCCGGCCGCGTAGAGGTCGGCGCGGGCGTCGATCTCGAGGCCGAGGGCCTGCTCCGGGCTCATGTACTGCGGCGTGCCGAACACCATGCCGGCGCGGGTCATCTGCTCGAGCGCACCGTCGCCGCCGATGATCTTTGCGATGCCGAAGTCGACCAGCTTGAGCACCTCGCGGCCCTCGTGGTCGCGGGTGACGAACACGTTTTGCGGCTTGAGGTCGCGGTGCACCACGCCCTGCCCGTGCGCGTGCTCGAGGCCGCGTAGCACCTGAAGGATCAGGTTGACCGCGCGCTCGGGCGGGGTCGGGCCGTCGAGCACGTTCTGCAGCTCGGTGCCCTCGAGCAGCTGCATCACCAGGTACTTCATGCCCTCGTCGGTCGAGCCGAACTCGGTCACCTGGACGCAGTTGGGATGGTTGAGGCGAGCGGCGCTCTGGGCCTCGCGGTCGAAGCGCTTGACGAGCTCGGCGTCGCGGGCAAAATCCGGGTGCAGGACCTTGATCGCGACGTCGCGGCGCAGCAGCACGTGACGGCCGCGGAACACGGCCCCCATGCCACCTTCACCGATGAGCGCGTCGAGGCGGTACGTGCCCGCGAGCACGCTGCCGACCATCTGGGCCAGATCGTTTTTGATCTGCTGCTCGTCGCTCATCGGGGGGCTGCGTTCGGGGGAACCATACTCGAGATCACATCTAGCGCAGAGGCTTGGTGCGCACGGTCTCTTCGTCGGGGGAGGCGGGCGCGGACTCCGGCTCTTCCGGGGTCTCGATGAAGGAGGTGCCCCGGTCGCGTTCGATGCGGCTGAGGGCCTCCTGCGCCCACTGGGCCAGCGATAGCTCGCTCGTCGACTGGAAATCCGCCAGCATTTCCTCGAGTTCGCGGCGCGCGCGCGGGCTCTGTCCGACCATGTGTGCCACCTCGGCGTCGAGCAACCGCAGCTGCTGCTGGGCGAACTGTTCGTTCTGGATCAGCGCCAGGCCGCGGCGGGCGTCGGCCAGCATCGCGGCGCCCTCCTCCACGGTGCCGAGGCGGGCCAGGGTATAGCCGAGGAAGCCGGCGTTGAGGTGGATGTGATAAGTGTGCCCGTGCAGGCCGGCCAGGCGCAGCGCTTCTTTAAAAGCGTCGGCGGCCGCCTCGAGGTCGCCGCTGCGCAGCAGCAGGTCCCCGATGTTGTGCAACGGATTGACCAGCATCCGGGTGATGTTGACGGCGCGCAGCTGCTCGATCGCCACGCGGGTCTCGGGGATCGCACGCTCGGGCTCGTTGCCCAGCACGGCGAGGTAAGCGATGCCGGAGATGTAGCTCTGGCGCTGCAGCACCGGCACGCGGGCGGCGATCGGCTTGGCGACCTCGTGCAGGCGGCGGGCCTCCGCGAGCTGGCCGGCGAGCGAGAGGCAGCGCAGGCGGGTGCCGATGATGTGACAGGCGTGGGTGTCCTGCGCCTCGGGGATCTCGAGGATCGCCATCGCGTCCTTGGAGCAGCGCACGGCCTGGTCGATCTCGCCGGCGCCGAGCAGGATCTCCGCGCGACGGTTGGCGATCCGCAGCTCGAGGATGCGGTCGCGGGCCTGGTGGGCCGCGTGCGCGGCCTGCTGCAGCCGCGTCAGCGCGACCTCGGCGTCGACGTTGCCCTCGAGCGTGTAACGGTCGACCAGGCCCAGCCAAAACAGCGCCTGCGCGCGATGGTCCCCGAGCAGCTCGGCGACGAGGATGCCGGCCTCGAAGTGGGCCGCCTCGCGCCGGGGGTCGTTGAGCGCGCCCGCGGCCCGCTCGACGAGGTTGAGCTGGGCTTTTAATAAACGCGGCAGGCCGGCGACCTTGCCCTGTTTCCTGAGCCGGAGAATGATGCGCTCGAGCACACACGCGGCCAGCTGCGGCTGCCCGGCGGAGAACAGGCTCTCGGCGGCCTTCTCGAGCTCGCTGATGGCCTCGAGCGACTCGGCGGCGTCGTCGAGCAGGCGGGCGCGCAGGAACACCAGGCTCGGGTCCTTGCTGTCGACCTCGGCGATGCGCTCGGCGAGGTCGAGGCGGGTCTCGTTGAGCGAGTCCTCGTAGCGGATGCGGACGGCCTCGCGCACGCTGGCGTGCGCCAGCGCGACCTGTCCCTTGCCCGAGATGGCGCTACAGAGGGCCAGGCCCTCGCCCTCGAGGCGGTCGAGGGTGCGGCGGAAGCGTTCGCGGCGCAGGTCCGTGAGCGCGGCGAGCTGCTCCTCGTCGATCGGCGCCTCGATGAGATAAAGGATGCTGACGATCTCCCACGCCGAGACCCCGAGCGCGTCGAGCCTCGCCTCGGACCGCTGGGCCAGCGTCTTGTGGAGCTGCTCCGCCGCGATCGAGGCCGAGCGCAACACCCAGGTGTCGTTGTCGCGGACGAGGATCGACTCCTCGATCAGCACGCGCAGGGTCTCGCGGAAGCTCAGCGGGTGGCCGCCGGTGAGCTTGTCGAGCATCGACACCAGGTCCTTGAGCGCCGGCGCGTCGCCGAGGATGCCCTGCAGCACCTCCAGCATCTCGCGGGTCTGGAACGGCCGGAGGTTGAACAGCTCGGCGACCTGATCCCTGCGCAGGGCGTCGAGCGCCGACCGCAGCTTGGGCTGCGGCTCGGTGCTGACGCACAGCAAGATCCGGCACTCGTTGTGGTCGACCGCGCGGGCCAGCTGCTCGACGAGCGAGCGCGTGCGCTCGGAGCCGCGGGCGAGGTCCGAGAGGTGCAGCACGAACGGATGCTCGGCGGCGCAGCGGATCAGGAACTCGAGCAGCTGCGCGGTGGCCGTGGTCTCGTGGCTGCGCTCGCGGGCGGCGCGGACGAGGTCGCCGTACTGTTTGACCGTCGGTGAGCGCTCGCCGAGCGCCGTGGCCAGCTGCAGCACCACCGGCGCGAACGGTCCGAGGCCGTCGCCGTCGCTCGTCCAGCAGTTGCCCTCGACGAACACACCGTCGCCGAGCTGGACCTCGCGCCGCAGCTCCGACAGCAGGCGGGCCTTGCCCATGCCCTCCGGCGCCTCGACGAGGATCGTGCGGATCGGCTTGCCACGCGCCGGCACGCGCGTGGTCTCCGGACGAAGCACCTCCGAGGCGCGCGCCAGCAAGATGTCGAGGTAGTCCGCGCGGTCGACGAAGGGCAGGTGCTCGACGAGCACCCGCGCGAACTCGCGGCGGTCCTGCGCGGTCTTCTGGCGATCACGGATGTGCACCGACTCGCGGCGCAGCAGCTCGAGCACGATGCTGCGGGCGCTCTGCGGGCGCACGTTGGGGTCGGGGCTCAGCATGCGCCCGACCAGCTCTGCCACCACCGGCCCGGCCGGCTGCAGCAGCGCCCCGGCGAGCTCGGGCCGCCAGTCGATCTGGTTGCGTAGCGCCTCCTTGAAGGTCCGGGAGGGGAACGGCCGGGTGCCTCGGACCGCAGTGTAGATCGTCGCGGCGAGCGAGTAGATGTCGCTACGGGCGTCCGTCGGTTCGCCGCGGAGCTTCTCCGGCGCCGAGAAGCCGGGCGTGCCGAGCACCGCGAACTCGTCGTCGAGCTTGGCGACCTTTTGCCGGCGAAAGATCCGCGCCAGCCCGAAGTCGATCAGCTTGGCCTGCGGCTGACTGCCGTCGGTCTCGGGCTGGCACACGATCACGTTGCTCGGCTTGATGTCCTCGTGGACAAAGCCCAGCGTGTGAATGTAGTCGAGCGCACGCGCCAGCTGCACGAAGATCTCGACGATGTTCTCGCGCGACGCACCACGCAGGTAGTCGGTCAGCGACTGCCCGGACAGCAGCTCCTGCGTGAAGTACACCATCTCGTCCTCGCAGCGACCGAAGTCGTAGACCGCCGCGAGGTTCGGGTGGTGCAGCTGCGTCAGCAGGCGAAACTCCGCCTTGAACGCCAGCGTGATGTCGTCGCCCGGCGCCCCTTGCGTATTGCCGAAGCTGCGCGTCACCTGGGCCTTGCGCAGGCTGTCGAGGTGGCGGCTACTCGGCGCGTGCGAGCCCGGGGCGATCGTCGCCGACGGCAGCTCGCTCGAGCGCGAGCCCGGCGGGTCGAGGCTGGCGTCGCGACGGATCACCTTGAGCGCGACCGGCCGGTCCTCCAGCTCGTCGTACGCCTCGTACACCGCCCCGAAGCCGCCGCGCCCGAGCAGCCCGCGGATCTGATACCGACCCGCGATGCGCTCCGGCATCGGCGGCTCCGCTTCGTCCCCCGCCGTGGACTTGTTATGGGCGTCGGGAAGGTTCATGGAAGCTCGAGCGGCGGGCGGCCGGGACTGTAACGGCGAACGTACACACGGACAACGGGCCGCGCCTGGCCACGTTGCACGTGAATGCCGAGTATTTCACACGGCTGCCCGCGCAAGTGCGAAAAATCGACGCACAGCGGCCCGCAGACCGCCCTGAGCTGGCCTGATCGCGGGGTGCTCCGCAGTGCGTGAGGGCCCGATGACCCGACTCCTGCGTGCGACGGATCGGGACAATCTCGCGTCTGCATCCGGGATTCACGCGCTGGGCCGCGCGAACGCCCTCGCGGCGGTCTAGAGGCGACGCGGGCCCCATTGCGGCGGCGGTGGCTCGCCCTCACCACTCGCGCGTCTCGCGCTAAACGCGGCCCGACCGATCGCCGCCTCACCGGTGTCGATGCATTGTTCGTACGCCGTGCGCTCGATGGCGAGGCGCTCCTCCTCGGGTCGGCCGAGGGCCGCGAGCAGGCCCCGCTTGTACGCGGCGACGGCCGTCGGCGAGCGCGATCGCAGCTTCTTCGCGAGCACGGCGACGCGCTCGAGGCCGGTCTCGAGGTCGGCGACGGTCTCGTGTACGAGGCCGATTCGCAGGGCCTCGTCCGCACCGATCTCCTCGCCGGTGCAGCCGAGTCGCAGCGCCTGTGCGGGTCCGACCAGCGAGGCGAGCTCGGCGGTGCCACGCGCCCCTGGCAAGATCCCGAGGCCGGTCTCCGGGAGCGCGAAGCGGGCCGTCGGCGTCGCCAGGCAGTAGTCGGCCGTCAGCACGAACTCGGCGCCCCAGCCGAACGTGACGCCGTGCGTCAACACGACCGTGAACAGCGGCGCGTGCCGCAGGCGTCGCATGACCTCCCGCTGGCGAACTACGTGCAGCTTGACGCGCTCGTCGGTCCAGCCGACGCGCTCGCTGACGTTGGCCCCGGAGATGAAGATCGGCGTGCCGCGGCTGCTGCGGCGGCGGCTCGTCGTGCACAGGCACGAGACCTCACTGTGGGCCTCGAGCAGGTCACACAGCGCCTCGAAGGCGTCGAGCTCGACGCCGCCGATCTCGTTGGCCTTGCCGTGCTCGAGCTCGAGGCGCAAGAGCCCCAGCGCGGGGTCGAAGTCGGGGTGGAGGGGCGCGATGCGCTGCAGGTCCATCGGCCGCGAGCGTACCCGATGTCAGCGCAGACGCGCGAGGTCCCCGGGGCTGTCGAGGTTGTCGTGGATCGCAGGGTCGTCGACGGTGATCGTCCTGCGCAATTCCTCGTGGGAGCGCAGCAGCTCGCGTGGGTCGGCCGTCGGCGGCAGCGCTGCGAGCAGCGGCAGCAGGCTCCGCGGGTAGATCACCGGGTGACCGCGCCGGCCGTTGTGCAGCGGTTGCCACGAGAATTGCGGCGAGGTGCGCGACGCGGCGACCAAGGTGACCACCGTCGCCACCGCGAGGTGCGGGCGGTCGACCGTCAGCACCAGCACACCCGCGGGATCGTCGAGCGCCGCGAGGCCGCGTTGCAGGCTGCCGAGCTGTCCTTGCGGCCAGGTTGGATTGTGGACCAGCAGGACCGGCAGGTCCTGGTCGGCGAGATCGACCGCGCCAGTGACGACGACGATCGGCGCGCAGCCGGCCCGCTGCGCCAGCTCGACCGCGCACCGGACGAAGCTGCGGCCGTGAAACTCGAGCAGCGCTTTTGGCTGCCCCATCCGCGTCGACGCGCCCGCGGCCAGGACGATCGCGGCCGGCGCGGGGGTGACGATCATGCGGGGTCCTTACATGGCCGTAAGGACATGTCCTCGCGGCCAGCCGATCTCACTTCGCCCGGCCGCCGCTGAGCGGCTTGTCCTCGCCGGCCGGCGGCGCGGGCGACATGCTCTCCCACAGCTTGCCGACCTGCGCGGCGTCGGCGGGCGAGAGCACCAGCAGGCTCTTCTTGAGGCCGCCCGCGAGCGCGCCCTTGCCGGTCTCGAGGCGCAGGCCGAAGCCGAGGGCGCCGCCGAGGCGCGAGACGACCGCGGCGGCGGCGTCGAGCTCCTTGTTGCGGGCCTTGTCGGCGCGCATCGTCTTGTCGGCGAACACGGCGACGCGCGCGAAGCCGACGGGGTCGATGCCGACGCAGAAGTGGCAGCCCTTGCTGGCGGTGCGCGCGAGCACGAGGCCGCCGTCGCTCGCCAGGCTCGACTTGCGGGCGCCCTTGAGGCCACCGGCGACGTCGCCGGCGAGCTTCTTGGCGTCGAAGCCGATCGTGACGACCGCGCTACCGCCCGCGACGACCGCGGCGAGCTCGAGCTGGTCCTTGCTGGTCAGCAGCGAGCGGGCGTCTTCGAGGTCGTTGGCCATGTTCTTGGGCAGGCCGAGCGTGAACAGCTCGCCCTCGACCGCGCCGGACTTGATCCCCTTGTCCTTGATCGTGACCGTGAAGCTCGCCTCCTTCTTGTCGCCGCCGAGCGCATTGAAGGCGGTGACCGCCGAGCCGGCCGTCGTCAGGATGTCGTGCGCCGCCTTGCGCGCGGCCGCCTCATCCTTGACATCGGCGGCGATGAGGATCGTCGCCTCGCCCTTCGGACCGGGATAGATCGCGAACACGACGTCGTTGTGGACCTGGTCGAGGATCGTGTGGCTCGCGGTGATCACCGAGCGCACCGGGGCCTCGAAGGCGCCGCCGAGCTGCCCGGCCTGCTTCGCCGCGTTGTCGACCATCTTGTGCAGGAGCTCCGGCGAGCCCCACGGCATCGCCACCACGATCGCCGCGCCCGCGGGCAGCCGCCCCTCGAGCGCC